>Ga0209088_10000158_pt1 | contig 49991 bp, 40 predicted proteins | sample S_140625_EF_Meta_FD_187324 | JGI IMG/M metagenome (GOLD analysis project Ga0209088, IMG submission 187324) | Freshwater microbial communities from Lake Simoncouche, Canada to study carbon cycling - S_140625_EF_MetaG (SPAdes) (version 2) | ecosystem: Environmental > Aquatic > Freshwater > Lake ... | reverse complement strand
GGACGCCCTTGTTTTTGGCCATGGAAGGACGTTGCGCCGCTGAGCGAAGCGATGTGACAACGGTTAACCATACCTCTGCGCCGTTCACTTCTCCTGGCTGCAGCCGCAGTCGGCTAGCCCGGGCGGCCGCGGGGATGGCGCAGCCCTACCCAGGGGGTCCCCCTCAGCCGCTGCCTAGGATCGCCTCCAACCAAGCTGATGCCAGAAGCATGCGGGTTTCGCTCCAGTGGCTCCGGGAACTCGTGCAGTTGGAACCGGAGGCCCTCGATCCGGAGCGCCTGGCTGAGCGGCTGTCGATCGCCGGCTTCGAGGTGGAGGCGGTGGAGGATCTGGCCGCCCGGGCTGCCGGGGTGGTGGTGGGGCTGGTGGAGGCGCGGGAGCCCCATCCGGCCGCCGACAAATTGAGTGTGTGTCGCGTGCGGGTGGGGGCCGCGGAACCCCTCCAGATCGTTTGCGGTGCCGCCAATGTGAGGGCCGGTATCCACGTGCCCGTGGCTCCCGTGGGAACCACCCTGCCGGCGGTCAACCTCACCATCAAGGCCGCTGAGCTGCGGGGTGTGCCCAGCAACGGCATGATCTGTTCCCTTCAGGAGCTGGGCCTTCCGGCAGGCGTGGACGGCATCGCGATCCTTGAGGATTTGCTCGAAACGGTGCCGCCCCTCGGGGCCCCGGTCGGACCAGCCCTCGGGCTGGATGACCAAGTTCTGGAGCTCGCGATCACGGCCAATCGACCCGATGGCCTTTCGATGCGGGGGATTGCTCGGGAGGTGGCGGCCCTCTGTGGCGGTCAGGTTCGCTTTCCGGCTTCCGGCCCGGGCATGGATGCGGCACCACTCCTCACCGATCCGGACAATGGCCGCCGCATCGAGGCCGGCGGCCTATTCAGCATCACCGCCCTCGCCAATCTCACGGTTCAGCCGTCGCCGGCTTGGCTGCAACAGCGGCTTGAAAAGGCCGGCGTGCGACCCATCAACAACGTGGTGGACATCACCAATCTGGTGATGCTGGAAACGGGTCAGCCGTTGCATGCCTTCGATCGGGATCGCCTGGAACGGGCAGTGGGCTTTCCGGCCGATCCCGCTGCAATCGGCGTCCGCCAGGCCCAACGGGATGAGCGGATGGTCACCCTGGACGGGGTGGAGCGAACCCTGGACCCCGAGGCCCTAGTGGTGACCCTGGCCAATCGGCCGATCGCCCTGGCCGGTGTGATCGGGGGCCTCGAGGAGGCCGTCACGGCCACCACCACGTCCATCTGGTTGGAGGCGGCGGTCTTCGAGCCCCAAGCCGTGCGCCGTTCGGCCCGCAGCGTGGGACTGCGCACCGAGGCCAGCAGTCGATTTGAGAAGGGGCTTCCCCCCGATGGCACCCTCACCGCCAGTGATCGGGCCGTGGCGCTGCTCCAGGAACTGGCGGGCGCCACGCTGGAGGGTCGCTGGCTCCACCGATGCGTCTCCGGCGGCCCCGAAGCGGTGATGCTGCGCCGCGATGCCCTCCACAACCTGCTGGGGCCGGTGCTGGTCGATGGCGAGGCCGAGGATCTCGATGACAGCCACATTGAGCGCACCCTGCAGGCCCTGGGCTGCGGCCTCACTCCCGAGGACGGCGGCTGGTCCGTGGTGGTGCCAGCGGAGCGGGCCATGGATCTGCGCCGGGAGGTTGATCTGATTGAGGAGGTGGCGCGTCTGGTGGGCTACGACCAGTTCGCCGCCCACCTGCCCGATCCCCTGGAACCGGGCGGTCCGGCTCCGGCCCAACGCCTGGAGCGCCGGCTGCGCCAGGCCCTTTGCGGGGCCGGGCTCCAGGAAACCTGTGGCTTTTCCCTGGTGGCGGCCGGAGCCGGACGGGTTGCCCTGGCGAATCCCCTGCTCGCCGACTACGGCCACCTCCGCGATGATCTCCATTCGGAGCTGCTGCAGGCGGCTAGGCGCAATCTTCAGGCCTCCCGTCGGGGTTTCTGGGCCTTCGAGATCGGCCGGGTGTTCGCCGAGGCCGAAGGCGTGATCCAGGAGCACGAATTGCTGGCGGGGGTCATCGCCGGGGAACGGCGCAGCGAGCTCTGGAGCACCAGTGGCAAATCCCAATCTCCCGACTACTACCTCGCCCGGGGAGTCCTCCAGGCTGGCCTTGACCCGTTGGCAGTACCCGTGCAGGACAGGCCCTTGGCAATTGGTGAAGCTCCCGACGGCCTTCTTCATCCGGGGCGCTGCGCCACCCTGGTGGTGGAGGGCCGTCCCGTCGGCTGGTTCGGCCAGTTGCATCCTGCTCGGGCCCAGGAGCTGGATTTGCCGGAGGCCACCTTCCTCTTTGAACTGAAGCTCCAGGGTTTAATCGCTGCAGCTAGCCGACCGGCGCGGCTGCAGCCGCCATTCCGCCCTTACGCCACGGTGCCGGCCTCCGATCGGGATCTGGCCTTGGTTGTGGAGGGCGGCGTCACGGCGGCGGAGCTGCTTGTGGCGATCCGCAAGGCAGGAAAACCCCTGTTAGAGCAGGCCGAGCTGATCGACCGTTACGAGGGTGAGCCGGTGAAGGCGGGCTTCTGCAGCCAGGCCTTCAGGCTCCGCTACCGCGATGCGAGCCGCACGCTCACCGAGGCGGAGGTGGAGGAGGCCCATGGCAGGGTCCGCCAAAGCCTCGAACGGCAGTTCGAGGCCGAACTTCGCAGTTAGAGAAGTCGGTTGCTGCGAAGGTCGTTCGGTCGGCCCTCTCTCGGGGAGCGACCGTTCAGCGACGGCGCAAGGCGGCCAGGCATTCCACGTGGCTGGTGTTCGGGAAGAAGTCGATCGGCTGGAGCCAGAGCAGCTCGTAGGCCCCGTCGGCAGCCAACTGGCCCAGGTCCCTGGCGAGGGTGGCGGGGTCACAGCTGAGGTAGGCGATCCGGGATGGGCGGACCGTCTTGATGGCGGCCAGGGCTTCCGGCTCAAGCCCCCTGCGGGGTGGATCCATAAACAGATGGGGGCCAACCCCGCCTGGGTGGGGTTGGAGGCGCTGGCCCAGCACCGTCGACACCGGGGTGCATTCGAACTGGGCCATGGCCTCCAGACCATTGAGGGCTGCGTTGCTTCTGGCCAGGTCCACGGAGGGGCCATGCTGCTCAAGCCCGTGGATCCGCCATCCCCGCAGGGCGAGCGGCAGCGAGAAGGTGCCGATGCCGCAGTAGGCGTCGACAAGCTGCTTGGGCCCCGCCTCGTTTCCTTCCCCGAGGGCCTCCAGCAGCGAGGGCATCACGGCTTCCGCCTGGCCGGTGTTCACCTGAAAAAAGGTGTCGGCCCCGATGCGGTAGTGCAAGCCTGAGAAGCCCTCCTCCAGCCATGGGCGCCCCGCCAGGGTGAGGGTGCGTTCACCCAGCAGGCGGTTGGTGGGCTGATCCTGCAGGTTGAGGCACACCCCCACCACCTCGGGCCAGCGCTCCATCCAGCCGGCGGCCATCGACTCCAGCCCCGGCAGGTCACGGTCGGCGGAGACCAAGGTGAGGAGCACCTCGCCCGTGGCCTGTCCGACCCGCAAGGACAGATGGCGCAGTCCGCCGCCCCCGTGGCGATCGATCGGCCAGCCACTGGCCTCTAGATCCTGCTTGAGGGGCTGGATCAGGCGGTCAATCCGTCCATCCAGGACGGGACAGCGGTTGAGGTTAACAATCCTGTGGGACCCTCGCCGGTAGTAGCCGGCTCGAAGACAGCCATCAGGACTGCGCTCTAGGGGGATAATCGCCCGGTTCCGGTACCCCAGGGGAGCAGGCGCCGCAAGGATGGGGCGCACGGGTGCTTCGAGGCCAGCGATGCGTTGGAGGGTTTGGCGCACTTGCTGGAATTTCCAGCGGGCCTGGGCCCCATCATCAAGGGGCTGGAGGCTGCATCCACCGCAGTGGTCCGCCAGGATGCAGGGCGGGCGGCGCCGATCCGGAGAGGGATCGATGATGCCGGCGATCTCGGCAGACCAGTTCCCCTTGTGGCGGCGCATCAGGCGGATACGGAGCCGATCACCAGGCAGTCCTCCCGCCACGAAGACGACTTCAGGACCGACCCGTCCGATCCCCTCGCCTTGGTGGGAGAGGTCATCAATGCTGATCTCCCCGAGATCCCCTGCCCTGCCCATCGCTTCAATCCCATCTCCCCCGCTCCCTGACCCTATCGCTTGCAAAGGGGCGTTACACCTTGGCGGTGGAAGCCGAATCCGCCTGGTGGGGTCGATAGGATGCAACAGTCCGAGTTCGCTGCAATGAGCGTCGTTCGCGATCTGATCATCCAGGCTGACGATCAGCTTCGGTATCCCACCGGAGGCGAGCTTCGTTCCATCGTGGAATTTCTCAGCGGTGGCAATGCGCGGCTTTCCGTCGTGCGGGTGCTCACCGACAACGAGAAAAAGATCGTGGACGAGGCGGCCCGCCAGCTGTTTACCCGCAAGCCTGAGTATGTGGCCCCCGGTGGCAATGCTTTTGGTCAGAAGCAGCGAGCCCAGTGTCTGCGTGATTTCAGCTGGTATCTGCGCCTGGTCACCTATGGCGTTCTGGCCGGCAGCACCGAGCGGATCCAGGACATCGGCTTGATTGGTGCGCGCGAGATGTACAACAGCCTTGGTGTGCCCATGCCGGGCATGGTGGAGGCGATCCGCTGCCTGAAGGAGGCATCGGTGGGCTTGGTGAGCACGGAACAGGCTGCCCTGGTGACCCCCTATTTCGACTTTTTGATCCAGGGCATGCAGACCACCACCTGATCGTCGCTGGTGGATCTTCGCCCCCACAGCACATTGACCTCAACCCCGCTCCGGCGGGGTTTTTTGTTGGCCCAGCAAGTGGCTCATAGGTCTCAGCTGGTTCTCTTTATTGGTCTAGGTATGCGTCTTATTCGCGTGTCGTTCGATCACTCTTTAATGTTTCAACTGCGATCCCTTGCGCGCCAGCTCCTGGTCGTCAAGGCAGCGAGCCCTACGCGGAAGCTTCTGACATTGATCGAGGCCTTCAAGCCATCCAGATCAAGGCAGGGTTGACCCTTTTTGCTCGGATGCGACGCATTCCAAGACTCATTACGTGTCTCAGATGGGAGCAGTGGTTTTTCACTGGAGGCGGTCTGGGCCGCAGCGGGAATGCGTTTTCTCTCGGATGCGAACAGGAGGTGACCTTGCGTACCTGTCTCAGACACAGGTACGCAGGTTATCTTGCAAAGCTCAAAACCCTGTCTGGCACTTGAACCAAGAAGGGACAAAACCGGCCGGATGGCCTTGAGCGGGCCCTGGTCCGTCACTTGGACCGGAGTCAGCAGCGTGATCTTTCGATTGGAATTGGCGTCACCGTGCGGGGATTCAGTGCGGCTTGACAGCTGAAATCGAGCCTGAAAAGCAAATCCCATCGAGAATGGATGGGTCACGCGTTGCGACACATATTGCGTCTCATTCGAGCACCCCGATAGCGGCAGACGTTGTCGAGGGACGGGATCCGGTGCACACAATCACTCCCCTTGCAAATGACACGCCCATAGGCCGATCACGAGTCTCATGTGTTGGTGAAGGACGCGTCCGAGGGCTCCTGCATGGAGGCGGCTTGTCAAGGTGAAACGGGCCTCCTCATGAATCTCAGGCGAGACTTATTCCGGGACCGGTAATGAGTCTCATCCGACTGATCCTGGATGGTCGAGGCGAATTCTTGTGGAGCTCGGTGGATTGCCAGCCCCTTGGACGCATTCGGCCTTCTCAGCTGTGTCCAGATGTGAGTCCAGTGCTAATTCTTGCCTGAGCCTGCCAAGACTTGGGTATGCACTCCTCCGGTCCGCGCGGACACGTTCGTGTTGGCCACCGCTAGCGAAGCCGAGGTCCGACCCCTTCGGCCGGTGGGTGGCGATAAAGCTCCTTGAGCAATTGATAAGCCTCGTTCACCCGCCGCATCGCTTCCACGGAGCCACCGGAATCGGGGTGGTGGCGTAGAGCCATCTCCCGGTAGGCCTCACGGATCTCAGCCAAGGTGACCCGCTGACCCAACTGGGTCTGCAGTCCCAGCAGCCGCAGGGCCCCTTGAAGCGTCATCGTGTGCTCCAGGGTCTGGAACGAGGTCCCCTTCGGTCGACGCCGGAATCGCTGCACGAAGCGATGGATCAGGGTCGGGATCCTCATCGGCAGGGTTGTCGCACTGAAGGGATCCTCAAGAACCCCCGCCGTGACAACCACCCGCTCGAAGGTCGCCGCATCAGCACTCCAGCCATCGACCAACTGATGCATCAGGGCACAGGCGGCGGTCCAGGTGAATGCCCGACCCTCCACGGGTTCGGCCTGGGGCCAGACGTCTTGCGCCAGCCAGGTCATCGCCGCCTCCAGGACCGCCTCATTGGCCGTGCTGCCGTAGAGCCCCTGCCAGTGGTCCCTCGCCTGAGCGAGGGCCTGTTCGGCGAGATCGGCCGCGAGACGGGGCATGGGAGCGATCCCTGGGTTGGGCTCCGTAGGGGTCTGAAGGCTGTGGCGTAAGTCCCTCGATCGCTTGCGGACAAAGCCCGGCAAATCGATGCCGCCGCTAGATCGGTGCTGGACCCCTCCATCGGCCTGCTGGAAGCCGCTGAGCCCATCACCGGCTTCGCTACGGATTCGTTCCAAGGCTCCGGTGCCCACCAGCACGAGCGCCGCCTGCTCGTCGAGCTCACTCTCGGCTTCACGCAGAGCTCCTTCCTCGGCCACAGCCCTGGCATCGTCTTCTTCCTCGAGGGACGGGAAGAGGCCATCCAGCAGCCGCTCCAACACATCCCCCCGGTTGCGCAGACCCCACTCCCTCTTGAGCGCATCGAGGTGCTCGATTCGGGTGCGGGAGAGCTCCAGGGTCAGGCGTCGCCGTGACTCCTTGCCTGTTGGGGACGTCATGGTTTCAGCCAGCTGCGCATCAGACGCTCTTGGGCTTCCAGGGCCTGACGGTAGCGATCACTCAGGGTGATGGGCAGCGCCATCGGCATGCGCGGCGAGGGTCGAAGGATCGGCGGCGCCACGATCAGACCACGTTGGTTTGAAGTAGAGGCCGTTCTTGGGGGGCGAACCTTCTTCGGTTTCTCGGCTGCTGCTGAGGCGGTTGGCGTCGTTGATGCCTTTCGAGCCGGGGAAGGCGGAGAGGTTGCTGCAGCGGGTGGCAAGGGGCTGGCTGGGGCGACGGGGATCGGCTTGGCCGGGGCTGAACCCGCGCCCAGGGTCGCCAGTTGGCCGATGGGCACGATGCTCAGCAGATGGCCCGGGACCGAATCGGCGGGCTGCACGACACTCATCCTTAACGGCAGCGGCCGGTCATCCCGGATCTCCAGGGTCGTGAGCGTGAGGCTCTCGCCGGAGCGGAGGCCCACGTGCAGGGCCTCGATTCCCTCCGGTCGTCTCAGTTCGAGCGACCCTCGGAACGCGATCGATGAGCCGGACCCCGGAACCGGCGGATGACTCAACACAACGGCATAGGAGCCGGCACCCCGCAGCAGGAGGTCAACATCGAAGCGCACGCCGTAGGTGCCCACGTTGTCGAGGGCTGAATCGGCCATTCGCGTCGCCAGGCGATTCACCTGGACCTCGCCGGTCCCGAAGCTCTGGCGCACGGTGCTGGTCAGCGGCACATGCAGGGAGCCCTGTCGCTCCAGGTCATGGTTGAGGCTTGCTTGGTAGGTATCCCCGAGGGCCACCCCACTCACCCTGGAGAACACCTCTCCCCGCTCGATCGCCGCCTGCTGGCTGAGGTAGGTCCTCCCCGGAGCCAGCTGGCGGTTGGCCAGGATGGCGAAGATCTCCTGATCGGTGGCCTGGGCTGGCGCGGCCACCATGGCGAGATGGAAGGGAGCATCGCTCTCGCCACGCAACAAGCCGTTCACCACCCCCAGGGCTGGTAGATCCGTTCGCAGCAGCACGGCGCGGCTGTTGGGGGGGATGGTGAGATCGTCGGTGAGGTCGGCATCGAGACGGCCCCGCAACATCTGCACGGCCGTGGCATCGCCAGGACCGGTGTTCCAAGGTCGAGGACCGAGGGGCTTCACGCCGAGCAACTGTTGACCTTGGTAGGGCGCACTGAAGCTGTTGCGCACGGCCCCCCGCAGCAGCCTGATCCGAACCGGCACTTCGCTTGGATTGATCACCACCGCCGCGAGGCTGAGTTCCGGGCGTCGGCCGCGGCTGTCAGGCCCGGGGCTGGATGGGGTGTAAATGTGATGGAAGTGCAGACCGAAATGCCCCTGGAAGCGGAACGTGGGGTTAGCCATCGCCACGCCCGTTTCGCCAAACACCGTTCCTGGGCTGGTGTCGATGAGGATTCCGGGCCCCCATACCGCCTCCGGTTGGTTGGACTGCAGCACGGGAACGCTGTTGAACCTGCCCTGCAGGGAGCGGGCCGTCTGTCCCGCCAGCAAGGCCACGGTCGCCTCCTGGGCAGGGACCCCTGGGCTTCGGACCTGCCCCCAGCCAGCTGGGCAGATCGCCAGGCCCAGGGCCAGCGAGAGACCGAAATGGAGGCTCTGGCAGGGGAGGGGCAGGGAGGCAAATCGGTGCCTGCTGCAGGCTGCCCTAGGCGGCATGTCAGCTCCATCCCGCCCTGGGGGGGTCATCAGGGCTGCCTTGGCCATCGAATGGACGCCGACCCCTCAGTGGCCTTCCATCCTCCCCTGCCCGCGGCCGGATTCGACCACAGCTACCTGGGCGGCGTCGCTAGAACCGACAGGTGTTGGTTGAACGTGATGTTTCCCCCCTTTGCCTCCTGCTACGCAGCCGTGGATGGAGCCCAGGCCATGCGTCAGCATCAGCACAACAAGCTCCGTTTCCTGACCTTCTGCCGGGACGGGGCCGAACGGCGCCTGGCGGCCCTCAATGCCGCGATCACCACACTCGAACAGCAGATGGCCCGCGATCAACAGGATCAGGGTTCCTGAACTCCCGGGGTTGCAGATTGCTTCTCAGCTGCTCCAGGCCTCGATGGAGCAGTCGCTGCACGGTCATCGGGCTCACCTGCAGGCGGCGGGCCATCTGCCGGTAGCTCAGGCCCTTGAGCACGACGTTCTGAACCACCTCCCGCTGGCGGGGATCCAGATCCGCCAGGAGTGCCCGCACCGTCTCCCCCTCCCCTTCGTTCAACGCCACGGCATTCGTACCCTCCGCCTGGTCGATGACCTCCTCGGAGACCTCGGTGAGGGCCTCGGGTCTGTTGAGCAGCCGCTGCCGCATCAATACGTTCCACTGCTCGCCGTTGATGCCGAGGAGGCGTTGTAGGAGCTCTGGGGTCGCGATCCGACCCTGTTGAAGCCAATGGCGCTCCAGTCGCATCAGCCGTTCCTGCAACTCGGCCTGCCGGCGGGGTAAGCGAACCGAAGGGGCGACATCGCGGAGGTGGTGCAGGATCGCACCGCGAATGTGGGGTCGGGCGAAAGCTGCGAACGGTGTGCCCTGCTGGGCGTCGAACCGTTCGGCAGCCCGGATCAAGCCGATCAGCCCCACCTGAAGCAGATCGTCCACGCTTTCCCGGCAACAGCGGCCGTAATGGAAGGCGATAGGCCTCACGAGATCCTGGTGGGCTTCAACGAGCCGATTGCGTTGCTCCACGGCAAGGCGTCGCCGCAGCCGGCGATTGGTGGAGGAAAGGGCCATTTCAAAGAAAAGTCGAAATAAAGAAAGATGGAAACCAAGCTGGTTTAGGACCCATACCCCCCTTCGGGATCAAGCCCGTCCGGACCTTGATGGGGGCCGGGGGGAGGTCTTCGGTTCCTTCCCTTCAGAAGAGGCCAATACGGCTGGTGGCAGCAACCGTGAAACCACGGAATCAGCCAATGATCACGGCTAGGCCGAGGGCCAGCGGGGATTCGGCTCAGGCTGGAACCGCCACGGACGCCAACAGGGCCCAGGGTCCATAGCGCTCGAGCCAATCGCGTTCGGACCTCTCCGTGCAAAGCAGGTAGCCGGCAAATCCCAGGGCATTCACGCTGAAACCGGCCCCGTGCTCACGCCAGCGGCGCACCGTGAGAAACCAGTGATCGTCAAAGAGCACGTTGTAGGGATGGCGGGGTGCCGCCTCCGTCTCCCGCCGACCAAGGCCCAGGGCTTCGCAATGGTCCGCGTAGAGCCCCTCGAGATCCAGCCCGTGGATGGGATCGAGGCGGGGGCTGAGCCGGTAGGACCAGGGCCAGGGGGCTGAAGCTCCCTCGAGCTGGGCCTGCAGGAGGGGCGCCAGGGGGCAGCTGGACTCCCCGTGGCTCCGGGGCAGGAGCTGCAGATGGCGATGGGGTTGGCTCGCCCCGGCGGTGGCGCCACTGTTGAAGAACCAGAGCCCGCCGGTGTCCGCCCCAACCGACGCCACACTGGCCCAGTCGGTGGCATCCAGCCAGCCACTCTGGGGCTGCCAACCCCGGGAGATCACCAAGAGATGGCAGGCCTGAACGGGATACTTGTTGAGGAGGAGCACGTGGGTCTCGCCAATCCGACCCACCTCAAGCGGCTGGTCCCAGGGAAGGAAAGGATTCGGCTTCGGTCCTTCGGGCAGAAGGTGCCGTGGCGGGCGTGACACCAATTCCCGCAGCAGGAACGGTGCCACATCCGGCTGGTGGATCAGGCGGGTCTCCAGGGGGACCAGGGCACCAAAAGCGAGGGCCTGCTCTGACACCTCGACCGCCCGCTGCCACCAGCGTTCAGCCCGCACCGGCCTGGAGTCGGGCCAGGGAAGCACCCTGGTAGTAACGGCCGAGGATCTCGTTGTAGCGCAGGCCCTGCTGGGCCAGGTCCTGGGCCCCCGTCTGACTCATGCTGGCGCCGAGACTGCCATGGGCCTCTTCCACGATCTGCTGGGTCGCGGCATAAAGGCTTTCCACGATGCCCCCCTGGTAGCTGAGGATCACGCCGTTGGTGCTGCTCGTGGCATCGCGGGTCGTGGCGGTCACGGTGGATAGGCCCTCGTAGTTCTGCCAGCGGGTGGTGTCTCCGAGATGCCACTGATCGTCCGCCGGACGGGCCATGTGGGCCAGGGCGTAGGAACGGGCGGCCACGGCTTGGGCCCGCAGAGCTTCCCGGTTCCAGCTGGGGGGCATCTCTCCGCCCACCACCGAGCTCACGTAGTTCTCCAGGGGCAGGTGGTTGATCACCCTGAGTCCGTTGCTGCTCCTGAGGATGCGGAAACGGCCCTGGTAGCTGTGACCGGCACTGCTGAGATGGTCGTTGGCTCCTGTCTCCAGCCACACTTCGGGCTCCTGGGAGAGATAAGCCACCGGATCGGGGGACTCGGCCGCTGAACCTTGACGCAGCACCCGACCGTCCCGGTCCAGCAGGCGCCAGGATCCGGAAGCACCAAAATCGGGATAGGCGGGGAGCTTCAACAGGGCCACGCGGATCTCGAGATTGAGGCTGGGACCGGCTTGCGGTTCGATCAACCCCCCACCCGCGCTCGGAGGGGCCACGGCCCGTTGGGCCCGAAGGTTCGGAGGGGTCAGGCCAGCATCCGCGGGCGAAGGGGCAGCCAGATTTTCGGCTGCGGCAGCCTGGGTGGGCCGAGCCTTCGGGCTGGCAATCAGGGTGTCAAGCAAAGCGCCCTTGCTGGCGGAGGTGCCTGGCCGAAGCAGGGCATGGGCTCCGATGCCGGCTCCGACCGCTAGGGCGGCCAGGGGAGCGCTGATCATGAAGGGATGGCGCCGGAAGCTGTGGAGCACGGCAAACGGGTTGCTGTTCGCCAAGCGCTCCATCGCTGGGCCAAGGGAGGACCAACGCGACCGCCACGGGGCTCCGCGGCCCCCCAGCCTTCGCAGGCCGTCCGTAAGGTTCCATCCCACAGCAGATGTCCCGATCCGGTTAAGCGGATCATGGCGGATGACAGGGCCTCACAGACCATCCCACCAGGACGGTCAGAGCATTGCCAGCCTCTCACGAGAGAGCGACCCAGCCTCTTCTGCCACCAGGGAGCCACCAGGGCATGGGCCGACCCGGTGACAGGGTCCTCAGGGATTCCCAGCGCGGGGGCGAAGAAGCGGAGCTGATAATCCGCGAGTTCGCCGCCGATCCGCGGCCCACCAGCCTCGGGATCGAGGCCCTGCATCAGCACCAACCCCTGCCGCAGGGGCCCCTCCAAGTGAGGAGCGAGACAGTCCATGGAGGCCAGCGGTGCCTCTCGGGGTAGCAGGACCACCCAGTAGCCCAGTTCGGAGCTCCAGCATCCCTCCAGGCCACATCCGAGTCGGTTCTGCAGGAGGTCCGTGAGGCTTGCGGTGGCGGCCTCCGGATGGAGATCCCCGCTGGGCAGCACGATCGCTCCCCAGCCCGGCCGGTCCAGCGGCAACTCCACTTGCAGAGGGCCGCTGCGGCTATGGAGCCAGGTGCGTTCACCGGGACCGAGTCGCCTCCACTGGGCCAGGGCGAGCAGCGCCGCCAGGGTGGCGTGGCCACAGAGGGGCACCTCGCAGGCGGGGGTGAACCAGCGCAGCATCCAGCCCTGCTCGCTTTCGAGCAGAAAGGCCGTTTCCGACTGACGAAGACTGGCGGCTACCGCCTGCATCCAGTCGTCGGGCATCGGACGATCCAGGGCCACGACGGCCGCGCCGTTGCCCCCGAAGGGGCCGTCGCTGAAGGCCTCGATCAGCACGGCCGGCAGGGGACCTGAACTCATGCCTCCGGCCTCAGATCTCTCTCCATCAAGGCCCGCACCACTCCCTGGGCATCAATGCCACCATCAAGGAGCAGCACGACCTGTTCACAGATCGGCAGTCGCCAGCCCTGGCGGCGGGCCAGGGCCACGGTGGCGCGGGCGGTATGGGTTCCCTCGACGGTTGCTCCGATGCTGCGAAGCGCTTCCTCCTCGCTGAGTCCGCCGGCCAGCAAGCCGCCGAAACGTTGGTTGCGGCTGAGACTGCTGGTGGCCGTGGCCAGGAGATCGCCGAGCCCCGCTAGGCCGTAAAGGGTGGCTGGCTGACCCCCGAGGGCCTTCAGCACCACACCGATCTCCGCCAGCCCGCGGCAGAGCAGCGAAGCCCTGGCATTGGCTCCTAGACCGAGGCCATCACTGATGCCGGCCGCCATGGCCATCACGTTTTTGAGGGCACCGGCCGCTTCCGTGCCGATGGGGTCACTGTTGGTGTACAGCCGCAAGTTCGGGATGCGCAGCTCGCTTTGCAGCTGGTTGGCCAGGGCAGCATCGTGGCTGGCGATCACACTCGCCGCCGGCAGACCACGCTGCAGCTCATCCGCCAGATTGGGGCCTGAAAGAACGGCCGATGGGGCCTGGGGAAGCTGCTGCCCCCATAGCTGACTGGCCGTGCAGAGCCCCTCGAGGTCAATGCCCTTGCTGCAGGAGAGCAGGGGCAGTCCGGCCGGCCAGGAGGGTGCAAGGGCAGCGGCCAGGGGACGAACGGCCGCCATCGAGACGGCCACTACCACAAGATCGCAATCGCTCAGGAGGTGTTCGGGGCTGCCGCCGTCACGCCGTGACCAGCTGCGCACCTCCAGGCCCTGTTCTCTCCACAACTTCTCCAGGGTGCCCCCCCAGGCACCGCGGCCGAGCAGCGTGAGACGAGGACCCATGGACTCTCAGGCGGCCGCGTCGGCGAAACGCGGCATCGGCATGGCGCTGCCATCATGCGCCATCTGCGGATCCCGACCGTGTCCTCCGATCCGTCGACGCAGCCCATGCCCAATCCCTCGGTGGGAGAAGCTGGGCGCGATGGTGAGCCTCAAGCCCCCGATCTCTTCGGCTGGCAGGGCCACGCGCTGGTGGTGGGGGCCGGCGGCATCGGCCAGGCCCTGGCCGATCGCCTGGCGCAGCAGGCCCAAGGGCTGACGGTCCATACGGCCGGACCCAACCGGGGAACCTGGCGGCTCGATCTCCGTGATGACGCCAGCCTCGAGGCGTTCGCGGTGCTGGCCCTGGAGCGCCTCCGCCCCCTGAGGCTGGTGATCTGCACGGCCGGCCTGCTGCATGGGGGTTCCCTGCAACCTGAAAAGCGGCTCGCCCAGGTGAACCGCGACAACCTGAGGCGCAGCTTCGAGCTCAATGCCTTTGGGCCGCTCCTGCTGGCCAAGGCCCTCGAGCCGGCCCTGCCCCGGGACCTCCCCCTTCACTTCGCGAGTCTCTCGGCGCGGGTGGGCAGCATCAGCGACAACCGGCTGGGGGGCTGGTACGCCTACCGGGCCGCCAAAGCCGCCCAAAACCAGTTGTTGCGCACCCTGGCCATCGAGTGGCGGCGAAGGCTGCCCCTGGCCTGTGTGACCGCCCTCCATCCCGGGACCACCGCCACTGGCCTCTCCGAGCCCTTCCGCTCCTCTGTGCCACCGTCTGGGTTGTTTTCCCCGCAACGGGCCGCCCTGCAACTCCTGGAGGTTCTGGCGACCCGGAGCGCGGAGCACAGCGGCGGCTTCGTGGCCTGGGACGGCCAGCCGATCCCCTGGTGACGATCCGACGGCAATTCAGACCGCGGCGTGCCGCCGCAGCACCTCCAGGGGGATCACCTCCAGGGTGCTGATCTCACAGGATTCCAGCCGCACCGGCGGGGCCATGCCGTCCTCGTAGGCCTCCAGCCAGCGACGGGCGCACACACACCAGGCATCGCCGGGACGAAGGCCGGGGAAGCCGTAGGCCGGCGCCGGTGTGCTGAGGTCGTTGCCCTGGGCCCGGGTGTAGGCCAGGAAGGATTCGCTGATCACACAGCAGACGGTGTGACGGCCAAGGTCGGCGGGATCGGAGCGGCAGGAACCATCCCGGAACCAGCCGGTGAGGGGCTGGCAGCTGCAGGTCTCCAGCGCTGTTCCCAGCACGTTCCGGCCAGGGGGAGACGGGATTGCATCGCTGGGGGGCAGGGGCTCGATCGGGGTGGGGGACATGCCTGCTGGGGATGGATCCGGCTTCCGAGTCTGGAGTGGACCAGCACCAAAAGCTGACGGATGGTTGACGGATTCCGGGGGTGAGGCGTTAAACGTCTTGGAAAGGACCAACACCACCTTCCGCGCCACCACATTCTTCATGAGCTGGGATTTCAACGAGGACGCGGCCTTTATGGCCCTATGCGACGCCTACAAGGAAAGCGGTGAGCCCTCCGCCATGGAGTTCCTCGCCCATGGCGAAGGGGCCTTCCATTTCCAGGAGCTGGCCCAGAACGCCGCGGGTGAGGGAATCGATCTGAGCGACTCCGACGACCTCGAGGAGTTCCAGCAGGAGGTGATCGACAGCCTCGAGGAGCTCTGCGGCTGATCGGCAGCGATGCAGAATTCAGGGGCCATTCCCGCTGACGAGCGGCAGGAACGTCCCCGGCGGATGCTCAGCCGTAGAAGAAGGCCACTTCCTTGTCCTTGAGACCTTCCCAACCGGCCTCCTTGAGGCGCGCATCGAGGCTGGCCTGGTCGAGGTGCTTGGAGCCGGTCTTCACGATTCGGTTGCGCATCGACTTCTTCACGCCGCTTCGGGCCCGCTGGCTCTCCAGCTCCATCACCTCGTTGTAGAGGGCGAGCATGGGAGCAGGGATAGGGGTGCCGTCGAGGTCGAGACCCGCGGCAATGGCATCATCGACGCCACCGGGACCGGCAATGGCCATGGCTAGGACTGGAGAGGACCCCGTGAGCCTGCCATGCCGCCCTGGGAGTGTCCCAGCCGATCAGGCGCTGAAGTAGCGGGCCCTGCTGTGGAGGGCCACGAGGGCCGTGGTGCTCTGTTCAGGCTCGAGTTGGTCGCTTTCATCCATCGTCAGCCCGATGCGGTCAGCTCCAAGCCAGGCGAGCTGCTGACGGGAATCGGCCACGTTGGGACAGGCGGGGTAGCCGAAGGAATAGCGGCTGCCTCGGTACCTCTGGGCCAACACATCGCGCAGGGGCATGGGTTCAGGATCGGGGAATCCCAGTTCGCGGCGGATGCGGGCGTGGGTCCATTCAGCCAGCGCCTCGGCCATCTGCACCCCCAGGCCGTGGAAGTACAGGTAGTCGCTGTAGCGGTCAGCGGCGAACAGCTCGCGGGCAAAGGCGGTGGCCTTCTCCCCCATCGTGACGGCCTGCATCGGCAGGACATCGGCGCCCCGTGGGCCTCCATCGGGTCCGCTTCGGAGATCGAGGTAGAAATCGGCGATGCAATAGCGGTTGCCGCTTCGCTGGCGGGGGAGTTCGAAGCAACCGAGCTCCTCCATTGCCTCGCCGGGGCTGGCTCCATTGGCCAGCCCGGCCGGATTGAGCACCACCACGGCGTTGCCACGGCGGCCGCAGGGGAAGTAGCCGTAGGCCACCCGGGGGGTGAGCAATCCTTCCGTTAGGCAGCGCTCCATCCAGGAGGCGAGCACGGGCTCAGCCTTTTCCACCAACATGGCCTCATAAGCCTCGCGGCTCTGGTCCTGAGCCTTACGCAGCTGCCACTGGCCGGCAAAAAGAGCATTGCGGTCGAGGTAAGCGAACACCTCCTGCAGATCAATTTGGGACTCGTCGAGGAACTGGGAGCCCCAGAAGGGTGGGGAGATCGCCGTTTCCTCCGGGACGGCCTCCGAGCGGTGGTCGCTGGCCGGTTCGGCTGGAGGTGCGGAGGAGGGGGCCGCGGCCGCCGGAGCGGCATCGCCAACCCCTGCGCCAGTTTCAGGCGCATCGGCATGACCGAGGCTCGGCCCGAGGCCCTCCGGCGTCCCGTCGAGGAAACCCTGCCTGTCGTCCCACCGTCCGGCGGTCTTGGCCTCCATCAAGGCATCCATGAAGCGCAGATCGGCAAAGGCATCACGGCCGTAGATCACCTGGCCCCGGTAGGCGGCACGGCAGTCGCCGTGCACGAAGCGGGGCGTGAGGGCGGCACCGCCAAGAATCACGGGCACGTTGATGCCCACCTCATTGAAGGTCTGGAGATTGTCCTTCATAAAGGCGGTCGACTTCACCAGCAAACCGCTCATCGCGATGCAATCGGCTTGATGGAGCTGTTGGGCCTCAACGATCGCCTCGACGCTCTGCTTAATGCCAAGGTTGACCACCTCATAGCCATTATTAGTGAGGATGATATCCACCAGATTCTTGCCGATGTCATGCACATCACCTTTCACCGTGGCGATTAGAAACTTGCCTTTGCTGTTGCTCTTTTGATGACCATCGGCATCTTCCTGCTTCTCCATATGGGGCTCAAGGAAGGCCACCGCTGATTTCATCGTTTCTGCGCTCTGCAGCACGAAGGGCAGCTGCATCTGTCCTGAACCGAAGAGATCGCCAACCACCTTCATGCCATCGAGCAGAAAAGTGTTAATGATCTGAAGCGGTGGATAGGTTGTGAGGGCTTCGCCTAGTGAAGCGTCCAGACCGATTCGCTCGCCATCGATGATGTGCTGCTTTAGGCGCTCCTCCACCGGCAGATCTGCAAGGGAGGGGCCAGAAGCCCGGGCTTCCTTGGCGGACACACCCTCGAACAGGGTCGTGAGGGCTGTGAGCGGGTCGAAGCTGCAGATGCCGTTTTCGAAGCGGCGCCGGTCGTAGATGAGATCGCGGCACAACTGCTGATGTTCCTCGCTGATTTTCACGAGGGGAAGGATCTTGGCGGGGCTCACGATCGCCGCATCCATGCCCGCTTCACAGCAATCGTGCAGGAACACCGAATTCAGCACGATGCGAGCTGCTGGTGACAGGCCAAAGCTCACATTGCTGACCCCCAGAACCACGTGCACCCCGGGCAGTTCGGTACGGATGCGGCGGATCGCCTCCACCGTGGCGGCACCATTGAGCCGGTCTTCCTCGATGCCGGTCGAGATCGGTAGAGCCAGGGGGTCGTAGAAGATTTCGTGGGCCGGAATGCCGAATTCCAGAGCGTCGCGGTAGGCACGCTGGGCGATCGCGAATTTGCGCTCGGCCGTGCGGGCCATCCCCTCTTCATCAATCGTGCCCACCACCACGCCGGCCCCGTAATCACGGGCCAGTTCGAGCACCTTGAAGAAGCGCTCGTCGCCATCCTCGTAGTTGGTGGAATTGAGGATGCATTTGCCGCCGGCCACCTTCAGCCCGGCCTCCATCTTCTGCCACTCGGTGGAATCGAGCATCAAGGGCAGGTTCACATTGGTGACCAACCGGCTCACCAGTTCGCGCATGTCGCGCTCGCCGTCCCGTCCGACGTAATCGACATTCACATCGAGCACGTGGGCGTTCTCCTTCACCTGGCCGCGCCCGACGGCCACCAGGCCATCCCAATCCTCCTCGGCCAGTAGTTCCCGCACCTTCTTGGAGCCGCTGGCGTTGAGCCGTTCGCCGATGATCAGAAAGGAGTTGTCCTGGTGGTAAGGGGTGACGCCATAGAGCGAAGCTGCCGCCGGTTCATACCCCAGGGCAGGGCGCACGGTGGCGGCATCGGTGGTTGCGGCCCGTTCGCTGCGGCGCACTGGCCGAGGCGCAGCATGAAGTTCTGCGGCCAGCTCCGCCAGGGATCCGATGTGGGCCGGCGTGGTGCCGCAGCAGCCGCCGATTACCTGCACCCCCAGATCCTCGACGAAATGCATCAGCTGCATCTTCATCTCGGTGGGGGTGAGGCGGTAGTGGGCAACCCCGCCGATGTTCTCCGGCAGACCGGCATTCGGAATGCAGCTCACCACGAAGGGGCAGTGCTCGCTGAGGAAGCGCACGTGCTCCTTCATCTGCTCCGGACCGGTGGCGCAGTTGAGGCCCAGCACATCGATCGGGAAGGGTTCAAGGATCGCCACCACCGCGGCGATGTCGGAACCCACCAGCATCGTGCCGGTGGTTTCCATCGTGACCGACACCATCAGGGGACGGCGCTCGCCGGCCTCCCGGAAGGCCTCTTCGATGCCCTGCAGGGCCGCCTTGATCTGCAGCACGTCCTGGCAGGTCTCGACGATGAACAGGTCCACGTCCCCGGCCAACAGGCCGGCCGCCTGCTCGCGGAAGGAGGCCTTCATCGTGTCGAAATCGATGTGGCCAAGGGTTGGCAGCTTGGTGGTGGGCCCGATTGAGCCCGCCACGAAGCGGGGCTTCTCAGGGGTGCTGTAGCGATCGGCCATCTCCCGGGCCAGTTCCGCGGCGCGCTTGTTCAGGGCGAAGGCCTGGTCCTCAAGGCCGTATTCGGCGAGCACGATCGAGGCGGCGCCGAAGGTGTTGGTCTCGATTACATCGGCCCCCACCTCCAGGAACTGGCGATGCACCGCCTGCACCGCGTCAGGCCGGGTGACCACCAGGTTCTCGTTACAGCCCTCCAGGGCTGCGCCGCCGAAATCCTCCGCGCCAAGATTCATCTGCTGCAGCGACGTGCCGGTGGCGCCGTCGAACACGAGCACCGGTCTGGAGGGATCGTGGAGCCGATCCAGGAAACCGATCCGGCGGGTGGCGGTGGCGGCGGTCATTACGGATTGAGGCGAATGCGGGTGACCCAGTGTTCATAGGCGGGATCTCGGCCCTCCGTGATCGCGGTGAGGCGATCACGGAGCTTCTCCATCACCGGACGGTGGGAAGGGAGATCGGTGGTTTCCAGGCGCCGGATCGGGGTGACCCGGGCTGCGGTTCCACTCAAGAACGCCTCGTCGGCAATGAAAATCTCGGTTTTATCAACGGGCCGCTCCAGCACCGGGATCTCCATGGCCTGGGCCAGTTCCAGGATGCTGGCGCGGGTGATGCCTTCGAGGATGTCCTGGTCCACCGAGGGGGTGATCAGCACGCCATCGCGCACGATGAACAGGTTCATGCCACTGGCCTCGCTCACTTTGCCGCGGCTGTTGAGGAGCAGGGCTTCGTCGAAGCCGCTCTTGACCGCCTCGGTTTTGGCCAGGGAGCTGGTGATGTAGGCGCCGCTGATCTTGCCCCGCAGGGGAAGGGAACGGTCTTCTTGGCGGGTCCAGCTGCTGATGCGACAGGTGACGCCTTCGGGAGACAGGTAATCACCCATCTCGATGCCGTAGATCAGGAAATCGGTCTCCACATCGTGGAGTCGCGGCGAAATGCCCAGGCCGCAGGTGTAGACGAAGGGGCGCAGGTAGAAGGGTTTGCGCGGTTTGTTGGCCTGCAGGAAGGCGTTGATCGCGTGGAGCACCGTCTCCTCGCTGAGTTCGGTGAGCAGGAGGCGGGCACTCTGGGTCAGACGGCGGGCATGGCGGTCGGCGCGGAACAGCAGCACCTCCCCCGGATCATCGGGATTGGGTAGGCCCCGCATGCCACCGAAGGCGCCTGTGCCGTAATGGAGGGCATGGGTTGCCACCGAGAGGGTGGCCTCGGCGAAGGGAACACAGGCTCCGCCAAACCAGGCATAGGGCAGGAATTGATGCATGGCTGGCGATGCTGACGCTGCGATCTTCTCACTGCGGACAGCAGGATGGGGGCCATGCACCGACTTGCCACGATCCCCGGCGCCCCGGAACCCGATGACGCCGCCCTGCCCTTCGTGGAGCAAGAAGGCGCTGAGATGGTGCTGCTCAGCAGCGCCGATACGGATCTGGCCGCCGTGGGGGCCCTGCTGGAGAGCGAACCGTCGCTGATCGACGGTTCCCTGCGGGCCCTGAACCTGGCGGCCCTCGGCCATCCCGCCGTGATCGACCACTATCTGGCCACCAGCCTCTTGGAGACGAAGGTGGTGTTGGTGAGGCTCCTGGGGGGCCGGGGGCATTGGGGCTACGGACTGGAACGGCTCCAGGCCTGGAGCATGGGCAAGGCGGAGCGCACCCTTCTGGTGGTGGCGGGCACGGCCGAGGAGGAGCGTTCCCTGGCGGACCTGGGCAATGCCGATCCCGACCTCACCCTCGCCCTGGCCTCTGGGATGCGGGAGGGCGGCGCCGCTAACCTGCGCCAGGTGCTGCTCTGCCTGGAGAGGCTCCGGCTTCGCGAACCCTGGCGGATGCCCGTGGTGGAGCCTGCCCCCGATCCCCTCCCCCACGACTGGCGCAACGAGCCCGGGGCCCGGGTTGGTGTGATCCTCTACCGAGCCCAGCGCCAGGCTGGCGACACGGCCCTGATGGAGGCCGTGCTGGAGGCCCTGCGCCAGCGCGGCCTGGCGCCGCGGGGCCTCTGGGTCAGCAGTCTGCGCGATGCCGCCGTGCAGGAGGGGGTGGGCAACCTCTACCGCCGCGAGGCGGTGGAAGCGGTGCTGTGCGGCACGGGGTTTGCCTCGGTGCGATTCGAGGAGGCAGGACTCGGCGCTCCCCTCTGGGAGCGGCTGGACGTTCCGGTGTTCCAGATCCTCTGCAGTGCCCGTGGCCGAGCCTCCTGGCAGGAGAGCAGCATCGGTTTGGGACCCCTCGATCTGAGCCTGCAGGTGGTGCTCCCCGAACTGGATGGGCGCCTCACCACCCGGGTTGCGGCCTTCAAGGAATGGACGGCCAGTGATCCGAATCTGGCCACAGCCCTCCATCGCGCCGAACCGGATCCGCACCGGCTCGCCTGGATCGGCGAGCTGGTGGAGCGTTGGATCGCGCTGGCCCGCACCCCGGCGGACCGGCGTCGGGTGGCCCTAGTGCTGGCCAATTACCCCACCCGCAATTCCCGGCTGGCCAATGGGGTGGGCCTCGATACTCCCGCCAGCGTGGTGCTGATGCTCCGCTGGCTGGCGGAGGCGGGATACGGCGTGAAGGGGCCGCTGCCAACGGATGGCGATGGGTTAATCCAAAGCCTGCTCGCCGGCCGCACCAACGACCCCGAGAGCGGCCACCGTCCGCCGCTCACCCACCTGCCCCTGTCGACCTACCTGAGCTGGTACTGCAACCTCCCGGTTCAGGGCCGCGAGCGGCTTGAGGCCGTGTGGGGAGTGCCGCAGCGGGATGGCGGCCTGGAGCTGATGGCGGATGGGGGGCAGGGCTTCCCGATCCGGGGCCTGGATTTCGGAGGCGTGACGCTGTTGGTGCAGCCCGATCGCGGCTACGACCGGGACCCGGAGCTCACTTATCACAGCCCCGACCTACCTCCCACCCACGCCTACCTGGCCCAATACCTCTGGCTGCGGGAGGGTTTCCGCTGTCAGGCCGTGGTGCATGTGGGCAAGCACGGCAACCTCGAGTGGCTGCCAGGCAAGGCGGTGGGCCTCTCGGAGCAGTGCTACCCGGAATGGGCCCTGGGCCCCATGCCCCACCTCTACCCCTTCATCGTGAACGATCCGGGAGAGGGCAGCCAGGCCAAGCGCCGCAGCCAGGCCGTGATCCTCGACCACCTCACACCCCCCCTGGGCCGGGCTGGCCTGCACGGGGAGCTTCAGGCCCTGGAGGCCCTGCTGGATGAGTACTGGGAAGCCCGCCAGCTCGGAGCGGAGCGCGCCGATTCCCTGCGGATCGAACTTGAACGCCGCCTCGTCGCGCTCAATCTCCCGGCCCCCCAGGGGGTTGCTAGCTCAAACGACGACCGGCTTGATCTCGCGGACGGCTATCTCTGTGAGCTGAAGGAAGCCCAGATCCGGTTGGGGTTGCACACCTACGGCACCCTGCCGGACCCCGAGAAGCTCGCTGAACTTCTGCTCTGCCTCGCCCGTCCCCCCCAGGGAGGCCTGCCCGGGCTCACCCAGGCGCTCGCCCTGGATCTGGGCCTGGAGCTTGATCCCTGGGCGGACCCGGAGGAAGCTCCGCTGGGGGAGGCGGACCGCAAACGCCTGCTGAGCTTGGCTGCCACTGATACGGCGATGGTTCGACGCCATTGCGGCGATGCCATTGCCCATTTAGAGACGTTGGCCCTGGCTCTCCTCCAGCAGGAGGTGAGCGCCGCCCTGGAGCCTGGTGCACCGCCCGCGACACCTCCCGACGGAGGACCCGCGGGCCAGGGCCCCACCTGTCGCCGCGTGCTGATGGCCATCCGGCAAAAGCTCCTGCCCGACCTGCTGGCTTGCGCCGCAGCCGAACGGGAAGCCCTCCTCGCCGGTTTGGCCGGGCGCCGCATCGCGGCAGGACCCAGCGGTGCTCCCAGCCGGGGGCGACCCGATGTGCTCCCCACGGGGCGGAACTTTTACAGCGTGGACCTGCGGGGACTTCCCACTGAGGCCGCCTGGGATCTGGGACGCCGCAGCGCCGATCTGCTGTTGGAAGAGCACCTGCAAAGCGAGGGCGACGACCTGCGCCACCTTGCCCTGAGCGTGTGGGGCACGGCCACGATGCGCAACGGCGGCGAGGACATCGGTCAGGCCCTGGCCTTGATGGGGGTTCGCCCAGTGTGGGATGGCCCCACCCGCCGCATGGTGGATCTGGAGGTGTTGCCCTTGAAGCTGTTGAGCCGGCCCCGGGTGGATGTGACCTTGCGCATCTCCGGCCTGTTCCGAGATGCCTTTCCCCAATTGGTGGGATGGTTCAACCGAGCCTGCGCCTTGGTGGCCGCCCTCGACGAAGCCGAGGACACCAATCCCCTGGCGGCGGCGGCGCGGCGGGAAGGCCAGGCCTGGCGGGTCTACGGGTCGGCTCCGGGTGCCTATGGGGCCGGTCTGCAGGCCATGATCGATTCCGGGCAATGGGAAAGCCGCTCCGACCTCGGCGAGGCCTTCCTGCAGTGGAGTTCGTGGCGATACGGCCCGGCCATTGGATCTGGAGCCGCGGGGGGGGATCCCAGCCAGGCTGCAATCGAGGCCAGCCACGACCGTTCCGGCCTGGAGTCCCGCCTGCGCCAGGTGCAGGTGGTGCTCCACAACCAGGACAACCGCGAGCATGACCTGCTCGATTCCGATGATTACTACCAGTTCCAAGGGGGCCTCAGCGCCGCCGTGGAACATCTGCGCGGCTCCGCACCGCAGCTCTGGTTCGCCGACCATTCCCGCAGCGAGCGGCCCCGCCTGCACCGGCTGGAGAAGGAGTTCGACAAAGTGGTGCGCTCCCGCCTGCTCAACCCCCGTTGGATCGAAGCCATGCAAGGCCATGGCTACAAAGGCGGCTTTGAGATGGCCGCCAGTCTCGATTACCTCTTCGCCTATGACGCCAGCACCGGCAGGGTGCCCGATTGGAGCTACGGCGCTCTGGCGGATCGTTGGCTCGCGGATCGAACAGTGTTGGCCTTTCTGCGCCAAAGCAACCCCTGGGCCCTGCGGGACATGGCTGAACGGATGCTCGAGGCCCACCATCGCGGGCTTTGGGAAGGGGCCCGGGCGGATCAGTTGGAGGGCCTCAGGGAGCTGGTGCTCGAGAGTGAGGCCCTGATCGAGGTGCCCTAAGGGGTCAGGAGGTCAGATCCTTGGCCATCGACTTGAAAGGGTCGATCGCGCCGGCACGGCCCGCGGCTGGGGTGGCTGCACCTTCGCCTTGGGAGGCCGTGGCCTGCCGGGCTGCCGGTGCAGCACCAGGCTGGTTCACGGACACGGCAGTGCCCTTCATGCGCTGGGCGAGCTCGGCCGGGGATATCGTCTGGGCAAAGGTTTTCTTGACCGGCTTGGGTACCCCACCGGTGAGGTTCACATCGACGTCGGTGTCGGTGGTGATGCCAGCCAGGCCGGGGGTCATGGTGTCGAGGCGGGCTTCCATGGAGGCCACCTCCTGGATCATTTCCTTCTGGCCAGGGCTGTCGGCGGTACCGGGGAAGGTGCGGCGGATCGTATTGGGGCGCCGCATGAAGTTGACATCTCCCATGCTGGTGGAGGCATCGGGATCCAGGAAAAAGGCGTCTTCGGACTTCTTGGCCTTGGCAGGCTCGGATTGGCCGGAGATCTTCACCCCGTTGCTGCGGGGGCCGAGCAGACGATCAAACAGACCCATGGGCGGCACACAATCTGTTATGGAACCCTAGCGGCCCCGGAGGGTCAGACCGTGGGTGTCGGTGCCGCAGCTATGCAAAAGGCCACGATCGGAAAGGTTGCGGGCGATGGCCTCGCACACCACCGGCGTGGGGCTCCAACGGGGCGCCATGGTGTAGTCGTACCAAACCTCGGCACCATCGAGGCCGACCTCCGCGGCGGCGGCGATCAGGCGCTGATGGGGCAGGCGGTAGCGGGCGGGATGGGCAAGCAGGGCGAGCCCGCCAGCGGCCCTGATGGCCGCCACCACCGCCTCCGCCCGCAGGCCTGGACCCACCACGGCCTCGCCCTGCAGATACGGGGCCAAGGGCTCAGGGTCCGCGGCGAAGCCCAGCCCCAGCACATGAACAAGACACCCCTCCAACAAGCAGCTGATCTCCACCCCGCGCCAGAGGGTTGGGGCCGTTCGTCCGGCGTTCCGTTCCCGTGCAAACACGGCCGCGATCCGGTCGTGGGAGGCCAGGGCGTGGTGGTCGGTCACGGCGAGGTGCTCAAGGCCGATGGCCAAGGCCTGGAGCGCGAGCTCCTCAGGGGCCAAGCTGCCATCACTGCAGAGGGTGTGGCAATGGAAGTTGAAGCGGGTCGGACAACTCTCGGGACCCACCTCGCGGAGCACCGCCGCCAGCGGATGCTGCTGCGCCTCAGCCCGTAGCACCGCTTCCTTCCCCTTCGCGCACCGGCATCGCAGCCTTCAGGGAGGTCTGGGCCTCCTTCTCGCTTCTTAGCCGGCGCCAGCGCGCATAGAACTGAATTGAGGCGGCCATGGCGATCACCAGGGCCACCAGGAACCAGGTGGCGGCGCCTGTGGGGAACTGGTTTTTAAACACCACCAGCATCACCACCACCACGAGCAGCAGCGTGGGCAACTCATTGAGGGCCCGCAACTGACGGCCGCTCCAGGTGCAGGTGCCGCGTTGCAGCTGGCCCATGAGCCTGTAGCAGAAGGCGTGGTAGGCGAGCAGAGCCGCCACGAACCCCAGCTTGGCGTGCATCCAGCCCTGGTGCAGCCAGGCCGGGTTCACGCTGAGCAGGCCCACGGCCATGCCCACCGCCACCACCATGCCGGGGGTGGTGATGATGTTGGCCAGGCGCCGCTCCATCACCGCATACTGAGCCTCGAAGGCCACCCGGATCGGGGGCTCAAGCTCGGCGGCCTCGCGGTGGTAGATGAACAGCCGCACCAGGTAGAAGAGCCCGGCGAACCACACCACCACGCCCACGATGTGGAGGGTCTTGAACCAGAGGTAGGCCTCCGGAGGCCAAGTGAAGGCCAGGAGCATCGGCCGGGTACAGATTCACTCACGCTAGGGGGTCACCCCGTCAGCGATCGGTTCCGGGGACCTGGGCCATGAGGTGGGCCTCAGCCGTGACTCGGATGGCGGCGAGCTCCTGGGCGGGCAGTTTTTCCAGTTGTTTCATCATCAGCCCCATCCGCGGATTGGCGCTCAGCTGTTCCCTGTGGCGGGCGAGAAAATCCCAGTAGAGGCTGTTGAACGGGCAGGCATCCGCTCCGCTGCGTTGCTTCACGTTGAACCGGCAGCCCTTGCAGTAGGTGGACATGCGGTTGATGTAGTTGCCGCTGGCGGCGTAGGGCTTGCTAGCCAGCCGGCCACCGTCGGCGAACAGCCCCATGCCGATCACGTTGGTCTGCATCACCCAGTCGTGGCCATCGATGAACTGGCGGTGAAACCAGGCGGTAAGGGCCTGGGGATCGAGGCCCGCCAGGAGGCCGTAGTTGGCCAGCACCATCAGCCGCTGGATGTGGTGGGCGTAGCCCGTGGCCTTGAGCTCAGAGAGCACCGTGTCCATGCAGGCCATGCCGCTGGTCCCCAGCTGCTCCAGCCAGGCCGGCAGGGGCCTGGTGGCCTGGAAATGGTTGAGGTGGGGATAGGTGGGGCCGAGCCAGTGGTAGAGCCCATGCGTGTATTCCCGCCAGCCCAGGATCTGGCGGATCACCCCTTCCAGGCTGGCCAAGGGCACGGTGTTGGATGCCTTCGCTGACGGGTGGCCATCGGCGAGCGTGGCGACAGGGACGGCGTCAGACGAGATGGGCGGGGACGGCTCAGGTGAGGACCGGCCGGCCTGCTCCAGGCGCTCGATCACCTCAAGGGGATGCAGCAACCCGAGGTTGATGGAAGGGGAAATGAGTGAATGCCAGAGGGTCGGCTGGCCACTCACCATGGCGTCCTGATAAGGGCCGAAGCCGGCCAGGCGGGTGGCCATGAAGTGTTCCAGCACCGCCAGGGCCTGGTGGCGGGTCACCGCCCAACCGAAGGGCTCCAGATCACCCGGCAGGGGAGCGAGTCCGCGGCTGGCCCGGCTGGCATCGAGCCGCCGCACCTTGGCGATCACCTCCAGGGTGATGGCGTCCGGGTCGAACCACAGCGGCGCTGGACCGGCCAGCCCCTTTGTGGGGGGTCGGCGGTTGTCGTGGTCGTAGTTCCACTGGCCGCCAAGGGGCGTGCCGCTGGGCCCCTCCCCCTCCATCAGCACCCCGAAGCGCCGCCGACCCTCCCGGTAGAACAGCTCCATGCGTAGTTGGCGGCGGCCGCCGGCCCAAAGGGCGAACGCCTCGCGGCTCCAGAGAAAGGCGTTGGAGGGATGCCAGACCACCCACCGGCTGATGATCCGCTCCACGCTCTCCCGAATCGGCCGGTCGGCCGGCTCCATGGCGTGCAGCTCCGTGATGCCGTGCTCTCCACACCAGGCGCGCAGGGCGACACCGAAGCTGTCGGTCTCGCGGTGGTCCACCTGCCAGCCCGCCTCGCGCAGCTCGGCGACGAAGTGGCGCAGCGCGCTCCAGAGCAGCACCAGCCGCTGGCGGTGCAATGGCATCCGCTCCAGAGAGCCACTGCTTTCGATCAGCAGGATGCGGCAGCGGCGACGGGCGTCGCTGGACCCGAAACGCTCTTCCAGCGCGGCCAGAGCGGATTGGTGCTGGCTGAGTTGGTCGGCGAGGACCAGGAGACCGATGGTCATGGTGCTGACGCCCCAATGGTTTGGGGTACGGGCACCCATGGGCCTTCGATCCGGCCCGGAATGGATCGTTGGTCCGGGCGAAGCTGCTCCCCTTCAGCCATGGCCCTCCCCGACCAACCGGCAGGCCCTGCGGGCCACGGCGCCGGCATAGCCGCGCTCCACCAGACCCTGTTGGGGGCTCAGGGTGCCGCTGCGGCAGTCCACCACCAGCCGCTCGCGGTGGCCCTGTTGGTCGTTGACCCTGAGGCGCAGTTGCCACTGGTACTGGGCGCTGCGACTGAATTCATCACCGCATACCGGCCCGATGCAGAGCCCGGGCGAGGCCATTGCCGGCAGCACGCCCCCAACCAAAAGCAAGGCCAGCAGCAGGGGCCGGATCAGGCGTCGTACCAGCCGGCGGGCTGACCCCAGGGGGCCGGCGCTGAGGTTCTGCCCGTTGCCGGCCCAGCGGAGCCCTGGCTGCAGACATCCCGGATGCAGCGTTGGGGTCCTCAGGGTCATCGGGGACGGCAAGGCAGGGGTGCCACGGGGAGTCCATTTTGACGGTGCAGCCCGCCGCCTCGAGGGCAGCGTGGGTGAGACACCCTCCGGTGCCCTCAAGGCGCCGACGACCCAAGCGGATGGTGATCCCGGCAAACCAACTGGAACCGGCGCTGTCAATCCGATGGTTCAGAGCGGGTCCCCTCCTCACCCCCCTCGGCGTCCTGGGGCGGATGGAAGTAGTCCCACACCTGCTTGGCCAGGGCGGGACCCACGCCTGGGGCGGCGGCGATCTGCTCAGGACTGGCGAGCTGGATGGCATCGATCGAGCGGAAATGGGCCAGAAGGTCCCGCACCCGTTTGGGTCCCAGACCCGGGATGTCCCCCAGCCGGGAGCGCTTCATCCGTTCCCCCCGCTGCTGGCGATGGAAGCTCACGGCGAAGCGGTGGGCCTCATCGCGCAGGCGCCTCAGCAGCTGCACCCCAAGTTGGTCGGCTTCGCTCTCCAGCGGCTGCTTCGCCCCCGGCAGAAACACCTCCTCCCGCTGCTTGGCCAGGGAGCAGACCACCAGATCGCCGTGGAGGTTGAGCTCCCGCAGGGCCTCCATCACGGCCGAGAGCTGGCCCTTGCCACCATCGATCATCACCACATCCGGCCAGTCATTGAGCCCGCCCGTGTGGAGCGCCGTATCGGCGGCGCGGCGCAGCTCCGCAAGATCAGCGCCCTCTGCCTTGGCCTGGGCCCAGCGGCGGAAGCGGCGGCGCATGATTTCGGCCATCGCCATGAAGTCGTCGGAGTGGCCGGCGCGGATCGAACTGCTCTGAATCTTGTAGCGACGGTAGTGCTGCTTAGCCGGCAGGCCATCGATGAACACCACCTGGGAGGCCACCGCATCACTGCCCTGGATATGGCTGATGTCGAAGCCCTCGATGCGGCGCGGCGCCGTGGGCAGCTCCAACAGCTGGGCAAGATCCTCGGTGGCGAGTTGCTGTTGCTCGGCGCCCCGCTGGGCCCGCTGAAGTTCGTAGGCGGCGTTGCGCTCCACCAGTTCGATCAGCTCGGCCTTCTGCTGGCGCTGGGGCACGGCCAGCTGCATCTTTCGGCCCCGCTGCTCCTGTAGCCATTCGCCGATCAGCTCCTGCTGGGGCAGGGCGTGTTGCAGCAGCAGCTCCGGCGGGATCTCCACCGGCTCCACCTGGCTGTAGTGCTCCTCCACCACCCGCTGCAGGATGCGGCCCGGATCCAGGGCGCCGCCATCGGCCGCTACGGCGTCGGCGGTGAAGCCCAGCCGCCCCACCAATTTGCCGGCCCGCATCTGGAACAACTGCACCGCCGCCACCCGCCCATCGGTCGCCAGGGCGACCACATCGCGGCTCACCGAGCTGTCGCCCAGGCTCATCTTCTGGTCGGCGGTAAGGGCATCGAGCCCCTGCAACTGGTCGCGAACCCGGGCGGCGGCCTCGAAATCCAGCCGTTCGGCGTAGCGCTCCATCTGGACGCGTAAGAGGTCCAGCAACTCGTCGTTGCGACCTTGGAACACCATCGCCACCCGGCGCAGGCCCTGGTGGTAGGCATCGGAGCTGATCTTCTCCTGGCAGACGCCGGGGCAGCGACCGATGTCGTAGTTAAGGCAGGTACGGTCGCGATAAAGGGGCTGGGGCCGTTGCCGCAGCGGAAACACCCGCTTCACCAGGGCCAGCGTGCGGCGCAGCAGGCCCACATCCACGTAGGGACCGTAGAAGCGATCAAGGGGCGAACGGAAGCGGCGGCGGCGCGTGATGAAGATGCGCGGATAGGCCTCGCTCCAGGTGATGCAGAGGTATGGATACTTTTTGTCGTCCTTCAGCAACACATTGAAGTGGGGCTGATGGTGCTTGATCAGGTTGGATTCCAGCGCCAGCGCCTCGGCTTCGCTGTCGGTCACGATGAACTCGATCTCACAGACCTGCCGCACCATCAGGGCGATACGGGGGCTGTGGGCGTGGCCGCCACCGCTCTGGAAATAGCTGCGCACCCGGTTGCGCAACACCTTCGCCTTGCCGATGTAGAGGATCCTTTCCTCGCCATCCCGCAGCAGGTAGCAGCCCGGTTCCGAAGGCACCTCCTTGAGGCGGGCCTTGAGCTTCGCCGGCTGCTGGATCAGGCAGGGCGGCACGGCTGCGGAGTTTTGGGGGCTGGCCGTGGATGGGGGAGACTCGCGTCCTGCGGTGAATTCCCCATCACTGCCGGCGGCCAACAGCCCAGGACCTCCAGGGCTCGATGCGCCTGGGCCCTGAGAGAGGGCATGCAGGCCTTCCGAGGCTGCCGGCTCTGTTCCCCTTAGGGCGGAATCGGAGCCGGACTTGGCTTGCTCCGGCTGGCGAAGGGGCTCCTCAGTGCGAACACTCACGGCGGGGCGACAGCGGCGACCGTCACCCTCAACCGCCGTACTGCCAGCCGGTGCCGGCCAGCTCCAGGGCATCGCCCTCCCGAAGCAGGGTGGCCGTTTTCACCTCCCCCACGAACACCGTGTGGTCGCCATGGTCGACGGTGCCGACCAGCTCGCATTCCACCCCACCAAGACCGTCCTCCAGGATCGGCAGGCCCAGGGGGCCGAGTCGGAAGGGAGCGGCATCGAAGCGCCCCCCCACCGCTTCCTGCGGCTTGAAGAACACGGCCGCGAGGTCCTTCTGGTCGGCACGCAACACGTTCAGGGAGAAGCGGCCGGTCCGGCGAATCATGCCGTTGCTGGTGGAGTCGGCCCGCACCGCCATCACCACCAGGGGTGGCTCGAACGATCCTTGGGTCACCCAACTGGCGGTGAAGCCATTCACCTGGTCCCCCTCGGCCACGCCGCAGATGAACAGACCGTGGGGAATCTTCCGCAGGAGGGTCTTTTTGGCGGCGGCGTCGAGGCTGACCTCAGTCATGATCGGTGCGGTGCGGTCCTGGTGTGACTCTAGGGAGATGACCCCGCCCCTTCCAGGCCATGCGCGCCCTTTATCCCGGCAGCTTCGATCCCCTCACCCTGGGCCACCTCGACCTGATCGAGCGGGGCAGCCGTCTCTTCGACGGTGTGATGGTGGCCGTGCTGCAGAACCCCCTCAAGCAGCCCGCCTTCCCCCTCGACCAGCGCCTGGATCAGATCCGCGCGGCCACATCCCACCTCAAGGGCGTGGAGGTGGGCAGTTTCGATGGTCTCACCGTGGATTTCGCCCGCGCCTGCGGGGCCGGGGTGATCCTGCGGGGGCTGCGGGCCCTTAGCGATTTCGAGTTCGAGCTCCAGATCGCCCACACCAACAAAAGCCTTGATCGGGATCTGGAGACCCTGTTCCTCGCCACCGCCGTGAACCACAGCTTCCTGAGCAGTTCGGTGGTCAAGGAAGTGGCGCGTTTTGGTGGCGATGTGAGTCACATGGTGCCGGAGGGAGTGGCGCATGACCTGAGAAGGCTCTTTAATCGGCCATCACTTCCCGGATGACATGAGCGAGGCGCCCATCACCGTTCTCGACCAGCTTGACCAGCTTGAGGACATCGTTCTGGAAGGCAGCCGCATCCCCTTCAGCGGCGGTCGCCTGGTGAATGAGCAAGACGCCATCGAAACGATGGACGCCCTGCGCGCTGCCCTACCCGCGCAGATCTCCCAGGCCGAGGATCTGCTCCGCCAGCGGGAAGGTTTCATCGAGAAGGCCCGCCAGCAAGCGGAAGAGATTCTCGGCCAGGCCCGTCGGGAACGGGAGGGCCTGATCGCCTCCGCGTCCGTGCGGCAAGAGGCGGAGCGACAGGGCAGCGAACTGCGCGAGCAGGGCCGCCAACAGGGGGAGCAGCTGATCCTCTCCGCCCGGCAGCAGGTCGCCCAAGCCGAGCAGGACCTGCAGACCCGCATGGCCCAGATGGAGCAACAGTTCGCAGCCCGCCGGCAGCAGCTGGAACAGGAGGCCCAGGCCAGACGCCAGCACCTCGACCAAGAAGCGGCCGAACGGAACCGCCAGCTGCTCGAGCAGCATGAACGCAGCCGGCAGCAGGCGATGGCCGAGCTGGAAACGATTCGCCAGGAAGGCAACCGTATCCAACGCGACAGCCAGGCCGAGGCCGAACGACTCCATAACGACGCCCTCCAATTCCGCCAGCAGACCCAGCAACAGTGCGAATCCCTGATTGCCCGGGCCCGCCATGAGGCCTCCACCGTTCAGGAGGGGGCCAACCACTACGCCGAACAGGTGCTGGGGGAACTGGAAGGTCGGTTGAAGGAACTCAGCCAGGTGGTGCTGGGAGGACGACGGGAACTGGTGCGGCTTCAGACCGTTGAGACCAAGCCGGCGAACCGCACCGCCGAGCTTCTGCCAGCTGAACAGCAGGAACCGGTCAACCGGGCCCGCCGCGCCGCGGGTCGTCTGCGGCGGGCGGCGACCCGCGGCTTAGCCAGCTGAGGAGGAGCCTCTCTCCTGTCCAAATGCCCTGTCGCAGAGATCTCTCCGGGGCATTTCAGCAATACGCGATGGAAGTGGCAGCTGCCTCGGGCAACCTTGAGGCTCCGGTTGCCCTTGAACCTGGGTCGAACAAGACCGGCCCCCCTAGGGAGACGTGACGGCTGCTGAGGCGGTGCTGCTGGCACAGAGGGACACGTTCTGCACCTGTTCCATCACCCTGCCGATCGTGCGATTCGGGGTCGTGGCGCCATTGGAAATGGCACTCACGTAGCGGGGTCCATCGTTGGTCTGCAGAACACCACTGATTGCCCGCACCCCGGTCAGGGTTCCCGTCTTGGCATGAAGCATGCCATCGAGGGAGGTGCCATTGAAGAGATGGCGCAAGGTGCCGCGTTGGCCGGCAATGGCCATGGATCCCACGTAGTAGCGGGCATAGGGATGTTGATCCATCCGCAGCAATAAGGCGGTGATGAATCGGCTGGTCACGCGATCCGAACGGTCCAGGCCGCTGCCGTCGGAGATTCGAACGCCTTGCAAAGGAAGACCTTGGCTCTGCAGCCAGGCGGTGGCGCGGCGGGCGGCCTCCTCCTCATTCCAGGTGCCGGCAGCGGAGCGGAGCAGGACCTCGGCCGTGAAGTTGTGGCTCTCGGTGTTGGCCAGGCTCAGGAGCCCGTTCATGGAGGTGGAGGGCTCTTCATGGACCAGAACGGCGTTCGAGGGCAGCGGCTCGCGGGCGGAGATCAGATTGAGGCTGATGGCGCCGGGTGCCTGGCTGGCGACGGTGCGATCCAGGAGACGCTGCAACCGGGCCGGTGGATTCATCACCGCGTCATCGATGGTGTTGCTGGTGATCGCCAAGCGAGTGATGGGCGCGCCGTAGGCCGTGCCGCGGTCGCCCGGGTGCCAACCCTGGGGCCACCAGGCGCCGGCATCCTCCTCGGCCAGTTCCAACCGCACGGGATTGGTGGCGGAGGCCCCACTGCTGACGGCCGTCATGCGCACAAAGCGCTGGAGATGGGGAATGGAGAGGTCGGGATCACCCTGGCCCGTTAACCGGAAGCGTCCATCGGGAAGACGCCAAAGCTGCGTGGCCAGGCGGAAATCGGGTCCAAGGCGATCGAGGGCGAAGGCGGTGCTGATCAGTTTTTGGTTGGAGGCCGGCAGGCGGGAGCGCGTGCCGTTCACATCGGCCAGCAGGCGACCACGGGCATCGGCCACGCTGACGCTCCACACCTCGGATTCACCACCGATCACCGCCGCCACCCGCTGCTGCAGGGCCGGGCAGCTGATCTGGGACTGCAGAACCGGGTTCGCCACCGCCGCCGGCAGCGGAGGCAGGGCGGCCAGGCGGGGAGGCCGACCCGGGACCCGCGAGGGGATGGCGGGGCTGTAGGCCTGGGCCAGAGCAGCGCCGCTCCCGGCAGGCAGCAGGACGCCCAAGCAGGCGAGGGTTCCGAAGAAACGAAGATTCATGCGCCCGATGAGGCGAGGGGGGGTGTTCATGGTCAGCTGCCTTCCATGCTGAGGTCGGTCACGGTGCCGTTGAAGCGGTAGTTGCTCCCCTCGAGCTCCACGGGGGCACCGATTTTGATGCTCTGGTTGCCGAACACAATGCCCCCGGCGGTGCGCCGACCATCACCTTCGAGCACGAACCGGCCATCGAAGGTGCCGAAGGTCTTCTGGTTCGGATCTGGAGCTGAAACGAACGTTCCGTCCGGCGTGAGGATGGTGAGGCGGCGCTCTAGGGGCACGATCTTGCGGATCTTTACGCTGCCGTGGGGCTCGTTACGGATCACGATCGCCACCTTGCCCTCCGATTCGGCGACCTTCAGCAGTGCCATCGGATCGGCGCTGGGCACGCCCCGGACGTCCACGGTCACGGTGACTGGACGCAGGCCACCGGTGGCCTTGGCCACGGCGCCACTCAGCTTCGGACTCCACAGCACACCGACGGCCGCCAACACCACGGCGGCCAGAGCCGCTCCATCGAGGGGAGTGAAGGAACGGCCGGGTTTGGGGGAGGGAGCCATGGCAGCCGGAGAATTGGCGAAGTGTAAGCAGACCACCTGGGAGAAACCAGCCCGCCTGCAGCCCGGACAGCGTCCGAAGGGCTGGAGGGCCGGGCTCTTCCTTCAACGCTGCAAACCGTCCAGTAGGCGGTCCACCGAGCGCAGTGTCTTGCCAATGCCCCCGCCGGCGGCACCCTGCAATGCCCCATCCCGTTCCTCCCCATCGGGCCGATGGTCGAAGCTGGCGGCCAGGCGGTATCCATCGGGATCCAGGCGGTAGAGCTCCCAGCCGAGGGGATGGGCCCGCCGAAGGGCCGATCCATCCAGGGGGATGAGGGCGTAGGCCGCCTCCCATTGAGCCAGGAATCCTCGCCGCCGTTCCCGGCCCACACTGCCGATACCCACTGCGGCATCTTCGAGGCCCGGGTTCACCAGCACCACCCGGCCGGCGTGGGCCTGACAGACCTTCTCCACGATCTCGTAGTCGGCCTGACTTGCCCCCACCAGGATCAGCAGTTCAGTCCCACTGGGGGCCCGCAGATGGTCGCTGAAGGTGCTGATGCGCTCGGCCAACTCTGGCCCATCGCGGCGGGCCAGGGCAGCGGCACCGGCATCCGGGAAAAGGAGCCGGAGCGGCTGGCCTCCGGATTCCAGCTCGCCGATTAGGCGGAGCACCACCGGCAGCAGCCGCAGCCCCTCGAAGCGCAGTTCCACGGTCCAGCGGCCGCGGGACTCGCCGGCCAGGGCTGAGCGCAGGGACGCCAGGGCCTCGGCCTCGGCCGTTCGAAGGTCGCGGGGAAGCAACAGCCCTACCTCACAGGATCAAGGACCTTAATGGCCCGGGGCCGATCCCTCGATGTCTCTTCGGGCCCTCTCAAGGGCGGCGGGCACCCGCTCGAGATCCTCGGGACGGTTCCAGGGTCCCAGGCTGATCCTGAGGCCGCTTGCGCAGAGGGCCTCCGGATAGCCCAGGGCCTGCAGCACCGTGCTGCCCCCACCCCCGGCCCCCGGCGACGCGATGGCACTGCAGGCTGAGCCGCTGCTCACCGCCAGACCCTGACGCCAGAGGGCCCGCACCAGCTCGCGGCCGGGCAGCGGGTCTCCTGTCTCGCTGGTCACCACCAGACTGATGTGGTGCGGCAGACGGCCCTCCGGATCCCCCGGCGCGGGACCGCTCAGGCTGACGCCCGGCAGCTCGAGGAGGCCTGCCAGCAGCGGATCGCGCAGGCCGGCAATGGGATCCTGCCCTCCGTGGTGGCACAACCGTTCGCTGGCTTCCTCCAGGGCCTGGGCGAACCCCGCCGTCAGAACGGCCGCTTCGGTGCCACCCCGCAGCCCGCCCTCCTGCGCCCCGCCGATCTGGGGCAGCAGCGGAACGCCTCGGCGCCGCAGCAGCAGTCCGATGCCCCGTGGCCCGCCCAGTTTGTGGGCCGTGCAACTCAGCAGGTCCACGCCCAAGGCCTCGGCATCCACCGCCCGGTGGCCCACCACCTGCACCGCATCGACATGCAAAGGGATGCCGGCATCCCGGCAGAGCCGGCCCACCGCTTCGATGGGTTGGAGCGTGCCCACCTCGCTTTGGCCCCAGATCAACGACACCAGGCGGGTGGGGGCCACCAGAAGATCCCGCAGGGCCGTGAGGTTGATCACACCGCGCTGATCCACGGGTACCCTGGCCACCTCCCAGCCCTGCCGCAGCAGCTTCTCCGCCGCTGCCATGGTGGCGGGATGCTCCACCGGGGAGATCACCAGCCGCCCCGGGGGAACCATCCCTCCCTGGCCCAGCAACGCCAGGTGGATCGCCTCACTCGCGCCCGAGCAGAAGATCAGATCGTGCTGGCTGGCTCCCAGCAAGTCGGCGAGGTGCATGCGGCTGCGCTCGAGCACCTCGGCGGCCCGCACGCCGAAGCCGTGGAGGCTCGACGGGTTTGCCCAGGCTGAGTGGTGCAACTCCGCCATCACGCCCATCACCCCGGCAGTGGGGGGGCTGGTGGCGCAGGCATCGAGATAGCCCGAAAGATCCAGCTGCGGTTCAGGGGCTGTCATCGGAGCGAGGGCCGTCCATGAAGCGCCGTTCTTCGGAGGAGGAGGCCAGGGCCAACAGGTCATCGAGGGAACGACCCTCCAACAGGGCCGCCACCCGGGACCGCGCTTCGGCACTGCTGCAGGCCTCAGGGCGCAGGCAACCGTTAACGCAAGCGGTGGCGCAATCGATCGCCGGCTGGGGAGGGGAAGGGGCGGTGGTGCCAGGGGCAGGCTCGCCGCCCTGAGCCGGAGGAGCCGTGGGCATCTCGGGACCGGCGGACCTCTCGGGAAGCGGTGGGAGACGATCCGCAGCTTCGCCCAGCAGACCCGGCACCACCACACCATCGAACACCGCCTCGGCGGGGCCGCTCATGATCACCGGGGCCCCCTCACCGGCCCATGCGATCCACAGCGGTCCCCCAGGCAGATCCAAGCGCGCCCGGTTGTCGCAAAGGCCGAGCCGATGGCACACCACCAGCGTGGCGCAGGCGCCGGTACCGCAGGCCAGGGTGGGACCCGCGCCCCTTTCCCAGACCCGCATCACCAGATGGTCGGGGCTCAGCACCTGCACGAAATGCACATTGGTGCGGGCTGGGAAGGCGGGATGCCGCTCCAGGGCGGCGCCGAAGCGTTCCAAGTCCACGGCGGCCACATCCTCGACAGGGATCACCACATGGGGATTGCCCATGCCGGCGGCAGCCACCGTGAAGTAGCGGCCTTCCACCTCCAGATCACCCTGGGGCAGGCCGGCCGGCCCCACCGGCAGGGTGGTGGGCACCGCCGACGGCTCGAGAAACGGGGGCCCCATGTCCACGCGGATGGTGCCGTCAGGGCAGAGCTCCGGCACGATTCGTCCCGCCAGGGTTTCCACCTGCCAGGTGCGGCCTGGCGCGTCCCCATCGCTGTCGGCCAGGAAGCGGGCCAAACAACGGATGCCGTTGCCGCACATCTCCGGTTCACTGCCATCGGCATTGAAGATCCGCATCCGCAGTTCCCCCCCCTCCATTGGCGGCAATGCCAAGATCACCCCATCGCCGCCGACGCCGAAGCGGCGGTCGCAGAGGCGGCGCACGGCCTCTGCATCCAATCCGAAGGCGACTTCACCATCCTCCAGTTCGCGGCCATCCAGAAGCAGGAAATCATTGCCGAGTCCCTGATACTTGCTGAATTGGAGCACCGATCCATTCCCTTGTTCAACGGACCGATCCTATGCAGAGCTTCTTCGAGCAACGGGGGCCCAGGCTTGACACCAGCTCTCCCAGCGTGCGTCACCTGCAGGATCTGATCCGCCGGGCCGCTCCGGTGAACATCGAACTCGACGGCGGCCACAGCATTCAAGGCACCATCCGCTGGCAGGATCACGATTTTCTGGCCATTCAGCAAGAACCAGACCAGCCCCTGCTGATGGTGAACCGCACCAAGGTTGTGGTGCTGCGCCTGCTCAGCTGATCCCCTGTGGCACGATCGGGGCCCCAGTGTTTCCATCCCGCCGTGACTGAAGCGAGCCGGTATCGGCCCGAGCTGATCGAAAGCCGCTGGCAGCAGGCCTGGGCCGAGCAGGGCCTCGATCGCACCGCGGAGGGAACGGATGGCAGCCCCTTCTTCGCCCTTTCGATGTTCCCCTATCCATCGGGGAACCTGCACATGGGCCATGTGCGCAACTACGTGATCACCGATGTGATCGCCCGTTCCGCCCGCATGCGTGGCCACCGGGTGCTCCACCCGATGGGCTGGGATGCTTTTGGCCTGCCGGCCGAGAACGCGGCCATTGAACGCGGCGTCGAACCCGGAGCCTGGACCGACCGCAACATCGCTTCGATGCGCGAGCAGCTGCGCCAGCTCGGCCTGTCGATTGACTGGGAGCGCGAGGTGACCACCTGCCATAGCGATTACTACCGCTGGACCCAGTGGCTGTTCCTGCAGTTTCTCGAGGCGGGCCTCGCCTACCGGCGCGAGGCCACGGTGAACTGGGATCCGGTGGACCAGACGGTGCTGGCCAACGAGCAGGTCGATGGAGAGGGCCGCTCCTGGAGATCCGGCGCTGTGGTGGAGAAGCGGCAGCTGCGCCAATGGTTCCTCAAGATCACCGCCTACGCCGACCAGCTCCTCGACGACCTCCCGAAGTTGGAGGGCTGGCCGGAGCGGGTGCGCACCATGCAGGCCAACTGGATCGGCCGCTCCAGCGGCGCCCAGCTCGATTTCCCCCTCCTCGATGGCGAGGGGATGCCCACCGGTGAGGCAATCACCGTGTTCACCACCCGCCCCGACACGGTGTTCGGGGTGAGCTACGTGGTGTTGGCGCCGGAGCACCCCCTGGTGGCCCGTCTCACCACGGCCGACCAGGCGATCGCGGTGCAGGCCTTCTGCGACCTGGTGGGCCGTCAGAGCGACCAGGAGCGCACCGCTGAGGACGGACCCAAACGGGGGGTGCCGATCGGGGCGATGGTGCGCAATCCGGCCAACGGCGAAGCGGTGCCCCTCTGGATCGCCGACTACGTGCTGGCCGAGTACGGCACCGGCGCCGTGATGGGCGTGCCCGCCCACGACCAACGGGACTTTCTCTTCGCCCGCCAGTACGAACTGCCGGTGCGCCAGGTGATCATCCCCGAGGGCAGCGACGAACACGGTTTTGAGGGCGGCGCCTGGACCGAACCCGGCGTATTGATCCATTCCGGCCACTTCGACGGCCTGGCCAGCCGCGAGGCGAAGTTGGCCATCACCGCCGCCGCCGAAGCCGAGGGCTGGGGGCGGGGCAAGGTGCAATATCGCCTGCGGGACTGGCTGATCTCCCGTCAGCGTTACTGGGGCTGCCCGATCCCGGTGATTCACTGTGACAACTGCGGTGTGGTCGCTGTCCCGGCCGATCAGTTGCCGGTGGAGTTGCCTCGGCAGGTGGCCTTCAGCGGCAAGGGGGCCTCACCACTGGCCCAACTCGAGAGCTGGGTGCACGTGCCGTGCCCCTGCTGCAGCGCCCCGGCCCGGCGGGAGACCGACACGATGGACACGTTCATGTGCTCCAGTTGGTACTACCTGCGCTACAGCGATCCGCACAACACCGAACTGCCGTTTGGACGCTCGGCTGTGGACCGCTGGCTGCCGGTGGACCAGTACGTGGGAGGCATCGAACACGCCATCCTGCACCTCCTCTACTCGCGCTTCTTCACCAAGGTGCTGCGGGATCGCGGCCTGCTCGGCTTCGATGAACCCTTCACCCGCCTGCTGACCCAAGGGATGGTGCAGGGCATTACCTATAAGAATCCCCATAGCGGTAAATACATCGCACCGGCTGATGTCAGTGATCCCACCGATCCCCGCGATCCGAACACCGGTGAGGTTCTGGAGGTGTTCTTTGAGAAGATGTCGAAGTCGAAGTACAACGGCGTTGATCCCGCCGCGGTGATCGACCGCTACGGCGCCGACACGGCCCGCATGTTCATCCTGTTTAAGGCGCCGCCGGAGAAGGATCTCGAGTGGGATGACGCCGATGTGGAGGGTCAGTTCCGCTTCCTCCAGCGGATCTGGCGGCTGGTGGAGGGGGCCTTGGCGCGGGGCCTCAGCCTGGCCGAATGGCCGGCCGCCACCGAGGCGGATGGTTCGCCCGCCGAGCGCGACCTGCGCCGGGCGGTGCACACCGCCATCACCGCCGTCAGCGAAGACCTCAATGGTGACTACCAGTTCAACACCGCCGTCTCCGAACTGATGAAGCTCAGCAACGCCATGGGCGACCACCTGGAGGCCGCCGGCGATGCGGTGGCCGCCGAGGCCCTGGCCAACCTGCTCATCCTGCTGGCTCCCTTCGCGCCCCACCTTGCCGAAGAGCTCTGGCAGAAGCTCAGCGGTGCCGGCAGCATCCACCGCCAGCAGTGGCCGGTGGCCGACCCCACCGCCTTGGTTCGGGACACGATCCCCCTGGTGATCCAGATCAAGGGCAAGGTTCGCGGCAATCTCGAGGTGCCCGCCGATGCCGATCAGGCCACCCTCGAAAAGCTCGCCCTGGAGAGCGAGGTGGCGGCCCGTTGGCTGGAGGGGAAGGCGCCAAGCCGGGTGATCGTGGTGCCCGGCAAGCTGGTCAACCTGGTGCCATGAGCCAACAAGGCGACGATCCTCGAAGGGAGGCGCTGATCGCTTCGCTAAGGCAGAGGTTCGCCCTCGCCGAGGCCCGGGGCGATGCGGAGGCGAAGCGAGGGTTGTTAGTGGCGGCCTCCCGGGCTTTTATCCCTCCGTGTCATGGACCTTGCAGAGAAGGTTCCATGGGATTTCTCTCGGACCAGGCATCCCCGAACCTGACGGCTCGGGGACCGGAACCCTAGAAATCATGTACGCGGCCCCATGGTGATCGGGCTGTTCGGCTGGTGTGGTGTTAACGGCTACCGATGCCGCCGCCGTACTGGAAGCGCAAGCTGGCCGGATCGCCCCAATCGCCCTCGGCCAGGTAGCCACGGTTGTTGTGGCAGAGGTGCCTGAGGGTCCAGAACAGCGCTTCTGGACTGCTGAGCCCAAGGGAGGCGGCCAACTCGTCCAGGCTTCTGGCGGTGCCGTCGCTGAGCAAGGCCTCTAGCCGGGACTGCAGGGCCAGCACCTCGGCGGCGGCCTTCTTGCCCGCCTCCACGCCGGGCTGGTGGTAAGCGTTGATATCGATCAGTTCGGCATAGAGACCTACGGCCCGTTCGAAGAGGGCGATGAGGGCACCGAGGGCCACGGCATCAAAGTGCCGCAGCGTGATGGTGAGACTCTGGCGGCCGCCCTCGGAGAGGGCGGCGCGGGTGCCCTGGAGGAAACCCTCGAGAAAATCCTCTGGACGCTCCCCAGCGATGGGCCCGATGTCGGCGGGATCGTCGAGGGCTTCGATGAAGGTCACGAAAAAGTTATCGAGGCCATCCCGCAGCTGCTGCACATAGGCGTGCTGGTCGGTGGATCCCTTGTTGCCGTAGACCGCCAGGCCCTGGTGCACGGTCTGCCCCTGGCGGTTGCGGTCCTTGCCGAGGGACTCCATCACCAGCTGCTGTAGGTAGCGGCTGAACACCTCCAGGCGATCGCGGTAGGGGAGCACCACCAGATCGCGGCGGCCCTTGCCATCGCCCGCGGCATACCAGGCAGCAGCCATTAGCGCGGCAGGGTTGTGGCGAAGGCTCGGCAGGCGGGTCAGCCCATCCATGGCGGCGGCACCGGCCAGAAAGCCGCGCATGTCGGCCCCGATCAGGGCTGCGGGCAGGAGCCCAACGGCGCCGGTGATGCTGCTGCGGCCGCCCACCCAGTCGGGCAGGTCGAAGCGGGCCAGCCAACCCTCCGAGGCGGCGAGACCATCGAGCTGGCTGCCGACCATCGTGACCGCCACGGCCTGGGTGGCCCAGACGCCACCCAGCGCCTCGAGGCGGGCCCGGGCCTGCTCCATGCCGATGCGGGGTTCCGGGGTTCCGCCTGATTTGCTCACCACCACCACCAGGGTGGTGCGGAGCCGCTCGCCCAGGGCGGCGAGGGTCCGGCTGAATCCGTGGGGATCGACGTTGTCGAAGAAATGGAAGGGCAGGCCGCAGCCTTCCTGCTGTAGGGCGCGAATCATCAACAGCGGCCCCAGGCCCGACCCGCCGATCCCAATCCAAAGGACATCCGTGAAGGTTTGGCCTGCGGGCGCGGTGATCCTTCCGGCCAGCAGATCGGAGGCGAAGCCCTCGATCCGGTCGGTCTCGAGGGAAATCAGGGCACCCGCCTCGGGATCTGGAGCCAGGGCTGGGTTGCGTAGCCAGTAGTGACCGACCTTTCGGTGTTCGTCGGCATTGGCGATCGCTCCGCCCTCCAGGGCCTCCATGGCAGCGAAGGCGGCGCTGAAGCGGGGTTCGAGGGCCTCGAGATCGGCCTCAGCCAGGGCCATGCGGCTCACATCTAGCCACATTCCCAGACCAGGGTCATGCCAGAGGAGGTCGCAAAAACGCTGCCAGAGACCAGCGCTGTCGAGGTCGTTGCTGAAGGAGGGAGACGGCATGGAGGCGGGGGGGTCCTGGCTCTCCGTGGAGCCCAGCTGTCGCATCCAAACCGATCCCAGGCGGGCTTGGGAAGCCCAGCAGACGCTGAGGCGAGCGGTTGTGTGGTCCACCCCACAGACCGAACCGCCCCGCTGTTCAAAGCTGAAGAATGTTGGAAAGTAGATTGAATTCTTCCCTCGCGCTGGCCATGCCCCCCCGGTTCCGCTTGCCCCAACGCACTTGGCGGCCCGGAATTCGACCGGCCGCTAGGCCCCTAGGGCTCCTGGCCCTGGCTTCACTCTTGCTGGTCAGCGGGTCCTTGGTGCGCAGCACCATCAGCGTCTTCTACCGGCCAGTTCTGTTCCGTGAAGCCCCGGCGATCGGGAGCACCCCCATCGCTTCCCCCCAGCTGGCCTCACCCTCGGAGGGCCTGCGGCCCGATCCGATCGACTTCAGCACCGAAGAGCTCCGGGCCCTCAACCTCCGCTTCGGCGTGCACGGTCCGCAACCGAAGCTGGCCCAGCTCTTCACCGAGGGGCTCGACATCTTGCAGCCGCTGCGCAGCCATACCCTCGATTTGGTCGAGGAGCTTCGACCCGTGATCCTGGCCGAATCCCGCCGCCAGCACATCAATCCGATGCTGGTGGCTGCCGTGCTCTTTGATGAGCTGCAGCATGCCAAGCCCGGCGAGAACACGCCCCTGGCTGCCCAGTCAGGGCTGTTCAGCACCCATGGCCCTGCCCAGCTGAGCCTCGGCGAGATGGTGAAGCAGGGGCATCTTTCCCCGGCTGCCACGGAAGCGGAACTGGATCAGGCCCGCCTGGAACTGCTCGATCCCGAACGGAGCGTCGCCCTGTTGGTGGGTAAATTCGCCCGCCTCAGCAAGGACCTCGGACTTCCGACGAACCGCCCACTGATCGCCAGCGCCTCCCACCGCGATGCCAAGGGGCTGGCCACCTTGGCCTACCTGCACAACGGCAAGCTCGACTATCCCGGTCGGATTCTCCGCTACATGCAGGATCCCGAACTCCATTCCCTGATCTACGGCAGCCGCAACCGCGAGATTTCACCGCTCATCTGAGGCAACCACGGCCAACCCATCCGACCGAGCCGGGCCACGATTAAAAACGTTCAACAGATCACGCCCAGCGCCGCTAGACGCCGGCGCAGCTCGCTCCAGTCAAAACTGCGGGGATCGGCCCGCTCCTGGCCCAAGTCGACCTGTCGGTGGGTGGTGATCGCCTCCACGGGAATCGGATAGCGGCGCATCCAATCGGCCAGGACCACCGCAGTGGCGTCGTATTGGGCCTTGGTGTAACCACTGTGGCTGGGGCCTTCGTTCTCGCCGTTCAGGGGTGATTCGAGGCTGAGATGGAGGGCGAAATTGTTGATCGATCCACTCACGCGGCGGCTGGTCATCGCCCAGCGTCCCTGGAAAGCGGAATTGCCGGCACCGAAGGCACGCTTGGTGGGATCCACCGTGTCAAGGACCATCCCGTCCTGGCCGATCAGGGTGTGGTAGCTCACCTGGTCGTCGTCGTTGGGATGGGCGGTTTTGAAGGTGTTGATCGCCGAATTCAACCCGTAGACCGTTTCATGGAGCACCACGACCCGGGGGGTGGGATCCAGGGGGTTGCCGTAGACATCGCGCCGGTAGCGCTGGCCGAAGTTGGAGGGATCGATCTTGATCCGCCGGCGACGCTGATCGAGATCGTCGAGCAGCTGGCTCAGCCGTTGCTGCAGGGCCGGGTCCCGAACCGGACAGGCCTGGCGAAGTGGAGTGGCCCAGGCTTGCTGGACCGGCGGGGCTGGGGCCCGGGGCCGGCTTTTCTCGAGCTCCGCCCCCTGGCGCCGACTGTCGTTGAGGAGTTCAAGCAGGGTGGTGCTCCCGGCTTGATTGGCGGGCATGAGCAGGCCCCGGGCCAACCAGGCCAATCCGCCCACACTGAGCACCGAAGCAGCGGCGATCGCCAGCAGGAGGGGACGGCGCGTCTCGGCATTCATGGCAACAGACCCAGCCAGCGGCGGCGAGCCTCGGCGGTGGGGGCCGATGCGGCGGGATCGATCGAGAGGCGCCAGCGCTCGATGGCCGGCGGCTCGCAAACAAGATCGTTTTGCCTCACCAAACCATCGCGGCAGTAGAGCACGGTGACGGGGGCTCCTGGGCCGCTGGTCAAGAGCTTGCGCTTGGCATCCTCCGGGCTCCGGAGCCGGTGTTGATTGAGGGCCAGGAGCTCGTCACCCACCTGGAGTCCGGCCCGCTCGGCGGGGCCACCGCGAGGCACCCGGGCCAGGGTGGTGGCCCCAACGTCAAGTTGCCAGCCGGGATTGGGGTGGGAGGAGATTTCCGCTGAAAGCACCAGTCCCACGTCCTCCAGGTAGCTGTCTAGGGGTGGATCTTCCTCGCTTTCCAACCAAATCGGCAGCAAAGTGGACAGATCGGGGGCGTGGGACACGAACGCCGCAACCAGATCCGACGAGCGGTATCCCCGTTCCTGGACGCCATGGCTGCGCCATAGATCCCTGAGCACAAGGGCCAGGGCGGTGCCGTGACGACGCAGGTGCAGATCCAGCACCAGGGCGAGCAGGGCACCTTTGAGGTAGTAGCTCACCTGGCAATCCCCACTGTGGGGATCGGGGCGATACAGCTTCACCCAGGCCTCCTCGCTGCTGAGTCGCAACGACTGGATGGCCCGGCCTGGGGTGAGCCGGTAGCGGGAGAGATCGGCGCCCAGGTCGTCGAGCAGATCGTTTTCCTCGCTGAGACCGGCCGCCAGGGGCAGGAGCTGGTCGTAGTAACTGGTGACCCCCTCCGCGAACCAGAGGGTGGGAACCACCGTGGCGCGGTCGTAATCGATCGGTGTGAGCTCGGCGGGCCGCAGCCGCCGCACGTTCCATTGGTGCAGGTATTCATGGGCCACCAGCTGCAGCAGCTGGCGCCGCCCCCGGGGTTCGGCCAGGGCCCTTCGGCCAAACTGCAGCACCGTGGCGTCATGGTGCTCAAGCCCGCCATAGGCCTGCTCCAGGAGGTGGAGCACGAAGAGGTAGGAATCCGCCGCGGGCCTCTCCACCCCCATCAACCGGCAGCAGGCCAGGCAGATCCGTTCCACATCGGCCAGCCAGGCGGGATCCGACTGCACGAGATCTTCACCCCAGCCCACCCAGCGGTGCGGCACCCCGGCCACCGTGAAGGCGTGGCAAGCATGGGGACCCGCCTCCAGGGGCGTGTCGATCAGGTGATCGAGATCGCGGGCCAGCCAGCCGCCCTCCCCATCGGAGGGCAGGGAGAGATAAGGGTGCCAGGACGGTGGGAGATCAAGGCTGAGGCGGATCGGGCTCCAGCGCTCCCCGTCCACCTGGAGCACCACGCCGGCCAGGGCAAGAAACCCATGGTCGGCGTTGAGATGGCAGGTGCGCACCGAAAGATCGGTGGCCAGGATGCGCCAGCGCACCTCAAGGGGGGCTCCAGCGGCAGCGCGCACCTGCCAGCAGGCCGGCTCCAGCCGTTCGACGGGCAGCTGGTCATGGCGCTGCCACACCTGGAGGTCTTCCAGGGTTCGCACGTAATCGCGGATCAGGTAGGAGCCGGGAGTCCACCCCGGCATGCGCAGCCGAACGACGGGAGTGCGCGGTGAAAAGCGCAGGGTGGCCCTCACCAGATGCTGATGGGGCTCCCGCAGATCGAGGTGAAACTGCAGCCGCTCGATGGGATCAGTCTCCGACGTGGACCAGGGCGTCGCCCAGGTGGCATCGGGCCTGCCGCAGCGCGTCACGGGCCGCATATTCCCGCGTCAGCCTGGCGAGCAGGGGTTCCAGGGAGCGGGCCCGGCTCAGCCGTTGCAGATCGCCCACCAAGGCAAGGGAGCCATCCCCATCCCGGCACCAACCCAGGGAGGTGTGGGGATCGAGCTGGAGTTTCACCAGCACGGCCCGCCGATCACCTCCGAAATCCTGGAGATGGGCATCACGCTGAGGGCTGTGGCCCATCGAACGCAGACAGGTCTCGAGCAGATCGGCATCTCGGAGCACCGTGGGCAAGATGGAGAGATGGGACATGGCCTGCATGACCGGTTCAAACGACGCTAGCGAGCCGGAGCTGGCGATCCAGTGGCCAACGCCACACTCTGAGGGCGAAGCCGCCAAGGGCTGGCCCCGGCTGGATCGGGCCCTGCGGCTCGGGGTGATGGCCTCCGGCCACGGCAGCAACTTCGAGGCTCTGGTGCGGGCCTGCCGCGGTGGTCCCCTGCGGGCCGAGGTGGTGCAGCTGGTGGTGAACAATCCCGCCTGTGGAGCCCGCCAGCGGGCGGAACGGCTCGACATCGCCTGCCGTCTCCATGACCATCGCGACCATCCGCAGCGGCAGGAGCTCGACCGGCAGGTGGCGGCCACTTTTGCGGCATCCGCCGTGGACCTGGTGGTGATGGCGGGCTGGATGCGGATCGTCACCCCCGTGCTGATCGGGGCCTACCCGGGCCGTCTGGTGAACATCCACCCCTCGCTCCTGCCCAGCTTCCGGGGTCTCGATGCGGTGGGCCAGGCCCTGGCCGCCGGGGTAACCCTCACCGGCTGCACCGCCCATCTGGTGGAGGAGGTGGTGGATGCTGGACCCATCCTGGTGCAGGCTGCCGTGCCCGTCTTGCAGGGCGATGACCATGGCAGCCTGGTTGCCCGAATCCAGGCGCAGGAGCACCGAATCCTGCCCTACGCGGTGGCCCTGGCCGCCCTTCGGCTCGATTCGAGGCCGGCGGCCCAGACCGCTCAGGGGTAGAAGGGCAGCTGGGGCAGACCGGTATGGGCCTCCAGGCCAGCCAGCAGATTGAGGCACTGCACCCCCTGGCCTGCCTGGCCCTTGATCAGGTTGTCGATGGCGCTCATCACGATCAGCTGGCCGGTGCGGCGATCCACCTGCACCGAGAGCAGGCAACGGTTGGTCTGGCGCACCCACTTGGTGGAGGGATAGGTGCCCACCGGCAGCACGGCCACGCTGGTGCTGTGGCGGTAGGCCGCCCTTAGCAGGGTGGTGCAGTCGTCGGCGGTCAGACCCGGATCCCGGAGGCGGGCGTACACGGTGGCGAGCAAGCCTCGCACCATCGGCATCAGATGGGGGGTGAACTGGAGCTGGATCGGCTGGCCTGCGGCCTGGCCGGCGATCTGTTCGATTTCGCTGGTGTGCCGGTGCCCCACCACGCCGTAGGGGGACACGGCTTCGGAGGCCTCGGCCAGCAGCAGATGTTCCTTGGCGGCCCGGCCCCCGCCAGAGGTGCCGGTCTTGGCATCGATCACGATGCCGGCCGGTTCGACTAACCCCTGCTGCAGGAAGGGGAGCAGGGCCAGGAGGCTGGCGGTGGGAAAGCAGCCCGGGGCGGCTACCAGACGGGCCGCTCGGATCCGTGCCTCCTCCCACTCCACCAGCCCGTACACCGCCTCCTGGCAGAGGGCCTCGTCATCGCGGGGCACCTCCCGGGCCTCGCTCGCATAGACCTCCTGCCACTGGGCAAGGGAGCGGTAGCGGTAGTCGGCGGAGAGATCCACCACCTTCACGCCCCGTTCCAGCAGCTCGGGAACCAAGCCCGCCGCCAGGCCATTGGGGAGGCTGAGCACCGCCAGATCCGCCGCCGCTGCGATCGCTTCGGGATCGGGGGTGCGCACCACTGGATCGCCCGGCAGGGGCAGGAAGGGCACCAGGTCACTCCAGCGGCGGCCGCAACTGCGCTCCCCGCCCAGGAACGTCACCGTGAAGGATGGGTGATCCTGGAGCAGGCGCAGGGTCTGAAGTCCCCCGTAGCCGCTGGCTCCGATCACGGCGACGCGTGTGCCTGTCATGAACGGGCCGAGGGAACGGTGGATCGTACCGGGCTCTATAACTGCAGGTTGAAGCGAACCCCATGGTCCTGGCCCAAGCCGCCTCCACTCCCCAGGCCCTGAGTCCTGAATCCGCGGTCGCTCCCCCCCGGGAAGGCGCCACGGACAGCGCGGTGCTGCGGTTCGATTCGATCGCCGATGGCCTGGCGGCAATCCGCAACGGCGACTCGATCGTGGTGGTGGACGATGAAAACCGGGAGAACGAAGGCGACCTGATCTGCGCCGCCCAGTTCGCCACGCCGCAACAGATCAATTTCATGGCCACCGCGGCCCGGGGCCTGATCTGTTTGGCCATGGAGGGGGAGCGGCTCGATGCCCTAGATCTGCCGCTGATGGTGGATCGCAACACCGACAGCAACCAGACCGCCTTCACCGTGAGCGTGGATGCGGGCCCTGAGAACGGGGTGAGCACCGGAATTTCGGCGGAGGACCGGGCCCGCACGATCCAGGTGGCTATCCACCCCGAAAGCCGCCCCGCCGACCTGCGGCGGCCGGGTCACATCTTCCCCTTGCGGGCCCGGGATGGCGGCGTGCTCAAGCGGGCTGGCCACACCGAGGCTGCCGTGGACTTGGCGCGTCTGGCGGGGCTGTATCCGGCGGGGGTGATTTGTGAGATCCAGAACCCGGATGGGTCGATGGCGCGCCTCCCCGAGCTCGTGGAGTACGCCCGCCAACACGGCCTGCGGCTGATCTCGATCGCCGACCTGATCCGCTACCGCCTCGACACCGAACGGTTTGTGCGGCGCCAGGCGGAGGCCGCGATGCCCAGCGCCTTCGGAACCTTCCGGGCGATCGGCTTCCGCAACGAGCTGGATGGCAGCGAGCACGTGGCGATTGTTAAAGGCCATCCCGAGCAGGCCAGCGGTCCCGTGCTGGTGCGGGTCCATTCGGAATGTCTAACCGGTGATGCCTTCGGATCCCTTCGCTGCGACTGTCGCCCCCAGCTCGAGGCGGCCCTGCGCCTGATCGAGGCGGCCGGTGAAGGGGTGGTGGTCTATTTGCGCCAGGAAGGAAGGGGAATTGGTCTGATCAACAAGCTCAAGGCCTACTCGCTTCAAGATGGCGGCCTCGACACCGTGGAAGCCAACGAACGGCTGGGCTTTGCTGCGGACCTTCGCAATTACGGGGTCGGGGCCCAGATCCTCAGCGACCTGGGGGTGCACCGGTTGCGGTTGATCACCAACAACCCCCGCAAGATCGCCGGACTGGGTGGCTACGGCCTCACGGTGGAGGACCGGGTGCCGCTGGTGATGGATCCGGGTGCCCACAATGCCGCCTACCTCCAGACGAAACAGGACAAGCTGGGCCATCTGATGGGTCCGAAGCCAGGGACGGAAGCCGTTGGTGGCCCCCATGGCCTCACGGCGGTGCTCTCCTGGAGCGGTGAGGCCAGCCCCCAAGCCGTGGCCGAGCGGATTGAGGAACTGCGGGCATGGGCCCAACGGCGGGAGCTGCTGCTGGAGCAGGAGAACCATCCCCGGCTGCTGGCGTTGCTGGACCAGCCCCGCATCGCCCTGCTGCTGACCGCATCAGCCGAGACGGAGGAGCTCAGCGCGCCCCTTCTGGCCGAGGCACTTCAGACGATGGTGAGCTGGCCCGGATGCGAGGGCATCAGCCTTCTGCTGGCCCCCGACAGCCACCGGGTGGAACATCCGAGCGAAGATCTCAGCGCGGAGCACCGGCCGCTGCTCG
>Ga0209088_10000157_pt1 | contig 50025 bp, 45 predicted proteins | sample S_140625_EF_Meta_FD_187324 | JGI IMG/M metagenome (GOLD analysis project Ga0209088, IMG submission 187324) | Freshwater microbial communities from Lake Simoncouche, Canada to study carbon cycling - S_140625_EF_MetaG (SPAdes) (version 2) | ecosystem: Environmental > Aquatic > Freshwater > Lake ... | reverse complement strand
TTTCCTTGGCATTTCACCCCGACAAAGAAAGGATGATTAGCGGAGGCAGAGATGCCCTTTTAAAAGTTTGGGATAGAAAAGATGGTCAGTTATTGCAAGTCATACCTGCACATCGATTTACCATCAATCACCTGATTTTAAATACTGAAGGTAACCTGTTATTTACGGCCTCCCGTGATAAGTCAATCCGAGTTTGGGATAGCGCTAATTTTAATCTTCTGTCATCTTTAAACGGCCTAAAAGGTCAAGGTCACCAAAATTCGGTAAATAGATTATTATGGTTTCAGAAACAACAAACATTGCTTTCTGCTAGTGATGACCGACAAATATTAAACTGGAAGAGCCCTAATCTTTAAGGCATCGAACGGATAAACCTTCACTGAGGTCATTATAGTACTTATAAACTGCATTTCCACCAGAAAATGAAAAAAGAGAAATACTCCATGCTGTATCGTTTTGATTTTTAGTACTTGTCCACCATGAACCGATATTTCCTATACTTCCAAAATTTCCAATAGAAGAGCGTTTTCCCCCTGGTAAGCCTGAGAAGCCACTTTCATTAGAAGCTCCTAAATTGGGAGTCAGCCAACATGTAGTTCCAACGTCTTTCAACTTTCCACCAGCAATAGCCTCTCCACCTAAATGTTGCACTAATTCAGTAAAATCTTTCTCCGAAGGTACCCTCCAACCTTTAGGACATAGACCTCTTGGATCAGATACAGCATAGTAATTATACAATTTACCATAAATTTCGCATTGTGTATTGCTATTTTCAATCATACACCATGCTCCTTTTTGCAAACTAGCCCAATCGATATTATTATGTGCATGAAAGATAGAATCCCCATTTCTAAAGGTGCTGGTTCTCAGATTTTCACGCATCCACAATTGATTACCAATCAAAACTGTCTTATAGTCATTTTTTTCAATATCAACTACTTTATTTGTATCTAAAATCAAATTTGAATTAGCACTTTTTTTTAATTTTAATGAATCAATGGAATAGCCATAAACTGATAAAAACAGAAATAATAGCGTAAACAAATACTTTAATACTATCATTTGTAGTGATTTAAAAATTAAATAAATTATTGGATCAAAATATTTTTATTAGGCTAAAGTAAAATAATAAAGATTAAGTGTATTATGAATACAAATAAAAAAAAGAATGCATTGAATCGAGAGGAAAATAATCCTAATAAAAAATATAATAATACTTAAATCGAGAAATAATATGCTGCTAATTTAAACATATTATTTGTATTTATCCTAATAATAATGCTCAAATTTTAATAAAATATTTTTGCATTTAATTATTACAAATGAAGACCACATTCATTTTTCCCTCTTCCTGCCCATCTTCCATTCCTGCCTTGTCCTCTTGAAGTACAAGGCATACAGCCTATTGACTCAAAACCTAAAGCAGATAATGGATGTTCAGGAAGTTTATACAAAGAAGACCAATAGAGGTATTCACCCTCTGTTAAATCAATAAAAGGGTTGAATTTAAACAGCCCATTTTGATCTTCGAAAATATTCATGTTTAATCTTTGCGGTGTTTGAAAGCCCATAATACCAGAAATCCAGACTTTATATTTACTTTTTAAAGATGCCAGAGGTTTTACTTTATTAACCGCACAACATTCATCAGGTTTGGTAAACCACCATTGCTCCTCTTGAGTCAAGGCATTTTCATTGGCGTCAGGGAAAATATTGACCACATTCAATTTATACTTCTCAATTAACTGATCTCTAAAAGTCAGCGTTTCTTCAAAATGATAGGTCGTATCTAAAAAATGAACTGGCTGAGCAGGATTTATTTCTGCTATTAAATGGAGTAATAAAGGGGAAGAGGCACCAAAGGAAGAAGTTACTAATATTTCTTGTGGAGAAAATATTTCATATAAAGCCACCAACCTCTCCTCCTGATTTAGCTGAGGAAATGTTCTATTCCAGTCCTCCATATTCATTTGATTTTTACCCTTTTGGAATAAAGCATCTTCAGTAATATCTTGGCTATACGTATTAAATCCCATAGGATTAGTAGATTTTCACAAATGTATCATATTTTTACTACATTTAGTATCTAATTAAATAAAAATGAAAAAAAAACTATTTTTTACTCTTTGCCTTTTTGGTATATGCTTATTACCAACATCTTATATAAAAGGTCAAACTGATATATTAGATTCAGGTGGTAAATTATCTTCCTTACAGGCTGCTTATGATGTAAAATTTTACGATTTAAAACTTCAAATAAATCCCGACGACAGATATATTTCAGGAAAATTAACCGTCGAAGTTAAAATTGTGCAACCAATAAATGAATTTATTCTAGATTTAGATAGTTTATTGCAGGTTGAAATGGTCAGGCAGGTAACCCCTTCAAAAACATTTCAGAAGCTTGAATTTAAACATATTAATGGGAAAATATTCATCACTTTAAAACATACTTGTCAGCCAGGTGAATCTATAAGTATAGAAGTATGGTATAGTGGAAAACCAAGAATCGCCCCTAATCCGCCTTGGGAAGGTGGTTTCACTTTTTCAAAGACGCCATCTGGCGCTCATTGGATAGCCACTACATGCCAAACGAACGGTGCTGATTTATGGTGGCCTGTAAAAGACCATGTCTCTGATGAACCCGATTCCATGGCCTTACATATCAGGGTTCCAAATCCATTAGTAGTTGCTTCTAATGGTAAATTAGTTTCTACAGAAAAGCATGCAGACTCAACAACCACCTATAACTGGTTTATTTCAACCCCTATAAACGTATATAACGTTGCCCTGAATATTGCTCCTTATGAAGTTATTAGCGGAAAAATGCGCAGCGTTGCCGGCGATGAATTTCCAGTTGTCTTTTATGCATTACCCGAAGATGCCGAAAAAGCAAAAAAGTTATTCCCTGAAATTATTGCTCATGTACAATTTTACGAAAAATATCTGGGCCCTTATCCTTTTCGTCGAGACAAATATGGTGTTGCTCAAACACCCCATTTAGGTATGGAGCACCAAACGATCATAGCTTATGGTGCAAAATTTAATAATGGATCCATGACGGGTGGAAAAGACTGGGGATTTGATGCTTTGCATCATCATGAACTGGGACATGAATGGTGGGGAAATCTGGTGACCAATGCCGACTGGAAAGATATGTGGATCCATGAAGGATTTTGTTCCTACATGCAAGCGCTTTATCAGGAAGACCGGTTAGGTAAAGATGCCTATTTGGAATACATACACGGTATGCGTCGATTTACCAACACGCTGCCTATTGCCCCATTCGAAGTAAAAACAGCCAAAGAAATTTATAGCGCCCCCATTTACAACAAAGGTGCCTGGACGCTCCATACGCTAAGATATTTATTGGGAGACAACGTATTTTTCAAAGCATTACGAAAAATGGCTTATCCTAATTCGGCAATGGAATTAACTTCAGATGGTTCTGCTTGCCGGTTTGTTCAGACTTCTGACTTTATAAGTATTTGTGAGGAAGAATCAGGATTAAAATTAGCTTGGTTTTTTGATATCTACGTGCGGCAGCCTGAACTTCCAGCATTAGAAAAAAGTATTGAAAATAAGGTGCTTTTCTTAAAATGGAAAACACCTGATCAACTTCCTTTTCCCATGCCCATTAGTATTAAAATAGGAAAAGAATGGAAGCGAATTGAAATTCCAGCACAAGGGATTAAAATTCCATTTGAAGGAAAAGAAGCACCAACTATCGATCCGGAGGGATGGGTTTTAAAAAGGTAACAAATTATTGCATTTTTTTCAGTACTGCATCCAAATCGAGTCCAATTAATCGGATTTTGGATGCTTCAACCTCCAGAGGAATACAACCTACAAGCAGGTAGTTGTTTCTTGCCTGCCATATTTTGTCAGGAATTATAGCACCAATACCTGTATTTTTCAATAAAGTGGTGGCGTCAAACCTAAATAATTTGCCGTTCATATCCATCACATATATAGGAACTGCCTCATTTCCACCTTCGTATAATTCTCTTTCCGGATTATTCCCTGTTCCCTTTTGATTTTTCAAAGCATCATTAAATAAGAAAAATAGTTGCTCCTTATAAAAAAAGGATTTATACCCATAAGTAACTTTGGGAATATAGGAATAACCTTGTTGTCTTTTCGGTATCCTTTTCATCCAAAGAGGTTTATCTAAATTATCGTGTCGAATAATCAAAATATCATTAAATTCTAAGGAGCCATTAATAGGGTCAAAAATATTTTGTTCTGCTACAAGCAGTAAATTCCCCGATGAATCTTTGCTGATTTGCTGAAAGGCAAATTGATCAAATCTACGTCTGTTCGGGTTATCTCTTGGTTCTGGTTGAGCAAAAGGATAGGTTGCCTGATAGGCAGTTTCACTTAAATAAAATCGATCTATTTTAGGTTCAGCTCCAGGGGATAATACCTGATAGGTCAGATATCCCGCTGGTAAAACTTTACCTTTTTCGGTAAAGAAAGCGGCAGCCAGCAAGGTTCCGTTTTCAGCTAAATCCCATTTTACACCATTTAATTTATCCAAAGGATTATTCAAAAAATAAGCTAAGGGCTCTTTTAAATCCTTGTTAAATGCCAGTGCTAAATACTGTATTTTTCTTTCATCAATTTGAGGTCCAGGTTTTCCCAGATAATTTTCAGCGAGCATATAAAGTTCTCCCTTATTATTGATTTTGCAATCATACAGATATAAGCCTTCATTGATGATTGGCAGTTGATATTCTCCTGACCAAACAGGTGTCATACCTGAAGTATATACATTCACTTTTAATCTTGCTGGATCTTTTGGAAGCGTGTAAGTCCAAGCATAAAGAGCAAGGTATTTCTTATCGGGAGAAATACTGTACCCAAATGGAACTCGATATAGTTCTGGGGTATAAGCCTCTGAAATAATATCAGAACCCACTTCTGTTAAATCATTCCCATCATATTGATATAAAAGCAGATGGTTTCTTTTTGGACCGGGGTAATATAGAGAAGATAATACATTAATTCGATTATCCCAAAAGAAAATGGCTTCAAATTGAGCGGTTAAGGGACTTCTTTCAAAAGTAATTTCCTTGGTAGCAAGATTTTCCTGCTTATAATTAAATAGGGCAATCTCCCCTTTATCAGGTTTCTCTGGATGATTGCTTGAAAAGGTAAAGAAATGATTATCGTCACCTGCAACAACCTCTCTTATTTCCATAATTTTAGGCGGAGAAGGTTGTCTTTGACCAGGTAAATACTGAATAGAAAGAGTCAAAAGAGCTAATAATAAAGGTATCCGTAACATAAGACGTATATTTTTGTGGAAAATGCTTCTTTTTACGATAAAATCCAACTTATAGGTCAAATCTTTTATCAAAATGATGTAATTTCGGAAATATTTTAACCTTTAAAACACTATTTTTTATGCGCACTATAAAAGGACCCGCAGTATTTTTAGCTCAATTCATGGGTAATGAAGCTCCGTTTAATTCCTTGGATGGTATTTGTGAATGGGCAGCCGATAAAGGTTACTTGGGCATTCAAATACCCACCTGGGATGGTCGTTTAATTGATTTAGAAAAAGCAGCTTCCAGCAAAACCTACTGTGATGAGCTTAAAGGAAAAATTGCAGATTATGGTTTGCAAATAACAGAACTTTCAACCCATTTGCAAGGTCAATTGGTCGCTTCTCATCCTACTTATGACACTCAATATGATAATTTTGCACCTGCTGCGGTACAAGGAAACCCAAAAGCTCGTCAAAGCTGGGCAGTAGAACAGTTAAAACATGCTGCCAAAGCGAGCCAGCATTTAGGATTAACCTCCCATGTAACCTTTAGTGGAGCCTTGGCGTGGCCTTTTCTTTATCCCTGGCCTCAACGTCCTGATGGTTTAATTGAAACAGCCTTTAAAGAATTGGGAAGCCGGTGGAAACCTATTTTAGATGTATTCGATGAATGTGGCGTGAATGTAGGTTATGAACTTCATCCAGGAGAAGACTTATATGATGGCTCAACTTTTGAGATGTTCCTGGAGCATGTTGGGGGACATATCAGAGCGGGAATCAATTATGATCCTAGTCATTTTATTCTTCAATGTCTTGATTATTTACAATTTATTGATTTATATCACGAGCGCATTTACGCTTTTCACGTTAAAGATGCAGAATTCAACCCAACAGGGAAACAAGGTGTTTATGGTGGATATCAGTCCTGGGTAAACCGTGCTGGCAGATTCCGTTCCTTAGGGGATGGACAAGTTGATTTTAGCGGTATTTTTAGCAGACTAAGCCAATATGGTTATGACGGCTGGGCTGTTCTTGAGTGGGAATGCTGTATTAAATCGTCTGAACAAGGTGCAACGGAAGGTGCTATGTTTATAGAAGATCATATCATTGAGGTTACGGAAAAAGCGTTCGACGACTTCGCAGGTGGGGCCAGTGATGAAGCACTAAACAAAAAATTATTGGGCATCCAATAATATGGTTAAAAAAAATAATATGTTACATTCCGTTTCCAAAAGCATCTTTTGGGTGCTTTTGGCTTCTTTTTCTATCGGCCAGTTGGCCGCCCAAACAAACAATCAAGTAATTCGTGGCATTGTTAAAGACAAATGGAGCGGCAAACCTCTTGTTGGCACCTATTTGGTTCTTGACAATGGTACAAAGGAAGTTGTTTCAGATTCTTTGGGCCGCTTTAGAATTACCAGCGTTCAAGTTGGCCGACATTATTTGTCTTGCTTTTTAACTGGCTACGCAACCTGGGTTTCCCCAGATTTATGGGTGGAATCGGGAAAGGAAAATGTATTTGATATCATCCTGGAAGAATTGCACGCAGATCTACCAGAAATAATATTGCAGGGAGAGTCTATGCCGAGACAAAGTATGGGCCAGATAAATTTATTATCCCAGGAAATGAACCTGAGATACCCAGCTACCTTTTATGATCCTGCCAGGCTGGCATCAGGTATGGCGGGTGTTACCAATGATAATGATCAGGCAAATGGATTAATTATTCGAAATTATTCACCAAATGGTGTAAATTGGAGGCTATGGGGTGCAGAAATAATTAATCCAAACCATACAGCCAATGCAGGTACTTTTTCTGACAGAGTAACAGGAAATGCCGGTGGTGTGAACATGATTAGCATGCAATTACTGGATAATACCGCTTTTTATACAGGTTTGCCTCCCATTTCTTATGGAAATGCAGGTAGTGGAACCTTAGATATGAGTTTGAGACCAGGCAACACTGAAAATAGAGAATATACCATTCAAGCCGGACTCATAGGCATTGATCTGGCGGCCGAAGGTCCTTTAGGGAAATCAGGTTCTGGTTCAAGTTACTTAGTTAACTACCGATATTCAACCATTGGACTTTTACAAAAAATGGGCCTGGAATTGGGTGACGAAGCGATTGAATTTCAGGATTTATCCATGAACCTTTCTTTCCCTTTGAAAAATGGCTCTTTTCAGTTATTTAGTATCTTTGGAAATAGCAGTAACCGCTTCTCAGGAAGTGCAGACAGTTCTAGCTGGAAAGGAGAAAAAGACCCTTTTTCTATAGACTTTTCTTCCTCAAGCCGCATTATTGGCGCGCGTTATCAACAAGGTGCCCTTTCGTCTACCTGGGTATATTCCTCAGGTCAGTTTTCAAGAGTAGCTACTCCTTTAGTTTTAAATAATTCCCTTTTTAATGCTTCTTATGATTTCTGGTCACCAGAGAAATTAAGTGGTGATACTCGTTTTACTAAAACCTTAAATGGAAATATCGATTTTCTTGCAGGACTTAATCTAACCTATAACAAACAGATACGCACCCTGACAGATGCCAATATATCAAATGATGGAATCATGTCAGGCCTACAAATAGCTCCCTACCTGGGCTTTCAGTATCAAAAAGGTAAATGGCAAAGTACCTTAGGATTTCATTCCTTATATTTTACCTGGAATAATAGTTTTTCAGCCGAACCACGGTTTGAACTAACCAGAAAATTATCTAAACAAACCTCTATGAGCTTTGCCTTGGGTAAAAGTAGTCAACTTCAGCCGGTACAGGTTTATATTGGCACCGGATATGATCAAAATGAAAAACTTGATTTAACAAAGCTTTGGCAAAGCTCCCTTACCTTTAAAAAAGTTAAAGATACCGAGGTGTGGAGCGCTCAGTTTTATGGCAGCCTGATAAACAATATTCCAATCAGTGATAAGATTTCAAACGCATTTTCTGCTATAAATATCCTGGAGGAAATAATCAACTTTCCCTTAATTAGTGACGGCCGCGCCTTTCAAATTGGCACTTCTATTCAACATAGGGTTTATTGGAAAAATGGCTTCTATAGTTTAATCAATCTCAATGTGGGTCAGCTTAAATATATTGGTAGCGATAATATCTGGCGGCAAGGTCGATTTAGTCATAAGTATTTGCTGAATGCTACCGTCGGCAAAGAATGGAGTGGCCTGGAAAGAAAAGGTAAAATCAGACAATTTGGCGTAAATGCCAGATTTGTCGCAAGGGCTGGATTCCGGGAAATGTCTATCGATTTCGATACATCACAATCTTTAGGTACCAGCGTTTTTTCCATGAAAAATGGCTTCGATCAGACACTTGAAAATTATTTACGCCTGGATCTTAGAATTTATAGAAAATGGAATGCTGCAAAGAGAAGTAATATGCTTTCCCTTGATATTCAAAATGCAAGTAGCGAAAAACAGATCGTTTATAACTATTATGATCGGATTCAACAAAAGATTCTCGGCAAAAAACAATTGGGCATTATACCTATTTTAAGCTATAGGGTGAATATTACTGCTAAAAAATAAGATTGTTCTGTCAAAATATCCTAATTTGTATGTTGTATTGATTGATTTACAAATGCTATTCTAAAATGTCTAAGTCTCAAAAAATAATTTATTTTGTTATTTCCGGCCTTTTCTTTCTTTTTGCTATAGTTCAGTGGAATGATCCAGATCCTTTAATCTGGATTCTTTTCTACGACGTTATGTCTTTAATTTATATCCTTTTGGCTATTAAAAATAAGTTTGCATTTCATCTGGCTATCGTTATGTCTATCATCTGTTTGGTAAGTATGGCAGTGATTTTACCTGAAATATTTCAATGGATGAAGGATGGAATGCCAAGTATAGTCCAGTCTATGAAGGCCGAAATACCAACGATTGAATATACCAGAGAATTTTTAGGCCTGTTTTTAAGTTTACTCGCATGCGTATGGGTTATACGCAAACATAAAACAACCATTACTAACAACTAATTTTCTAACCATGGATAGAAGAAATTTCTTGAATCTTGGCGCAGGTGCTTTACTCACCTCTTTGATTGTTAAATCAAATACCTCCATTTCTCTTCCCAAAAAAGTAAAAGATATTGGCATTCAGGTTTATACCCTGCGCGATTTAATGGCAAAAGATTTAGTAGGCACATTGCAAAAAGTTGCTGAAATAGGCTATAAGAATATCGAGCTCTTTGGCTATGGAGAAGGGAAATATTTTGGCAAATCGATTACTGAAATGAGAAAAATCACAGATGACCTGGGTTTGAAAGTGGTAAGTGCTCATTATCTAACCGGACAAGGAGGTAATGCCTGGGGAACTCCCGTAAATCAATGGGAAAAAGCCGTGGAAGACGCTGTAAAAATGGGTCAAAAATATATGACGGTGGCTTTCCTCTTGCCTGATGAAAGAAAATCTTTGAATGATTATAAAAAAGTCTCCGATATACTAAATAAAGCAGGTGAAATTACTGCAAAGTATGGCATTACCATGGCTTATCATAATCATGATTTTGAATTTATTCCCTTGGAAGGACAAGTACCTATGGATGTTCTTTTGAAAAATACCCAGGCTGATTTAGTGAAATTTGAACTCGATATTTATTGGATTAAAAAAGCAGGCCTCGACCCTATTCAATTTTTTAAACAAAATAAAGGTCGGGTTCCCCTTTGGCATGTGAAAGATATGGAAAAAGAATCAGGTGATTTTGCTCCTGTAGGTGATGGAGTTATCGATTGGATGGCCATTTTCAAAGAAGAAAAAACCGCGGGGCTAACCCATTTTTTTGTTGAGCAAGATAATCACAAATATGGTACTCCACTTGAGAATATCGAGAAAAGTCTGAAATGGCTTCGCTCGTTTGATTATTAATTGATTTTTCTGCCATGGGATTACTCATAAATACAGCCTTTGGGTTATATTGTCCGCAAGCTGATGTTTATTTAGATCCATGGAAGCCAGTAAATAAGGCTATAATCTCCCACGGGCATGCCGATCATGCCCGTTGGGGATCAGCTTCTTATCTTTGTACCCCCTCAGCAGCTCCAGTGATTAAATATCGACTTGGCGATATAAATCTTGAAACCCTGCCTTTTGGGGAAGAAAAATGGATCAACGGGGTATCCTTCTCTTTTCATCCGGCTGGACATATTCTTGGGTCAGCACAAATAAGGGTTTCTTATAAAGGTGAAATTGTTGTTTTTTCAGGAGATTATAAAATGGTTAATGATGGCTTTTCGGAATCGTTTGAATCGGTTAAATGCCATACTTTTATTACCGAATCTACCTTTGGACTGCCCATTTATCACTGGTCAGATCAAAAAATGGTTTTTAATGAAATAGAAGAATGGTGTTCTAACAATAAAAAAAATGGTCATTTAAGTATTTTATATGCCTATTCTCTTGGGAAGGCACAACGCATTTTACAAGGTCTTTCTGAAAATGCAGGCCCTTTTTATACGCATAGCACCATTGAGGCAGTTCTAAAAATAATGAGAAATCAAGGTATTTTATTAAAAAATACCCTTCAGGTTAATGAAAATTTATCCAGAACAGATTTATTAAATGGAATAATAATAGCGCCACCTGCAGCCCAAAATACAAATTGGCTAAAAAAATTTGAACCTATCAGACATGGCGTCGTCTCAGGATGGATGGCTCTCAGAGGTGCACGAAGAAGACGTAATGCCGACAAAGGTTTTGTACTTAGTGATCATGCCGATTGGGAGGGTTTGAATGATGCCATTGCTATGACTGGAGCTGAAAATATTTTTGTAACGCACGGTTACACCGATATTTTATCCAGGTGGTTACAAGATAAAGGCTTGAATGCCCAACCTTTAGAAACTAACTTCGAAGGCGATGAAATACTTTGAAGAACTCTTTCATTCCCTCGAGGAGACAACTAAGACAAATGAAAAAGTAAATGCCTTAATTCAATATTTAGCGGCTGTCCCCGACGAAGATAAAATATGGATGATTGCTATTTTCTCAGGAAGGAGACCCAAAAGAACCATTTCAACAAAAAATTTAAGACTCTGGGCGGCTGAAAAATCAGGAATTCCCCTTTGGCTTTTTGAAGAATCCTATCATATTGTTGGCGATTTGTCTGAGACGATTGCCCTACTACTCCCTGCCCCAAAAACCGAAATTCAAAAAACCCTTAATGATTGGATTCGTCTTATTATTTCTTTGGAAAAAAAAGAGGAAAAAGAACAAAAGGAATTTGTTTTCAATGCCTGGGACTCCTTAAACACCTCAGGACGATTTATTTTTAATAAACTCATTACAGGAGGATTTCGATTAGGTATTTCACAAAAATTAATGGCCAAAGCACTGGCACAATACGCTCAAAAAGAACCAAATGAAATTGCGTTGAAACTCATGGGTGATTGGTCACCTTTGACGTATTCTTACGAAACACTTCTAAGTAGTGAACAAAATGAAGGTTCCGATTCCCGACCCTACCCTTTTCATTTAGCCTATCCATTAAATGAACTGACCGATCTTAAAGGCGAACCATCCGATTGGTATGCGGAATATAAATGGGACGGAATAAGAGGTCAGTGTATTTTTAGAAACGAAAAATATTTCCTCTGGTCAAGAGGAGAAGAATTGATTACCGATAAATTTCCTGAATTTGCCTCTTTTATTTCTTCTATTCCTTCCGGAACAGTGTTGGACGGAGAAATTCTTCCCTTTAAAGATGGTTCAATATTACCCTTCCAACATATTCAAACAAGAATAACCAGAAAAAAGCTAACTGCCTTAATCCTAAAAGAAAATCCTGTCGTTTTTAGAGTCTATGATGTATTAGAATGGGAAAATCAGGATATACGTTCAAAGCCATTTATGGAAAGAAGAAAACTTTTAGATCAATTATTTAATCGTATGGATTCTTCCTTACCTATACAATCCTCCCCTATTTTACCATTTACAGCATTTGAAGAATTAATAAAACTAAGATTATCCAGTTCAGAAAATGGGAGTGAAGGATTGATGTTAAAACATAAAAATTCCCCTTATGCTGCAGGCAGAAAAAAGGGAGAATGGTGGAAATGGAAAATCGACCCCTTTACCGTAGATGCCATCCTAATATATGCACAATCAGGACATGGCAGAAGAGCCAATTTATATACAGATTTTACTTTTGCTGTTTTTTCAGAAAGTGGTGAACTACTTCCTTTTACGAAGGCTTATTCCGGCTTGACAGATAAAGAATTTCTTGAAATAAATCAGTGGATAAAAAAAAATACCCTGGAACGTTTTGGCCCGGTTCGGAAAGTTACTGCCGAACTTGTCTTTGAAATTGCCTTTGAGGGTATTCAGGAAAGTAAGAGGCATAAATCAGGCATTGCCCTTCGTTTTCCAAGAATGGTTCGGTGGCGAAAAGATAAAGTCGCAGCAGAAGCAAATACCCTGGAAGATTTACATATTTTGCTAAAAAAGGGCAAATAAATGCCTTATATTCGTAATAAACATCTTATTATGAAGCTTCTTAAGCATTTTTCTTCCTTCGTATTTATATTTTATTCCATTTCTATTTATGCACAATTTATTCCTGATAGATATTTTACTCAGGATGTTGCTCATTATCGGTTTAATATTTCTCTAAATGACACTACCGATGAAATTATAGGAGAGGCAACGCTTTTAGTGCGATTTAGATCCCCAATAGATACCATTACGCTCGATTTATCGAATAAAATGAGCGTTAATGAGGTTAAAAATGAAAAAGGGGTCAATTTAAAATTTTTTCAACACAATGATTTAATCCATATTTCACTACCTCAAAAAGGAATAACGGGTGGTTCAACAACCCTTAAAATAACATACCAGGGAATTCCCGAGGATGGCCTCATCATTGGTAAAAATAAATATGGTGACAGAACTTTTTTTGGTGATAACTGGCCTAATAGAGCACATCAATGGCTACCTTGTAATGACCACCCAAGCGATAAAGCAACCGTTGAATTTATAGTTACCGCTCCTGCCCATTATGATGTGGTAAGTAATGGTGAAAAAATACAGGAATACCCTAATGGTTTGGGGTTAAAAACAACCCACTGGAGAGAAAAAGTGCCCCTGCCAACCAAAGTTATGGTGATTGGCGTAGCCCGTTTTGCTATTGAACATAATGGTTTAGTGCAAGGCATTCCTTCATCCGTTTGGACATTTCCTCAAAATAGATTAGAAGGATTCTCAGATTTCAAACCATCCCTGATCGTTTTAGACTGGTTTTCACGAAATATTGGCCCTTTCCCGTTTAGTAAATTAGCCCATGTCCAATCTAAAACCAGATGGGGAGGAATGGAAAACGCAGGCGCTATTTTTTATTTTGAAAATTCAGTTAATGGCAAAAATGAACGCGAAAGCCTCATTGCTCATGAAACTGCCCATCAATGGTTTGGTAATTCTGCAACAGAAGCCGATTGGAGACATGTCTGGCTGAGTGAAGGATTTGCTACTTATTGCACCGTTCTGTATTTAGAAGATCGTTATGGCAAAGAAAGACGCCAACAAGAATTATTAGGGCAGAGAAAAACTATTTTATCTTATTATGAGAAAATAAAAACACCTATCGTTGACCTCAACGTTACGGATATTAACACTGTTTTAAGCACAAATACTTATCAAAAAGCTGGATGGGTTTTACACATGCTGAGAATTAAAATTGGGGATGAGCTATTTTGGAAAGGATTGAGAACCTATTATGCCAGATTTAAATACAGTAATACCTTAACGGAAGATTTCCAACAGGTTATGGAGGAGGTGAGTGGCATTTCACTTAAAGAATTTTTCAGTCAGTGGTTTTATCATTCGGGGCATCCTGTTTTAAAATATTCCTGGCAATGGAATGAAAATAAGAAAGAACTAGAACTATCTGTCCAACAAACGCAGGAACACTTATTTGCTTTTCCATTAGAAATCGCTCTTTTTGACAACCAACATAAAGCGATAGAATTTTTGACCTTATCTGTCAGAGACAAAAACACCATCTATTCCAGGAAATTAAAGGAAAAACCTTCCTCTATTGAATTAGATCCTCATACAAATCTTTTATTCGATTTAAAATAAACCATCATGTTAGATATTCAAAAAAAACTGACCAATAGCTTTTATGCCATCCTAAGCTTACCTTCAACAGCCATGGGATTTGCATTATCTGTCCAAATATCTGCTTTAAGCTGGATATTAAGCACAAAATATAATTTAGCTATTCATGAGGTTGGATTAGTTTGGGCTGCCGGACCCATTGCAGGTATATTTGGTCAGGTCATCGTGGGAATGATTAGTGATGAAGTGTGGTTTTGGGGAGGAAGGCGACGTCCATTTATATTAATAGGAGGAACGCTGGCTGCCCTCATGTTGTTAGCTTTGCCCTTTATCGGAGTTATTTCATCAGCTTTAGGATTTGAAAGTATCGTCGGAATAGCCATTTTAATAGCCCTTACCCTTGATTTATCCATCAATATTAGTTTTAATCCTACCAGATCTATTATTGCCGATGTAACTCCCACCGGGAACCAAAGGACAAAAGGATACACCTGGATGCAGACTATTTCTGGCACTTTTGGGGTAGGCGCTTATGCTATTGGAGCTATTTGGGGAAATTATACGCTCATTTATGCTGGAGCTGTCATCGTATTTTTGATTAGTTTCATCCCTGTCTGGTTTATTAAAGAACCTGAGGAATTAAGTGAAAAGGAAGAAGTTTCAAAAACAAGCGAAGATAAGAACAAATGGATCACCGCTTTTTTTGACATAAAGCCGCTGTGGGGATTTTTAGCTTATGCCCCTATTGGCATGTTTAAAAAGTTAAATGGACAATCACTTTCTCCTGGTATTTTAGAAATAGCTTGCTTATTATTAACGATTTATGGCATTTTTCAGGTCTTGAAAAACCCTGAAACCGAGGTCTTGAAAAACAAAAGTAATGAGATAGGATTTCAGCGTATTCTCGCCGCACATTCCTTCACATGGATGGGTATACAAACGATGTTTATTTATATGTTTGCCTTTATTCAAGATAAGATGAATTTTCTTTCTGAAAATGATTTGGGTAAGGTTATTTCTCTTTCTTTTCTTTTGCTAAATGCCGTGGGTGCTATTCTTCCCGCCACATTTCTGCAACCGATGAGTGAAAAATGGGGCAAGGTTAACATTCACCTTTTAGCCATTACGACCATGTCTCTGGGATATTTGGGAATTTTCTATTTGGGAAATACACCTCTTAATTTATATATTTTAATGTCTGTTTTAGGTATCGGTTGGGCTGCTACAGTTAGTTTACCCTTTGCTATTATGTCTCAAAAGGTGGAACAGGGTAAAATGGGCATGTTTATGGGTTTGTTTAATCTTTCCGTTGTATTACCTCAATTAGTAAGTAGTTTGATTATCGGAGAATACATTAATCAAGTAGAAAACAAGGGGATTATCTTTTTAATTTGCGCTGTTTGTTTGGGTGTTTCCGCTGTGCTTTGGACGTTTGTAAAAGAACCAGGCAAATAGCCCGGTTAAAAAGAAACGTAAACTGAGTATTATGTTGACGCAAAAATTTACTGAGGTTAGTCCAAATTCGCAGAAACGAGTAGGTACTAACCTCAGTGAAAGGTTTTAATAGGGTATTTTATCCTGCCCCAAGCGCTGAAATAGCCACCATATTAACTATTTCCCTGGTTGAACTTCCTAGTTGAAGAACATTTACAGGATGTTTTAAACCCATTAAAATAGGTCCAATTTTTTCAATGCCTGCTATTTCTTTTACCAGATTATAGGCAATATTTGAGGCAGAAAGATTTGGGAAAATAAGAATATTAGCTCCATTTCCATCAGCCAGACTACAGAAAGGGTGATTATTTTTCAATAAATCCTGATGGAAAGGAAGGTGTGCCTGCATTTCTCCATCGACAATCATCTCAGGATGTTTTGCTTTTAAAATCTGTACAGCGCGGCGCATTTTTTCAGGATCATCGCCATCGGCTGTTCCAAAATTCGAATAGCTCAAAAGAGCTAATCGAGGTTTAATATTAAACTTCGTCACCTGATCAGCGGCCAATTCAGCAATTTCGACAATTTCTTCCACCGAAGGATTAAAATTCACGGTTGTATCTGCCAAGAAAAGAGGTCCAAATCTACTCATCAGAATATACATACCAGAGACCTTTTTCACGCCCTCTTTTCTGCCAACTATCTGTAGTGCAGGCCTTACAGTTTCTGGGTAATTTCTTGTCATACCACCTATCATAGCGTCAGCGGCACCCAGTTCCACCATCATAGCGCCATAATAATTTCTTCTTTTAATAAGATCAAAAGCTTCCGATTTATTGGTACCTTTTCTTTGTCTTTTCTCAAACAAGCGATCTGCGTATTCTAAAAGAATTTTAGATTCAGATTCGGACTGAGGAATTTTAGGATCAATAATGATAGGGTTATTGAGATTAAGTTGATTTTCAGCGATCAGCTGATTTATCTTTTCCACATTTCCCAACAAAATAGGTTTTGCAATACCCTCTTCGATAACCTCTCTGGCAGCCCTAAGCACCATAGGATTTTCCGCATCGGCGAAAACGATTCTTTTTGGATTTTGTCTTGCTTTATTAATAATAGCCCGGGTAAGGGTATTATCGAGACCTAATCTTTTGGAAAGCTGCATTTTATAGGCATCCCAATCGGTAATCGGAAATTTGGATACACCGGAATCCATTGCAGCCTTTGCTACTGCAGGAGCGACAGTTGTGAGCAAACGAGGATCAACAGGCTTAGGAATAATATAATTTTTTCCAAAAACCATATTATCTTTTCCATAAGCCAGATTCACTCTATCGGGCACAGGTTCTTTAGCCAATGCAGCGAGTGCCAAAACGGCGGCAAGTTTCATTTCCTCGTTAATTATTTTTGAACGAACGTCGAGGGCACCTCTAAAAATATAGGGGAAACCCAGTACATTATTCACCTGATTGGGATAATCACTGCGACCGGTAGCGACGATGCTATCAGGACGGGAAGCCAGTGCTTCCTCATAACTTATTTCCGGCGTAGGATTAGCGAGGGCAAAGATAATAGGTTCATTTGCCATCACCTTTATCATTTCCCCATTGAGGACATTACCTTTAGAAAGCCCAATAAAAACATCAGCATGATTAAGACAATCGGCCAGAGTAATATCCAACGGTGCTTTATCATTAGCAAACTCAATTTTTTTTCCATCCAGATTAGTTCTATCAGGGTGAATCAAACCTTTGGAATCGAACATAAAAATATTTTCCTTGGCGGCTCCAAGGGCATGGTACATTTTAGAGCAGGATATAGCTGATGCACCCGCCCCATTCACCACTATTTTAGCAGCTTTAATATCTTTTCCAACAATTTCGAGTGCATTTAATAAAGCGGCTGCACTAATAATAGCTGTTCCATGCTGATCATCATGCATAACTGGAATATTTAGTTCCTTTTTAAGTCTTTCTTCAATTTCGAAACATTCTGGAGCAGAAATATCTTCGAGATTTACACCACCGAAAGTAGGTTCCAATATTTTAACGGTGCGAACAAATTCGTCCACATCTTTTGTATCCAACTCTATATCGAAAACATCAATATCTGCATAAATTTTAAATAAAAGCCCTTTTCCCTCCATCACCGGCTTTCCGGCAAGAGCGCCAATATCTCCCAAACCAAGGACAGCAGTACCATTTGAAATAACAGCGACCAGATTTCCCTTAGCTGTATATTTATAAGCATCTTCGGGATTTGCCTCTATGGCTAAACATGGTTCAGCAACACCTGGCGAGTACGCAAGCGTCAGATCTCGTTGAGTGGCAGTCTCTTTTGATGGAATGACCTCAATTTTCCCTGGCCTCCCTTTTGCGTGATAGTGCAGGGCTTCTTCCTTTGTGGTTTTCATATTAGGTTTTTATGGCAATTATTTAATTAGGAGTACAATTTTAGGACTTTTTTTTAATAAAAACGTCACAATAAAAAATAAAAAGAAAGGGTTTTTATTTTTATAAATTGTGTTATATTTGCACTTTATTTGAAAGACAAAATTATCAGCGATGAAAAAAGATATACATCCAGGCAATTATAGAATGATTGTGTTTAAAGATTTTTCTTGCGACATTTCTTGGTTAACAAGAAGTTGTGCTAACACGAGAGATTCAATTGTATGGGAAGATGGAAAGGAGTATCCATTAGTTAAACTTGAAATTTCTAATAATTCTCACCCGTTCTTTACTGGTAGAATGAAATTTGTGGATACGGCAGGTCGTATTGATAAATTCAATAAGAAATTCGGGAATACGAAGTTCAACAAAGAAATTTAATTATTTCTTTTGAACATAAAAGTCCCAATCTTAGTCCGGTTGGGACTTTTTGTGTATTAGTTAATGCCGGTAAAAATACTTTATGGCACAAGTTATTCTTTTCGATGGTGAAGTACGTGAGCAACTTTTACCGCTTACACATACAAGGCCTGTTTGTGATTTACGAATTGGCCTACTTACTATTCGAGAAAAATGGTCTCACTACCTGGGGTATCCTGTGAGTGTAGTCACTCAGGATTATCTTTCTGAGTTCTACCCCTTGGAATATGAAGCTGAAAACTATGTTATTAATGGAGCAGTTTTGCCTTCTGATGCTCTTGTTGCTCTCATTAGACAAATGGATATAAATGAGGCTTTTCTGCATGAGGATCAATTAGTCGTAGCAAAGCTAGACCAAAAACAATTACGAAAACTTATTGACGATGAAGCTATTGAAGAACTTGATGCTCAAGATCTTCAGGATACTCCATTTTTAAAAATCAATACCTTAACTGATTTAATTCTTCTGAATGAAGCGGCCATTATAGATGATTTCCGCCTTCTAAGCAGAGAACGAAAGTCAATGCCACTTCCTCCTGGAAATACCCTCATAGGACCTGCAGAAAAGTTATTTATTGAAGTAGGTGCAACCATCCAAGGCGCTTGTTTAAACACCACTACTGGACCAATATATCTGTCCAGGAAATCGGCCATTCTGGAAGGATGCTTTATTAGAGGGCCTTTTGCTTTGGGCGAAAATTCCATTTTACGCATGGGAACAAAAGTCTATGGCCCCTTTGCTACTGGTCCATTTTGTAAAATTGGCGGAGAAATTGAGTCCTCTCTTTTTCAAGGTTACAGTAACAAATCATACGAAGGATATCTTGGACACAGCATAATAGGTAATTGGTGCAATTTAGGTGCAGGCACCCAAGCAGCAAGTGTTCAACATACTTATGATGAAATAGAATTGTGGAGTGAAACGGATGAACAATTTATCCCTACAGGAACACAATCGATGGGAGCTGTATTAGGCGACCACACTAAAACTGCCAATGGAACTGTTTTTACTCCTGGTTCTGTAACAGGAATTTGCGCCAATACCTTGACACCAGGTATCGCTCCTCGTTTTATTCCCTCCTTCGCTGCTTCAGAAAATGGGCAGGTTGGTATAACTTTTCCACCAGAAGACGCCTTTCGTGCCGCTGAACAAATGATGACCAGAAGGCAAGCAGATTTAACGATTCATCAAAGATTATTACTACTTAAAATTTTTGAGAATACCTCAGCTCAAAGACCGTGGGAGAAATAAATAGATTGAATATCCCTTTTTGGAAAAAACTACTCAGCCATATCGTTGAATTTCCTCTGGAAACAGTTTTAGGTAATGATAATTTGCCCCTCACTGTCTGTTTACATAAAGGTCGTTTTCAATTGTATTCTGAAAATGCTATTTATTCCTGGGATGACCTCTACACCCAGTTTCGAGATGTTTTTAATCACCTTACTCCTGAAATTAAACAAAAGAAAGAAGTCCTTTTACTCGGTTTAGGTTTAGGCAGCATTCCATACTTACTTGAAAATAAAATGGGCGTCGATGCCTATTACACCGCTGTCGAACTAGATGAAAGTATCATTTATCTGGCAGAAAAATACACCCTTCAATATCTGAAGTCTGGTATTAGCACGGTACAGGCCGATGCTTTGGACTTTCCATTCTATACAGAGGAAAAATTTGACCTTATTTGTTTTGATGTTTTCAATGATCATTTAACGCCCTTAGAATTTTTCTCGACGGATTATTTTGAAGCGTTAAAAGAATGCTTGGAGCCCAATGGATTGCTGCTATTCAATGTACTGAGAGCTCAAAATCCTCCTATTGAGAATATATTGACTGTCTTTCCAAATGCTATTCCATATAAATCCAATGAAAATGACGTTTGGATTGCCAGAAATGTTTAGAAAAAACAGGCATCCCAAAAGGAAATAAAGACCAAACTTGAATATATTCTAATCTAAAGCTGACTTTTAATCATTCATCAATGACATCGGTTGTCAATTTCTTAGTGTTGATAAGAGAAAAAAGTTTACTTGCCTCATTCCAACGATAGAAAGAATAATCTAAATCTACTTTATCATAATTTATCTCATTTGATTTAGATTTATAGCAAACGAATAAATAACTATGCTTTTGATATAAAATATTGTTGTTTTGATCATGGTAAGCCCCTCGATAACTGTTTTCATAGCTCAACGGAAGTTTATAAATTTTTCCATCCAAAACATCAACCATCACACCCATTGATTGACCTGCGCCAGCGCCCCAAAGGACAATAAGGTAATGACCAGCAAAATTTACCTCGCCATTATTATATTGTTCCGTTATGGCTGTTTTATACTTTAATCCTAAAGGATGACTTTTATAATTTATAAGTGCCTTTTTAACGGATAGTACTTTTGAATTATATTTTTCAAATGAAAAATCAAGAATGTCTTGCGTCCATGCAAAATGGTAAACGCTAATAAAAGATAATATTAATAGAATTCTTTTCATGAAATTTTAATTTTACAAAGTTTCGGATCAAGGGGTAGTAAAAGAAACAGGAATCTGTTTACCATTAAAAAAACGATGCCCTTCCAAGGCAAAATTTACAATATAATCAGCCATGTTTTTTGCACTTACCGGTGCTTCATAACCGGGAAAAGCTTGCGCTAACATCTCTGTTTGGACTGCACCCAAAGCCAATGCATTTACTGCTATACCTTTTCCATGAAACTCTACAGAAAGGCATTCTGTCAATGTACCTAAGGCAGCTTTTGAGGCACTATAGGCACTTAATCCTGGAAATTTGCTGCTTCCCTGAAATCCACCCATAGAACTAATATTCACAATATGGGCATTCCCACTTAAAAGCAACCAGGGATATAGAAAGCGAATCAACTTTGCCGGACTAAAAACATTGACCTCAAATTGATTTTGCCAGTCCTCCTCCGTTTGTTCCACAAAGGGTTTATTGATTAAAAAACCAGCATTATTGATAAGAATATCAAGTTTTTCTAATTGATTCAGGGAGTTTGTTAAAGTATTAAAGTCATCCTTTACCAAATCTAACTCAAAGGGAAAAAGTCGCTTTTCCTTCAGCGCTTTTGCTATTATAGGATTTGAAAAATCCAACGGATTTCTGGAAATAGCCATCACCTCGTGATCATTATTTGTTAGGAGTTGACCCAAAAGCTCCAGGCCTATACCACGGCTCACACCGGTTATCAATATTTTAGACATATTTTCTAAAGTTTCAGCGTTGCTAAAAACCAGCTAATCAGAGAAATAAGTTTATAAAAAAATAATATTTCTCCTCATAACTTGTTGATTTTTATTTATTTAAATACCTATTATAAATCTCCTTTTTGAGGACGAATAACTATTTCTTCAACAACTGCATTTCCAGGCATTTCCCAAGCTTTCCAAACAGACTCAGCGACGGCATCGGCTGCTAAAATTCTACTGGACGATACTGGAATACCGTCCCAGGAAGAAGTTAATGTTTGACCTGGTAACACGGCAGTTACTTTAATTTCTTTTTCAAGAAATGCTCTCCGGAGCATTTTTGTCCAGGATAACTGCGCTACTTTAGAAATACTGTAAGCAGGACTATCAAATCGGGGTTCGTTGGAAACAACACTACAAACAGAAAAAATATGGGTTCCAATGTTAAAAAGATGCTGCCATTTCTCGCATAAATAATGATTACTTAAAACATGCAATTGCATGAGGTCATCGAGACTGAGATTATTTTCAGGATTTAATAGCGCCCCCATTTCAAATAAACCAGCATTTAGCACGAGCACATCAATTGCATTGATTTTATCATTGGTAAAATGAATGAGAGATTCGAGTTGACTTTTATCCATTAAATTAATGGCAAAAACATTAAAGGTTTGCGATGGAAAATTTTCCTGCAGCAAGTCCCTTTTAGCATTAAGATCAACAATATCTCTGGCAATCATCCATAAATTGAAGCCATTTTCGGCAAACTTATTCGAGATTGACCAGCCAATACCTTTGGTTGCACCCGTAATTATGGCAGTTGGCATTATTTCTATTTATTTCTTAAACTGAATACGCCTTCCATTTGTTTAAATTTAATTAATTTTACCCTTTGTTCTATCTTCATAAAACAGGAATGTGATCACAGATAAACTACTAACTCATCTCGGAAAATACCTTATTTTGATGGGGACAGCCTTTTCAAAACCTGAGAAGACTTCCATGTATTATAGGGAGGTAATACGTCAAATGTATGACATTGGCGTCGGTTCCCTTATCATTGTTTTTATTATTTCGCTGTTTATTGGCGCCGTAACAGCCATTCAATTTGCTTATCAGCTTGACGGAACCTTAGTGCCAGATTATTACATTGGGTACGTTGTAAGAGATATGACAATTATTGAGTTGGCACCAACCATTACCTGTTTGGTTTTAGCCGGGAAAGTAGGTTCCAATATGGCTTCTGAAATAGGTGGTATGCGTCAGAAAGAACATATTGATGCTATGGAAATAATGGGGGTAAATACCGCAGCCTATTTAATTATGCCCAAAATTTTAGCCGCTGTTATTATCATTCCCATTTTGGTTGCCATTGCAGCTTTTGTGAGTATTGGTGGCGGATTTATTGCAGCAGTTCCAACTGGATTACTTTCAGCACAGGAATTTATAATGGGTTTAAGGTCTTTTTTTATTCCTTATAATGTTTTTATGATGTTTGTAAAATCATTTGTATTTGCCTTTTTATTAACCTCTATTTCTTGTTATCAAGGCTATACAGTCAAAGGAGGGAGTATAGAATTGGGAAAAGCAAGCACCAATGCAGTAGTTATTAGTGATATCATGATTTTATTAGCTGATTATATGATCGCTGTGGTTTTAATTTAAAATACTGTACATATTTATTTATGATAAAAATTAACGGAATCAGTAAGTCGTTTGGAAATACACCTGTATTAAAAAATATTACTGCAGAATTCAAGCCAGGAAAGACAAACCTCATTATTGGTAAATCAGGTGCAGGAAAAACGGTGTTATTAAAATTACTAGTTGGATTGATTGCCCCAAATGAAGGTCAAATCTTCTATAACAACATCAACTTCCTAAATTTAAAGAAAAAAGATTTAAGAACATTACGGATGAAAGTGGGCATGCTTTTTCAAGGATCTGCCCTATTTGATTCCTTAACGGTAGAAGAAAATATACGCTTTCCTCTGGATATGTTTACTGAAATGACCAAAAAAGAAAAGTCAGACAGAGTAAATACTTGTTTGAATAGAGTTAGTTTAGATGGCATAAATGCAAAGTTTCCCTCAGAATTAAGCGGTGGAATGCAAAAAAGGGTCGGAATTGCCCGTGCTATCGTTTTAAATCCTTCCTATTTGTTTTGTGATGAACCTAACTCCGGCCTTGACCCTAAAACGTCCCTGGTAATTGATGAATTAATAAAGGATATCACCATTGAAAATAATATGACAACTATTATAAATACCCACGACATGAATTCTGTTATGGAGGTGGGTGATAATGTCATCTTACTTCATGAAGGTCAGATCTGTTGGCAAGGAAATAAGGATGAAATTATGATGAGTACGAATGAAATTTTACACGATTTTATTTTTGCCTCACCCTTTTTACAAAGGTTACGCAGTGCTGCGTTAACCATTAACAAGGATATAATAACAAAATAAAGAAACTAATTTGTGTTTTTTCTCCGTGTAATTCCCTATTTTTGACTTATAATAAATTCCATCTGCCCAGGTGGTGAAATTGGTAGACATGCTACTTTGAGGTGGTAGTGCTCGAAAGGGTGTGCAGGTTCGAATCCTGTCCTGGGTACAAATAAAAATGAGGGCGATTGTTTTATGCTTCGTCCTCATTTTTATTTTAAAACATAGACTATGGATTCAAATTTCTGGGATGAGCGTTTTGTTTCTGAAGAATATGTATATGGTAAAGAACCCAACTTTTTCTTTAGACATTTTATTAATCAAAAGTTCCAAGCTCCTGGAAAATTGTTGTTGCCAGCTGAAGGAGAGGGAAGAAATGCTGTTTATGCTGCCAGCCAGGGTTATCAGGTTACTGCTTTTGATTTTAGCCCCGGAGGAAGGAATAAAGCGTTGCTTTTAGCTGAAGAAAAAAAAGTAACGATAGATTATCAGATTGCTAATCTACAGTCTTTTAATTATATTCCTGATACTTATGATTTAGCTGGTTTATTTTACATCCATCAGATACCAGAGGTTAGGTCTATTTTCCATAAAGCTGTGATTCAAACCTTAGTTCCTGGGGGTATGATTTGTTTAGAAGCATTTCATACAGATCAAATTCATTTGCACTCTGGTGGACCAAAATCGATAGATATGCTCATGTATTTAGATCAGTTATCAGAAGATTTTAAATCTATGGATATCATACACTTAGCAAAAACACAAAGAGATTTAAACGAAGGTCCATTCCATCAGGGCAAGGCGTCTTTAGTTCAATTAATTGCGATAAAAAAATAATTAATGGCACCTTCAAAAAAAGGCAACAAAGCAATCTCCATTTTAGCCTTCAAATGTCCAAAGTGCATGCACGGTGATTTATATCCTACTGCCACTTTTTCATTTTCAAAACCATTTGATATGAATGATACCTGTGATCATTGCGGCCAGAAATTTTTCCCGGAACCAGGTTTTTATTATGGTTCCATGTTCATCTCATATATTTTCACCGGTTGGTTTTCCATAGCCTTTGTATTGCTTTTACATTGGGTTTTAAAATGGAGTACAACGGCATCATTTGCTGCGCTCATTGGTATATTAGGTCTTTTATTTGTTTATATTTTCCGATTATCCAGATCTATTTGGTTAGGTTTAATGGTAAAATATGACCCTCCAGCGGAAAATTAATTCTTAAACTAAAATTGTAGATTAATGGATACCTCTCTGATTTTAAACTATGTAAGGACTGTGTATCCTCAATTGGCTGAAAAATCACTGCAGGAAGAAATTGCTTCAGTAGGCAGAATGGTAACTTTCAAAAGTGGCGATGTAATTCTAGATATTGGAAGCTACATAAAAAGTATGCCTCTCATTATTTCTGGATTAATAAAAGCCGTCAGGGAGGATTCAGATGGAAATGAGATTTTTCTTTATTATTTATCAAATGGAGAAACGTGTAGTATGTCATTTACTTGCTGCCTGATGAATAAAAAAAGTGAAATAAGAACTATTGCTGAAGAAGATACCCTTTTAATTGCTATCCCTTCAAAATACATGGATGAATGGATGTCAAAATATGCCAGCTGGCGCAATTGGGTAATGAAAAGTTATGAAATGCGCATGCAGGAATTATTGAAAACCATCGACAGCATTGCTTTTCAAAAAATGGATGAACGTTTACTTGCCTACCTTCAAAATAAAGCGCTGAAGCTGCATTCTAAAATACTACATACCACCCATCAGCAAATTGCTGATGATTTAAATGCTTCGAGGGAAGCCATTTCAAGATTATTAAAGCAATTGGAAAATGAACAACGCGTCATTTTGGGTAGGAACAAAATCGAAATGATTGTAAAAAAATAAGGTTATGAAATCGTCAATCCTTTTTTTTCTACCTCTAGCCTTTATTTTTTCTTCAAATTTTGGGTTTTCCACCTGTCAGTTTAATATCCAACAATTAAATAATTATCCATTAATTCAATCTTTTATAGTAAATCCAACCTCACCTGCTTCCCCCTATTTTACTTCGTTTAAAGATATTTACTTAAAATTTGGGAAACAAACAATTCTTCAGCCAAATGAAAATATCAATGAATGGTATGAACGATTTTGTGAAGTTGCCCCTTTATCAGACATTGAATGGCTGATTTATCAATCTAGTGCTTCCGATTTACAAGAACTCCGACATGCAGTCATTCAAAATACCAGTATTATCACTTATTTGAAGAGTAATAAATTTGCCAGACACTTGGTTAAACATAAATGCATAGAAACCATTGAATATTTAATCTTCGCTAAAAAATGTGAACCATTTGTAACAGAAATAAAAGATGAATGGCAAAGTCGTGGCAGAGATATTCAATCAATGGAGGAATTGATACAGCTGGGAACAAAACATTTTCTATCCATTGAATCTCATTATATCAGACTTAGAATGGCTTATCAAATCATAAGATTAGCCCATTATTCTGGTCAATTTAGTAAGGTAAAATATTTATACCATTATTTTATCCCTAAAATAGATCATGCACCCAGTACAATTCAATATTGGATAGAAGGGCATTATGCTGGTGCGCTCAAAGCTTTAGGCGACAGAGCTCAATCGGCTTATTTTTATAGTCGCGTCTTTCATTATTGCGCTGCAAAAAGAGAATCTGCCTTTTTAAGTTTTGAAGTACGAACGGATAGTGAATGGCAAAATGCCCTATCTTTTTGCAAAAATGATGAGGAAAGAACGGCGTTATATGCATTAAGAGCCAGCATGAGGGAAAGCAAGGCCATAGAAGAAATGATTGAAATTTACAATCTTCTCCCAAAAAGCAGCTATTTAGAAACGATTCTTATTCAGGAAATTGAAAAACAAGAAAAAAGAATCAACGTTGATTATATTTCCAACTTGGAAATATTTATCAAAAAAGTATTAGCGGAAAAAAAAGTCGCTCATCAGGAAATATGGCTCCTTGCCTTAGGCTATTTAAAATATTTAAACAAGGATTATTTTGAAGCAAAATTAGCTTTTAGTGCTGCTGCAAATAATACAGAATCAAACGCTATCCTGGAACAAATAGCTATTTTTAATATCGCCCTTGAAATTAAAGAGTGGGAGAAAATAAATGAAGAAGTTGGACTGCGCATTTTGGCCTTACAATCTGAAAGTGATGTATTCAAAAGATACCCCACTTTAAATATATTATTATCAAAACAGATCTACCAAAGTTTATCCAAATATGGAAATCCTGGTCTTGCAGTCCTTTACAAATTTGGATTTAATGCAGTAAAAATAAATCCAAATGAACAAATTCTTCAAGATTTAAGAAATCTGGCGGACAAAGAAACGCTTAATAATTTTGAAAAAAGCATCATAAAAATATCCCCATCAACTTTTAATCAAGAAATTCAAGCCCTATACGCTACTTGGCTCATGAAATTAAATGAATGGGAAGCGGCTGAAAAAGCATGGGCCAAAATACCTGTTTCTGAACATGAATTATACGGTAAATCAAATCCTTTTGTTGAAAGAATCAATGAATGTGTCCATTGCCCTATAAAATCAAATGATCGACAATTAACAAAGCCTCAAATGGTAGCTGAAATGTTAAAGCTACAATATGACATCAGAGCCAATAGGACAGAAAGTCCACAGTATTACTTTAAAATGGGACTTGGCCTTTATAATATGTCTTATTTTGGTTATGCCTGGTCAGTTCTCGATTATTTCCGCAGTGGTTCCAGTCTTCGTGCATATCGTATGGGAACAGATCCTGAAATGGTGAGTCACCCACTTTTTAGCCAGGGAAACAGGGAAAATTTTGATTTATCACAAGCGCTAATTTATTTTGAAAAAGCCATTTCATTAAGTAAAGATAATGAATTGAGTGCCAGAGCTGCCTTTATGGCAGCGAGATGCGAACAGAAAATTTCCAATGTCTCCTTAAATATAAATAAACATAAATATTTTGATTTGTTAAAATCTAAATATAAAAACACCGATTACTATGGAAAAATCATTGAAAGCTGTAAATACTTTAAATACTATGCTAAATAAATCATTCAACTAAAGTTTCGGAGCGAATGATCAAACCATTATATTGGAATATTTAATGAACATAAAATGAAGCTTACCCATTTTTTTAAGTGTTTATCTCATTTTCAATCCGTTTGAACTTAGATTCTTTTCAATGAGCATAAAAATTCAGCAAAATGATGACTTGGTTAGTTATTTTACCTAAAGATGTTTTCAGAAATTTTTATTAAAATATTTGAAATAATTAAATATATAACTTCATCAGAGCTATTTATAATAATTTTCTTCTATTGGATTTTAACTCATTCTTATAAACTTATAAATCAGCTAAATATAGTCATGAAAGCGTTACATTTTAAATTATACCTTGATAGTTATGAGCGAGTTAACGCCATTTTCCCAAAAAGTCAAAATTAAAATGGAACATTGTTAGTAAAATTTTCATTGGAATTGGGCAATACTTATAAGTTTCACTTATATCATTAAAAATCTTATAACACATCATTGCGCAAAAAAACTTCCCAAGAATAATATTTTGCATTATTTGCTCTGAAATTTTAATGATTTAATTTCTTTTATCTTTAATCATTAAATCTAACAAAGTACATGCGGCTTGGGCAATTTTAGTACCCGGACCAAAAATAGCAACTACACCAGCGTGATATAAAAATTCATAATCGGACGGAGGAATTACTCCTCCAACGATAACCTTAATATCGGGTCGGCCTAGTTTTGCCAATGCCTCGAGTGTATCGGGGACAAGCGTTTTATGACCCGCGGCAAGAGATGAAATACCTAAAATATGAACATCATTTTCAATTGCCTGTCGGGCTGCTTCTTCAGGAGTCTGGAATAAAGGTCCCAAATCGACATCGAACCCAACATCAGCAAAACTGGTTGCGATAATTTTTGCACCGCGATCATGTCCATCTTGTCCTAATTTTGCAATCAATATTCGTGGTCTTCGACCATCCAGTTCTTCCCATTGATCGGAAAGTTCCATAGCATGTATAAATTCTGCATCCATTGCTAATTCCTTACCATAAACACCTGAAATTGTATGATTAACAGGTTGATACCTTCCAAAAACCTTTTCTAAAGCGTAAGATATTTCACCTAAGGTTCCCCTTAGTCTGGCAACCTTTATTGCACCTTCAAGTAAATTGCCATTCCCAGAGGAGGCTATCCATTCCAGTTCAGATAAAGCCATCGAAAGGGCTTCATTATTTCGGGTTGCTTTAATATGATGAAGTCTTTCAATTTGAGTCTTACGAACTTGTTCGATATCAACATCTAATAATTGAAAAACAGGGATATTATCAGAAGAAAAAATATTAACTCCTACTATTTTATCTTTTCCTGAATCTATTCTTCCTTGTTTTTTAGCAGCAGCTTCTTCAATTCTCATTTTAGGTAATCCCTGAGCAATAGCCTTCGTCATGCCACCTAATTTTTCCACTTCTTCTATCAATAATAATGCCTTATTAACTAAATCATTCGTGAGAGATTCCATATAATAAGACCCTGAAAAAGGATCAACAGCTTGAATTACACCCGAACTTTTTTGAAGATAAATCTGTGTATCTCTGGCAATTTTAGCAGAATAATCTGTTGGAAGTGCCATGGCCTCATCTAAAGAGTTGGTATGCAATGACTGTGTCCCGCCAAAAACTGCCGATAGCGCTTCCACAGTAGTTCTACAGACATTATTGAAGGGATCCTGGGCGGTAAGACTCCAGCCTGAAGTTTGACAGTGGGTTCTTAAAGATAAAGATTTGGGATTTTTTGGATTGAAATCAGAAATTAACTTAGCCCAAAGTAATCTACCAGCCCTTAATTTTGCTATTTCGTTAAAATGTTGCATCCCAATGGCCCAAAAAAAAGAAAGCCTCGGTGCAAACTGATCTATATCAAGTCCCGCTTTTATTCCTGCCCGAACATATTCCAATCCATCTGCGAGCGTATAGGCCAATTCCAATTCTGCTGGTGCGCCTGCTTCATGCAAGTGATAACCACTGATACTGATGGAATTATACCGAGGCATATTTTTCGTAGTGTAGGCAAAAATGTCTGAAATAATCCTTATGGAGGGATCTGGAGGATAAATAAAGGTATTTCTAACCATGAATTCCTTCAGGATATCATTTTGAATAGTTCCCTGTAATTTTTCTGGCGTAACACCTTGTTCCTCAGCTGCAATGATAAAAAATGCCAATATGGGAATTACTGCGCCATTCATCGTCATTGACACCGTCATTTCATCGAGCGGAATCTGATTAAACAAGATTTTCATATCTTCCACTGTATCAATCGCGACACCCGCTTTTCCAACATCCCCCTTTACCCGCTCATGATCAGAATCATATCCCCTATGGGTTGCTAAATCAAAGGCAACTGATAAGCCCTTTTGTCCCTGTGCTAAATTCCGCCGATAAAAAGCGTTGCTCTCCTCTGCGGTAGAAAATCCAGCATATTGCCTGATAGTCCAAGGTTTTTGAACATACATAGTGGCATGTGGGCCGCCCAGAAAAGGAGGTAATCCGGCACAAAAACCGATATGACCACATTCCTTAAGATCTTCCTGGGTATAAAAACTTTTTGTATCCTTGGAAAGCTGATTATCAAAAATAGCTGAGTCGTTACCGCCCGATGATGGAAATTCTCCAGCCAGGTTAAGATCTAATTCCATAGAATCTATGGAAGAATTATAAAACGATTCAGACATATTACCTAATGTAGCAGCGTCGATAAAAAACTGATTATCAGCCTAATAAGATTATAAATAAGTTTTATTTCAAGTATAACTTGTTACAATTTAGCTGTATAAAAGCATATACTCAAACCGATTAGAAATCTAATAGTATAAAGTTATTAAAATTACCTTTATCGAAGGAGCAAATTCGTTAGATTCAAATATTTCTTATAACATTTGAAAATATGATCTGCCTAATGTACGCTTGCCAAAGTCAATGAATTACTGTTCCAACTTAGTCAAAAATGAAACAAAAGAAACTTATTAACAATATGACTAAAGGGGGAATATCTTCACCCGTTTCAAGATATTTAATATAAAAAGCTAAAAAATATCCTTAGGCAAAAAAACTTGCCAAGGTCATTGATTTGCTAGTTCTTTTTTAATTCGGAGTATCTCCGTTGAAACAGATAGCAAATGATATACACTAAAAAAAATTAGTTACAAATCAATACGCCGTTATAAATTTCCTCTCATTTGCCATGAATCTTGTATTAAGTTATTTCGGTAAAAACAGACAAAAAATAACTTAACATTTAAAAAAATGTTGCAAATCCAACTTGCATTATTGAATTAACCTAATAAAAATATAGCTCATTTACCTTGAAGTTTTAGGTATTAACCATTAAAAATCGGTATTTGATTTCCTAATATCCTTCTTTTCAATCCAAATATTCCTATATAAAACATCATGACCTTCAGCCTGTAATTTCAGTCCACCAGGAACATCAGTAATTCCTTTTCCCTTATCATTTCCACCATCAATACCTGAATTAGGTCCACCCCAAACCTGCTGAATGGGCCAATTTACATGAACCTTTTTGCCATTAAAATAAATAGTCACTAAAGCCTTCTCCGATAAAACGCCCTTTTTAAATCTGGCTGCTCTAAAATTAATATCATACGCATTCCATTTTCCAATACCTCTATATTCCTTATATGGCGAATCTGATTCATTAATGATAGCTGCCATACCATGTTTTGTAGAATCACCATCTAAAACTTGAATTTCATATCTGTTTTGAAGATAAACACCACTATTTCCACCTGGACGAACAATCAAAAATTCAATATGCAATCTGAAATCCCGGAATGTTTCCTTAGTAACAACATCGGCCGTACCATATTTACCACCTGCAGCAGTTGGATCATTGCTGTTTAAAACCATTCCTGAACCAGCAGGATCATTAACTAAAAACCATTTAACAGGAAGAGTTGCAGCTAAACGAGGTCCATTCCAGTAAGTCCATTTCTCGTCGAGCATTTCTCTTGTACCATCAAAAAGAATCATCGCATTTTGAGTAGGCTTAGCTCCGACATCAAGCGTTCCTTTCTCTGCCTTAGTTCCAATTTGTGCGGATAATCCTATCTGTATTAAAAACAAAACAGAGAATATCAAAAAGCGACTATTTTTCAACATAACAATATATATTTTATGACAATTTACAAAAATTAATTGAAAGAAAGCAGCCTGAATGAATAATTACGCAGAAGTTGCAAACAGAAAAGCATTCATTTTTTCTGTGTCCAGAGGTGGAGCAAATAAATGAGCTGAAACATTATCCTCAAAGATTGAAATTTCCCATTCATCAGCAAAATCTTTTGCTAAACCAGCCATTTTTGAAGCATAAAGCATGGATTTACCTTTTGATATTAAAAAATCCATTACGGCGATGCGGATTAATTCATTTGGTTGTTGGAATAAACATTTTTTTCGAATAACATCTGCTGATTTTTTATTCCATTGTCCAGGTAATTTATGATTTAAAGAAGCATAATTGTTAATCATAGCCATCCTATAATCTCCCCATTCTACGGTATTATTTTGCCTTTCAAAATAGGCAAAATGCATTCTTTCAGCAAGTTCTTGATAAGAAGTCCTGGACATAATGCGGACTAATTGCAAAATATTTAATACCTCTCTTTCCTCAAAAACAACTGCTTCCGATTCATATTTCATTATTTTCCTCGCTATTTCCAGTTTATTGCGTGCGCCAGAATGCAAAACTATTTGCTTTGCTAAAGGCAAGGATAAAAAATAATCAGTTATTTCTTTGCGCTCAGAACGGATCCTAACACTATAATCTTTTAATACGATAGGTCGTCTAATTTCATTTTCAAAAACATAACTATCTTTTAACCATCGTTTTATATTAACAACGTACATCCCTGGATTAAAATCCAACAGATCATGAAGTTCTGTAGCTGTCACTGCATAAGATCCTTTACGGCTCTTATATAAATTGAATTCTTTTACCATTTCATTTATTTTTTGTACAAATATATACAATTTGTTTTAATTATCAAAATATTTAAAACATTTTATTTTAATTAAAGCTATATTTGAATTTTTAACTAAATCCTATGATATTGCACTAAAATTCCTTTATGCCAAGAAGCTACCCAAAAGGCTATTTAAAAACGTCTTTATTTATATGTTTCTCTTTTTATGTCCTTCCTCTTTTCACACAGGGACTGCCTTTGCCTTTAGATAACCCAGGGATTGAATGGGTAGAAAGATTTCAGATTAAAACAGGCATTAACTTACCTTCTCATTCTGCCCTGAAAAATTATCAGCGAAAAACCGTCTGGGATTTCACCAGAAAACTGGACTCTCTTCCTGGTTTAACAAAAGTTGATAAGGCAAATATTGCGTGGTTGAAAAATGATAATAATGATTGGGCGGATTCTACCTATCTTCCTGTAGAGAAAGGAATTTTTTCCTGGTTTTATCCCAGAAAGTATCATGCATTTGAAGTAAATACCCCCGAATTATCCTTAAGATTAAATCCCATCCTTTATTTGCAGGCTGGCCCAATGAGTGAAAGGCCTTATTTTATCAATCAAAGAGGGGTCGATTTTCGTGCTAATATGTCCAATTTTTATATTGCCTTTACGGTTCTTGAAACACAGGCCTTATTTCCCTCCTTTATAGATCGGCTCTACGGTCAATATGAGTCTTTAACAGGAGCAAACTGGGTAAAAACGGAAAGTTATCCTACTACGCTTGGATTCCCTTATCGGTATGATTTTTTGAATGGAAAAGGAATCTGGGGTGTCAATATTAATAAATTACTTAATATTGAAGCGGGCTTTGGTAATCATAAAATTGGCAATGGTTATCGTTCGCTATTACTGTCTGATGCAGCCACTTATTATCCCTATTTGAAATTAAACTGGCAAGTATGGAAAATCCATTTTCAAAATATTTATGGGCAGTTAGCTGCCTCTTCCTCCAATTTGACTCGTGACAGATTAGTTCCATCGAAATATTTTGCAGCACACCATATAAGTGTAGAAATACTACCCGGCTTACAGGCAGGACTCTTTGAAAGTATCCTGTTTTCCCGGGATAACGGATTTGAGCTTACCTATTTAAATCCTTTTGTTTTGTACAGAGTTGCTGAAGGTGCTTTGGGTAGTCCCGACAATATACTTATTGGAGGAGATGTAAGATGGAATTTATTTAAATCTGTACAACTTTATGGGCAATTTATTTTTGATGAATTTAGATTTAACGAACTTTTTGTGGAAAGAAGGGGCTGGTGGGGAAATAAATGGGGACTTCAGGGTGGTTTGAAATATATAGATTTCCTCGGTATTAAGCAACTTGATTTGCAATATGAATACAACATTGTCAGACCATATACTTATGCGCAATATAGATCAGATGACATTTCATATACTCACCATGCACAAATGCTGGCACATCCTTTAGGAGCAAATTTTAAGGAATCATTGGTTAGGATACAATGGCAGCCACATCAGAGAATATATTTAGATGCTAAATATTTTCGTATTAATAAAGGACTGGATCAGAATAACGAAAATTACGGAGGAAATCCACTGGCTGACGGAAATAAAAGACCCCAGGAGTTTAACCATTTCATAGGTCAAGGATTAAATACCAATATGAATATTATTTCATTAGATTTAAGGATAGCTTTAGGTCATCAGGTATTCTGGGATATTGGTTATTTTTCACGGCTTGAAAATCAAAAGGCAAACCCTCTCCTCAAAGATTCTTATTGGAGAACAGGGATAAGAATGAATGTTGGCGCCTGGAAAACGGAATATTAAATAAGAATTTCTATCTTCGCACTCAAATTAAAGCACTCATCAAACAATATTATGGCTTCCAAAAAAAATCCAAATGTGGCCTATTTCTGCATGGAATATGGCTTAGACCAACGTTTTAAAGCTTACGCAGGAGGCTTGGGAATTTTGGCTGGTGATTATTTAAAAGGTGCTCACGATCACCAATATCCTATCATTGGTATTGGTATTCGTTGGAAACAAGGTTATACCGAACAAAAAATTGATGCATCAGGAAATGCTTACGATAGTTATCATAATTATAAATATGACTTTTTAGAAGATACCGGCATTACCGTTACTGTGGATATTCGAAAAGTGAAAGTTAACTGCAAAGTCTGGAAGTTAAACCAGTTTGGAAATGCAGATTTATATTTATTAGATACGGATATCCCTGACAATCATGACTCATGGATTACTGGGCAGCTTTACGGTTGGTTCGGTGAGGAGCGAATAGCCCAAGAAATTGTACTTGGTATAGGTGGTATTAAAGCTATTAGAGCCTTAGGCTTACCTATTGATATTTATCATTTTAACGAAGGCCATGCCTTATTTGCAGGTTTTGAATTGTTAAGAGAAAAAATGGAGGATGAAGGACTTACTTTTGAAAAAGCCGTAGAGGTTGTTAAAAAGGAAGTCGTTTTTACCACTCATACGCCTATAGTGCAAGGCAATGAATCGCACCCAATAGATAAAATCATCTACATGGGAGCTAATCTTAACTTAACAAGAGCTCAATTAACTTTTTTAGGCGGCGGAGATCCATTTAACATGACCATCGGTGCACTTAGGCTTTCAAAAATAGCCAACGGTGTAGCGCAATTACACGGCGAAACCTCCAATAAAATGTGGGCTGAGGTCGATAAAAGAGCAGACATTCTGGCTATAACCAATGCCATTCATCTACCTACTTGGGTGGACAATGCGATGATTCGTGCCGCAGAAGATGGGTCCGATCTTTGGGAACCACACTTACAAAATAAAAGGGCGCTCATTGATTTTATTGAAGCCAAAAATGGCGTTCGTCTCGATGAGGAAAAATTAATTATTGGTTTTTCCCGACGTGCCGCACCTTATAAAAGATCTGACTTTATATTTTCAGATTTGTCTATTATTGAACCTTTGTTACTTGAGAAAAAATTCCAGATCGTTTTCTCGGGTAAAGCTCATCCTTTGGATGACGTTGGAAAGCTGATCGTTAAAAATTTAGTGGCTATGTCCAGGAAATATCCAAAAGCAGTGGTTTTTCTTGAAAACTATGATATATCCATTGGAAGAATGCTTACTCGTGGTTCAGACATTTGGTTAAACAATCCAAGAAGACCTTTAGAAGCGAGTGGAACATCTGGGATGAAAGCAGCCATGAATGGTGTATTAAATCTAAGTATTTTAGATGGATGGTGGCCGGAAGCCTGTGTACACGGTGTAACTGGATGGCAATTTGGTGATGGTTTTGAGCATGAAGAACAGGAGATTCAGGACGCTCATGATTTGAAAGCGCTGTACAAAGTATTGTTGGAAGAAGTCATTCCTACCTACTATGAAAATAAGTCAGCATGGATGGACATGATGCGTGAAAGTATTTTACAAACAAAAGAACCTTTTGCAGTAAAAAGAATGTTAGAGGAATACTACGAATTGCTCTATAAATTTGAGGCTTAGAATTGTCTTTCAAGCCCGAAAATGGGAGCACAAATCAAAAAGAGGTCATTTCGACCTCTTTTTTTGTTTAAAATCCACGTCCACATTCGTTAGACGGATATTATTTGTGGTTGCAACTTTTTCATTTTTTATACCTTATTTTTCGTAAAAGTTACAACCCTAAATCACTGGGTTGAGGAGAAATGTGGTCTATTGAATCATAGGGAAGATTTAATGTTGGATTTTGTGGTTCGAGGTCAGTAGAGGTCTTTTTTTATTTCATTAATTCTCGTTAAACTTTTTAGAATTTAGAAAGTCTAAGTAGTTTAAAGTATAATTTTGGTAATTAATGAAGTCCAATATGAAATTAGTTTTTAATCTATTGACAATTTCTATTTTCCTATTTTCTTGTAAAAAAGAATTAGGTCCGACATTATCTGTTGATAAACCTAGTGAGCAAAAAACAATTAGTATAACTTTTGATGGGGTTGCCAGAAACTTTATTGTATATCTCCCATCAGGGTACAATAACTCTGGTAAAATGCCATTAATATTTGCAATACACGGCGGTAGTGGAACACCCGAAGGAATGATAAACATAGCTAATTTCAAACAAATTGCCGACAGAGACAAAGTCGTTTTGGTTTACCCGGAAGGGGTTCAGAAAAATTGGAATGATGGAAGACCTACGGTACCTAATCAATTGGGGATAAATGATGTAGGTTTTTTCAATCAAATGTGTGATTATATGATTAATAATTACTCGGTTGATGGAAAAAAAATTTATGCAACTGGGATTTCCAATGGGGGCTTTATGTCTACTCGGTTAGGCTGTGAGTTAAGTAATCGAATTGCAGCAATTGCGGTAGATGCTGCAACAATGGAATCCACAACCATCGCGCCTAATTGTAATCCCGGCCGACCAGTTCCTGCCTTGTATATTCACGGCACAACTGACCCACTTGTCCCTTTTTTAGGGGGACAAATGACAGCCGGAGGCACTGCAGGCGGAACGATATTATCTCATTTTCAAGTTATAGAAAAATGGGTAGCCTTAAATGGATGTAATACTACTCCAACGATTACAGATTTACCAGATATTTCAAACGATGGGACAACGATAAAACAAAGAGTTTATCCCGGCGGAACAAATGGAAGTGAAGTTGTCAGTTATGTCGTTTTAAATGGTGGACATACTTGGCCACAAGGGTATCAATATTTGAATGAAGCCATTATTGGTAAAACCAGTCAAGATATGAATGCCTGTGAAGTTATTTGGACTTTTTTTAAGAGATTTAGTAGGTAAATTTTATTTTTTCTTTCCTGATTTTGGCAAGTTCAACTAATGAAAACGGCTGCAACATTTCACCTATTAAGGGAGCACAAATTAAAAAGAGGTCATTTCGACCTCTTTTTTTGTTTAAAAACCATCCTATCTTTCTGTAAAGAGACATTTTTTGTGGTTGCAACTTTTTGATTTTTTATACCTCATTTTTCGTATAAGTTACAACCCTAAATCACTGGTTTGAGGAGAAATGTGGTCCATCGAATCAAATGAAGGTTTAAATGTTGGATTAAGTGGTTCGAGGTAAGTAGAGGGTTTTGCATCTTTTCTTATATTTACAATATGAAAATATTTCAATTTGTTCTAACCTTTTTACTCTGTGGAAATTTATATTCCCAAAATACGTTTAGTCCAAAAGAATTTATTCCTATTGAAGTTTATCGTTCTGAAGATTTGATTATTATTCAAATTTCTGATAATGCATTTTTACATACATCATTTTTAAAAACAAATGATTTTGGGAAGGTCCCCTGTAACGGGATGGTAGTTCGAAATAGAAATGAAGTGGTTGTGTTCGATACACCTACTAATAATAAAAGTGCTGAAGATTTAATCAATTTCATTAGGAACAAACTTCATTGTAAAATAAATGCAGTTGTTCCCACTCACTTTCACGATGATTGTTTAGGGGGCTTAGCCCCATTTCATAAGTTAAAAATCCCTTCGTTTGGAAATTTTAGTACCATCGAATTAGCGAAAACAAATAATGTTGTAGCACCTCAAAATGCATTTAACGATTCCCTTAAATTAAACGTTGGAAATACATATGCCGTTGTAAAATATTTTGGTCAAGGACATACTAAAGATAACGTTGTAGGTTATTTCCCAAAGGAGAACATATTATTTGGAGGCTGTTTAATAAAAGAACTACAGGCCACAAAAGGGTATTTGGGGGATGCCAATGTTGGAGAATGGTCAAGTACTGTTGAGAAAGTGAAACAACAATATCCAAATGTTAAAATTGTTATACCTGGTCACGGAAAAATTGGAGGTAAAGACCTACTAGATTTCACGATTAAATTATTTGAGTCTAATTAGTTGCAAACTTGCACGAAGTTCAACCCTTTAATTTCCTGATAGTCACGTACTCAATTATCGCATTATAGTTGCATCTTTCGAGGAAAAGGGGAGCCACACTGGACAAGCCATCATAAATGATGGCTTTTTCTTTGTCCGTCAGTGAGTTAGGCTAGTTGCATCTTTTTGTTTATCTTTGATTAACTTCAGTACTTAAATAATCAAACGAATATAAAAATGAAAAGAATTGCCCTCCTATCACTTTTGCTTCTACCATTTCTTGGTTTTGCACAAAACACCCAATATACGGTTACCTCTTTTTTACCTGAAGGGCCATTGGCTCCTAATACACATTATATTGGTGAGGCTTGGTTAAGTAGTGTACTTCAAGGGGATAGTGAATTGAATTATAATATTACCAAAGCAACATTTAGAAAAAACTCCACGCTCGATTGGCACAAACACTCCACACCTCAAGTACTTATTATTTTGGAAGGTGAAGGCTATTATCAAGAAAAGGGAAAAGAACCAATTATCATTAAAAAAGGTGACGTTGTTAGATGTCCAAAAGATATAGAGCATTGGCATACAGCGAGTAAAGAAAGTTTAGTCACTTATCTAGCTTTATATGATGGCTCTAAACCGACGATTTGGACAGATAAACTAACACAAGCGTATTATGATGATGTCGCTCAGAAACTGAAGGGGGATAAAAAATAAAGATATTCAACCCTTTAATTTCTTAATAGTAAAAAACTCAATGATCGCATTATAGTTGCATCTTTCGTCGAAAAGGGGAGCCAAACTGGACAAGCCTTGCATTTTGCAGGGCTTTTTCTTTGTCTGTCAGTGAGTTAGGCTAGTTGCATCTTTTTGTTATTTTTGTCAAATAATCACAAAAAAATGAAATTCAAATTAGAATATTATTGGTTTTTGATATTTGCCCTTTGTTTTACCGCCTTCAACCAAATTCAAGATAATATTCGCCCTAATTATAGTGGCGATAATTCAATAATCAAATATCTTTTAGGTGTTGCGCCTAACTTCTTCCCTGCAATTGGAATACCAGCATTATTTGTTCTAACTATTCCATACGTATTCAAAAAGAAGAACTCGGATAATTGGTTTTTTAAAAAGAGACACTTATCCTCAAATTTAATTTCGGTCATAGGATTAGTTGGATGGGAATTTGCACAAATGTCAGGTAAGTTAAGATTTGACTGGAATGATATTTTATGGACTTTCATTGGCGCCCTATTATTTCAGGTCATTTGGATTTTATCCCCTCAAAAATACAAGGAACTCTAACCCTTTAATTTCCTGATAGTGATATACTCAATCATCGAGTTATAGTTGCATCTTTCGAGGAAAAGGGGAGCAATAATGATAAAAAGGTTATACTTTTATAGTGTAACCTTTTTTATGTTTTATGGATAAACTTGTTCAATTCCTTAAAAAGTACCGAAATGAAGTTATCGTGGGCGTACTTGTGTTTCTATTCTTGATTTTCAGGGATGTAATTAAGACCTTCTTTTAAAATAGCAGGAACTTCAACCCTTTAATTTCTTAATAGTAACAAACTCAATCATCGCATTATAGTTGCATCTTTTGTCGAAAAGGGGAGCGATAAAGAAAAAGCCGTCAGCAATGATGGCTTTTTCTTTGTCTAAAAATGCGTTAGACCAGTTGTATCTTTTTGTTTTTCGAGGTATATTTATATTTTGAAAAGCTATACCGCTATTATCTTTATTATTATTTTCGAATTTCTAAAAAAATAAGTTATCCACTGAAATATGACAAACTATTTAATTGCACCAGGGCTAGGGAATTCTGGTCCAGAACATTGGCAAACCTATTTCCAAAACTCAGCGCCTAATTTTTTCAGAATTGAACAGGCTGATTGGGATATACCCACTTGTGAAGATTGGATTAAAAATATGGATGCTACGGTAACATCATTTGACTTATCATCTGTCGTTTTAATTGGACATAGTTTAGGATGTTCAACCATAGCACATTGGGCAGCCAAGTATAATAGAAATATTAAAGGGGCAATGCTTGTTGCTCCCAGTGACCCGGAAGCAACAAATTACACTTTCCCAACAAAAGGATTTTCACCTGTTCCACTTGATAGATTAAATTTCAATTCTATTGTTGTAGCCAGTTCAAATGACATTTGGGTTTCTTTGAATAGAGCCAAATTTTTTGCTGATAATTGGGGGAGTGAATTTATAAACATGGGTGATGCTGGGCACATAAATACAACTTCTGGCCATACTAATTGGGAAGAGGGATTGAGAATTTTGAAAAAACTGGGGTAATTCAACCCTCCATTTTCCTTCTTTTTAGAAACTCAATCATCGCATTATAGTTGCATTTTTTTGTGATAAAGACCATTACCCCAACTTCTCCAATGCTGAAAAAGTATATTGAATGCTTCTATATTTATGAAGGTAAGTCCGACTCCGTCTTCAATTATATAGCATTCCCTCATTTTAACACAGGACTTTCATTTTTCAAAGGAGCGTCGGTTCATAGACAAAATTGGACGCTTCAAATTTCAGAAAACACCAATGTGGGAGTACATATTGAAATACTTGGAAAGTACACGACGCCCGTATTAAAATTTCTAATATGAAATCAGTTATAATACTTTTTTTACTCTTCAATTCAAACATAGTATATTCACAAAGTATTGACTTTAAAATATCCAAGGAAAATAAAGAATTTGTAAAGGAAATTTCTAAGATAGTCAAAGAAAATTCACTTTTTTCAGACTCTTTGAATTGGAAACAAATTCCGGAGGAATTAAAAACACTTCAATTTAGTAACAATGATAGTCTAGACCACAACTTAGTATTAAACTATTTTATCAAGAAACTAAGGAATGTTGGAGATAAACATTCGCTCTTTTTGACACAGGGCAATATAAACTCTATCACTCGCAAAAATTCAGAACCTGAGCTACCTGAAAGTAAATATTTAGAAAGTGGTATTGGTTATATAAAAGTACCAAGTTGTATGACATTTAATAAGACAAAAGATAAAGATTTTGCAAATAGTATTCGTTCTCAAATAAGAAAATTAGATATCGAAAACGAAATTATTGGTTGGGTTGTAGACCTAAGAAATAATGGTGGTGGAAATATTTGGCCAATGGTAGCAGGTTTAAATGCTTTGATGAATGACGGTACTGTTGGTTATACAGTAAGAAATGGAAAGAAAAAACAGAAGGAATGGAAAACTGAAAATGGTAAAATTAATTATTCGAAGGAATTAATTAACACTTACAAAATAAAAAATATCAATACAAAGATTGCAGTTTTAATAAATTCAAAGACAGGTAGCAGTGGGGAAATGGCCGCAATTACCTTTATTGGACTACCGAATGTTAAACTATTTGGGCAACCATCAGCAGGCTTTACAACAGCAAATTCAACATTTTATCTATCAGACGGAACGCTATTATTTTTATCAACAAATTTTGTAGCTGATAGAACATTTAAAAAATATCCTGATAGAATCATACCTGATGAGATTATAAATATACAGAGTGGTATTAGCGACGACGAAACATTGGAAAATTCTAAAAAATGGATTTTGAAGACAAACAAAATATAATGACATTTAACAGCACCTACCCAAAAGTGGCGATTCAGTGCTTCAAAAGAGATTTTAAGCCAAGGAAATATTAAGAATTGGTTTTTAATTTATTTTAATTTCAACTTATTAAAAATGAATACCATGTTATTCCCCAAAATATCGCTAGTGCTTAATATTCTAGTGTTTATTCCTGTTTGCTCAGGAATAATTCTGAAGGCCAATTGGGCTGCTGATTCTTATGGAATTGAAACGCCAGCCCGAGGCATTTTGCTTTCTATTCAAATTTGACCCTAAGTTTGTTATAGCGCTTTTATCTGTTCAAATTATACACAAATTATTAAGTCCAATGATGGTTGGTACTATTTCGAATCCTGTAATTATAAGTAATATTTTTATTGCCCTATTTCATTCATACAGCGTGTGGAAAATAGTCTTGCTTGAAAAAATCAACCCTTTAGTTTCTTAATAGTAACGTACTTAATCATCGAATCATAGTTGCGTCGTTCGTCTGTAATGGGAGCCATTATAGATATTGGAACAAAATTTTAGCTGATTTAAATTGATTTTAAGGGGTGTTTTTAAGGCTCTAAACGTTCTATTAGCCTAGCGGAAATACGAAGAAAATCCATTTCAGTTATGATACCTATCAGTTCTCCATCAGTAACGACTGGAAGACAGCCAATTTTCTTTTCACGCATGATATGAAGCGCCTCAATAATTGATTTTCCAGGTTCAATAACAATCGGGGAACTAATCATAATATCTTCAACTGTATGCTGTTTATTTCCTTCTTTTATAGAAATACCTTTTTGGCTATAAAACCTAAGGAGTAACCTGGAAGTTATTAATCCACAAATATTACCCTTTTGATCTTCCACGGGCATATATCTGATCTTTTTCCAATCCATTAGTTTAGCTACCAACTCAATGAGGTCATCTTTTGAGACAGTAAAAAGGTCTGTTTGCATAAATTCCTCGACCCTCAAATTCCCTGGCCTGTAATCTAACAAATCTTCCAATTCAGGTAATTCCCAGGTATGGACAGGTTTTCCTAATTTCTGATTTTCATAAATGGCACTGGTCATTACCGTAATAGCTTCATCCATACTTGTTTCCTTCTTAAGTTTTGTAAAAGCACGAAGCTGCCATCGGGCCCCATTCAAATTTAATTTTGCTCTTTGAGAAATAATATCCATATAAAAATCAATATCACCTGAGTTAATTCCCTGAGCGGCGAGACCCTCTTTAGCCAATGGAATCAGTTCTTCATTAACCAGATCGGTCACCGTGATTTTCTTATCCTTAAACCAGGTAAACTTTGAGTCAATACCAAAGCGTGCTGCTTTTTCAAAATTATCCCTCACATCTTCCCAGCTCATTTTTTTTCTAATATCCCCCCATTCTTTGGCACAACCAACGACTGCTCCTAACCAAAGGGCGGCATTTGCTATTTCGTCAACCACTGTTGGACCTGCAGGAAGCACTCTGTTTTCGATACGAAGATGCGGTTTTCCAGTATCACTTATGCCATAACAAGGTCTATTCCATCTATAAACGGTAGAGTTATGTACTTGCAAGGCACTTAATTTGGGGATTTCTCCTGCAAGGACAACCTCCATGGCATTTTCATTTGTTTCAGGATAAATCAAAGACCGAAATCGTGCAATGTCTTCTCTATAAATATCGAGGATAGAATGATGAACCCAATCGGAACCAAAATTAACTCTTGGACTCCGTTCACGCATGTGTTCGTTCGTTGTTCTAACGTCTAAGGCCTGTTGAAAAAGGGCAATTCTGGATTCGTGCCATAAACGACGACCAAAAACGATAGGTGAATTGGCTGAAATACCTAATACAGGCGCCGTTAATGCCTGAGCAATATTGTAATAGGGAACAAAATTATCAGGATCTACTTGTAAATGAACTTGAAAACTAGTGTTGGCAGCTTCTAAAAGAGGCGTGTGGCTGCGCAGTAGTAACTCATCAATGCCTTGAATTCTTAATTCAAAAGCCTGACCTAATAATTGAGCACTAAGTGATTCCACCAATAATTTATACCTTTCACGAGGTGTTAAATTATGAGATTCCAGATCATTTTTATGTAAAGTTGGCAAGATACCAGTTAACAATATATCTGATTGAAAATGAGCTAATTCTCTTTTAATTATATTTAATTTATCCTTAGTTTCGTTCTCCATATCCTTAAGTGCAGAACCTGTAAAGACGCGAGGATCAAGATTTATTTCCAAGTTAAATTTAGCTAACTCCGTATCTAACCAAGGATTATCTTTTAGTATTTCTAAGATTTCTAACGCAATTGGCGCTGCTTTGAACGATTTTTTTTGTATAAGGCACATTTCTTGTTCCGCACCTATTCTGGTAACCCCTGTTTCAAAAAACTGATTGTGTAACATGTATTCTAACGCTTGCATATCTTGCAATAGATTAGATACAAATTGTTGCCTTCCTAATTCACCTTTTGCTTTTTTGAATTTTTTCTCACCCATTGTAAAAATATTATTGTCTAATATAACTAAATTTAAAAATTAGACCCTACTGGAAATCATAATTTTTAAATTATTATTGCGTTTAAATTAAATAAAATATAATTTAGTGCGGATAATCCTACTATTTTCTTGTTTATTAACTTTTTTATCTTGCAGAAGTGATAGAAGATTAGTTTCTTTTTTCATGTATTATCCTAATATTAGCCTAAAAATTCCATCGGGTTTAAGCGGTATTTTACCCAGAGTTTATGCCTTAGATTTAGTTCCAACGAACATTAAAAACTTTTTACCAGCTGGACTTGACACCGCATTAATTACCAGAATAGAACCAATTTCTGCTCGATTGATTACCTTAGACGAGAGTACTCCATTTTATTGGTTAAGAGAATTATCTATCAGAATTTGTCAGGACAGATCCATTACTTGTCAAGCTGCCGAAGAAATTTTTTATCATAACGAGCTCTCATTAAGGAAACCTGCCATTGAAATTGATTTATTTCCAACGCTCATTAATGCCCGAAAAAATTTAATCAAAAATTCCTTCAAACTTGAAGTATGGTTTTATTTACAAGATATCACTCCCCGAGAAATACCAGCCCGTTTAGAAATGCAATTTGCAGCTTACCAATAAGTTCGAATATGGCCGGGGCACCTTTACAAATCAAATACGATTTTTAAAGATTCTTTTATTTTCTGAAAGTCAATTTCATCCATTTCACCTAATTTACTAACAAATCTGTTTGTTGATAAAGATTTTACCTGAAAACAATCTGCTGTTGAATCTTTACCCAGTTTATTCAGCGTCGTTGGTTTAATTTTCACCATCCAATCTGCAGTAATATATCTCTCATTCCAATCTGTAATCGGAACAATAATCCGAAGTGGTAAAATACCAATGGCATCGTCATTAACAATAATTGCAGGTCGTTTTTTATTTATCTCCGCGCCAACACTTGGATTAAAAGTTACCCACCATATTTCCTTAGTATTCATAAATATCCTCAGCATCAATGATAGAAGAATCAGTTAATTCATTATCATATAAATAGTCAATGAGTAAAAACCTTGCAGCTTCTTTTCTTTCCGTTTTTTTATCTTTGGGTAAAAATTGATACAACCTATCAGGCGATGAAAAATAATCTTTTAGTAATTCATTATCAATTACTTGAGATTTACCATAAGTATCCAACCAAGGAGATTCTTCGTGAGTTAATTCCATCATTTTTACAGGAGAGAATTGACGAAAATATCCATAAACTTTATTAATAAATTTTTTCTGTTTATCACTTAAATAATCAAAGGAATGGTTAGTTTCAGGAACAATGATTGAATTATTTCCATAAACTTTAAATGTATAGTACTCTTTAGAAACCACCGGGCCATATTTCCATGCCTCTATTTCTTCTTCGAATAAGACTTCATTAAAAAGTGCCAAATGGAATCCTTGCAAATAATATAAAATTTTTTGCAACTTCATATTCGTCAGGTTTTCCTCAGGGTTGTTCTGAGCCAGGCTAATAATGTAATTTGAAATTTGATTTGCTTTCATTACCATTTTACTTTGTGATATATTAGCCCTAATTTTCAAAAATAAGTAATTTTCACATAAATAACAATTAAAAATCAGCATTCATTTGTTTGACTCGTTCTTAAAAAAGAGGTCACTTTTTTAGACCATCTTCGTGTTTGTTTTTCAATAATAGGCTGCTATCACCAAAACTTAAAAATCGGAATTTTTTTTCCAAGGCATACTCGTATATTTTTTTCCAATCCTCCCCCACCCATGCAGCGATAAGGAATAACAAAGTACTTTTTGGTTGATGAAAATTGGTGATAATGCCTGAAATCACCTTAAATTGATAGTTTGGAACAATCATTAATTTTGTCTCTCCTTGTAACCAATTCAGGTTATTTTGGTCCATTAATCTTATTATTTTAGCAAGTGAATACTCAAAGGACAAGCTTAATGGACTGAGATAGGGTTCCCATTGCGACACCGATAAAACAGGATCTGATTTTTCAGTCAAATTATTTCCAAACCAATATATACTTTCGAGGCTTCTTAAACTTGTTGTCCCAACGGCAATAATAGGTTGATTATGTTGGCTGGCCAAAGACAAAGTCTCTAGACTTTTTCGTGAAACCCGAATTTGCTCCTTATGCATGACATGTTCGGAAATATGGGTAACCTTTATAGGTTTGAAAGTTCCCGCACCCACATGAAGGGTTAAAAAAACAAAAGTCACTCCCTTATCTCTCAAACTATTTAATACCTGTTCAGTAAAATGTAAACCAGCTGTTGGAGCCGCCACGGATCCTTCGGAGCTTGCATAAATAGTTTGATAATCTACTTCATCGTCAAATTCTACTTCCCTGTTTAAGTAAGGAGGCAGGGGTATTTGTCCAATAGCCTCTAAAATATCGCCAAAAACAATTTCTGTTTGGCTTTCCCAGAAAAAGCGAACCAAGTAAGAATCATCCACCTTATCTAATCTTTCTACAAAAAGGGTCAATGGTTCATTATTTACAGAAACATTCAAGGCCATAAGCTTTTGCTTCCATCGCTTATTATTTCCAATCAAACACTTCCAGATCACCTCCTTATTTGTATTTAAATTCTCAAAATGAAGCGATGGAGAAAAAGGATCAAGACAAAAAATTTCAATCTTTGCTCCGGCATCCGTATTAAAAAACAATCTGGCATGAATAACTTTGGTTTCATTAAATACAAGAACAGCATTTTCAGGAATTAAACTGGCCAAATGTGTAAACTGAAAATCTGCTATATCACCATTATTATAGAAAAGTAAACGAGAATGATCACGAGGAGCAACAGGGTGTAGGGCAATAAAATCATTTGGTAAATCATAATCTAATAAGGCTAAATGATCTAACCATTCAAGGTTCATTTCCATATTATTGCTGTCTAAATAAATTAATCTTTAAATTCAACCCAAATATCTATACTTTCTATTAAACCTTTTACATGTATTGATATCTAAAAGGGTAAATGTTTCAAAATGCACCTTAATTATTCCGAAGAGCAACTTTGCAAAATGGTTAAAAACCCAAAGGAGCAAGAGGGGGCATTTAAAGTTATTTTAAAAATGTACCAGGAGCAACTTTATTCTTTAATAAGAAGAATGGTTAACTCACATGAGGATACAGACGATATTTTACAAAATACTTTTTTAAAAGTTTATAGGTACATCCATACATTTGAGCACAAAAGCAGTTTATACACTTGGATTTATAGAATTGCTATCAATGAAACATTAGGTTTTTTGGAGCAACAGAAAGCACAAAAAAGAGTTCAGGAATCTGCAACCAGGCAAGCTAATGAATCATATCATTACGAAGTTCAAACGCATAATGAGGAAAAAATATGGAGTTTGTTAAATGAAGGAATCGAAACATTGCCAGCCCGACAAAAAATGGTATTTAAATTGAGATATTTTGAAAAAATGTCCTACACTGAAATGGCAGACCTATTAAAAGTGTCGGAAGGATCCCTTAAAGCATCTTTTCACCATGCATTACATAAAATAAGCACCTTTATAAAACAAAAATCTGAATGAAAACTCAAGAACCCAAAAATGAATGGGAAGAAGAAATCAAAGAAATAGCACCTTGGTTGCCTCTAAATGGATCTTTCTTTGAAAAAAAAGAGGCTCCTAAGGGTTATTTTGAAGAATTTGAAAAGCATTTGAAAGAAAAAATAAATCCTATAACAAAGAAAGGTAGCGGACTCATCAGGCTCAGACCACTCTTGGCCATGGCAGCAGGGTTTCTATTGCTCATTTCAATTGGCATATACTACTGGTCTAATGTTACAGCAAATAAAAAAGACGTAGAATATGATATTTCAACCCTTTCCACGGAAGAAGCTGCCCTTTGGTTAAGTGAGGAAGCTATTATTTCTGAACTTGATCTGCAATTATATGTAGATGGCATGACTTTAACTGAACTTCAAAAATAAAATTAATTAAACCAGTATAACATGAAACTAAAAAGTGGAATTTTATTGCCTTTATTGGTATTAATGTGCGTGTCACTTAATGCTCAAAGGCCGGGAATGCCAAGGAACAATCCTCAGCGTCCCAATTTAGAAAGAGTTAAAGCCGTTCGGGTAGCTGTACTTACAGAGAAAATGAATTTGAGCGCAGAAGAAGCTGAAAAATTTTGGCCTGTTTACAACGAATATGAAAAAGAACAGAAAAAGATAAGGGAAAAATTTCAACCCAATAAAGACATCCTGGCCTTAGATGATTCAGCTGTCGAAAAACACCTTTTCGGGATGCTAGACATGGAAGAAGAATTGGTGAAGTTGAAAAAAAAATATTATCTGAATTTTAGTAAAATGGTGGGCTACAGAAAAGTAGCCATATTAGCAAAAAGCGACCGGGAATTTAATTTTGCGATGATTGAAAGGCTAAAAAACCAATCTAAAAAAGGTAAATAATGGCATAATAAGAGCGGTAGGAATACTGCTCTTATTACTGAAAACTATTGAATAATAACATACTTAGATATAATCAAAAAGATAATAATAACCTATACATATAGTAGCAACAAAACATATAATGATTTTACATATATCACTATATCACATAATTTTTTTTTGTAACATAATATAAAACAGTCACTTAGATTTTTTCCGCTTTCTAATAAAAACATACCGTTTCGTTAATCGCTTCATTTTTTTTTGAAAATTCTT
>Ga0209088_10000155_pt1 | contig 50780 bp, 64 predicted proteins | sample S_140625_EF_Meta_FD_187324 | JGI IMG/M metagenome (GOLD analysis project Ga0209088, IMG submission 187324) | Freshwater microbial communities from Lake Simoncouche, Canada to study carbon cycling - S_140625_EF_MetaG (SPAdes) (version 2) | ecosystem: Environmental > Aquatic > Freshwater > Lake ... | reverse complement strand
GGGAGACATGCCCTCCTCGTCGGAGCCACGCATCGTCTCTCCCCACCAGCTCCTGCTGACCGCAGGGCAGAAAGGTTTGCTATGAATGACACTGCCAAGAAGGCACTTGACTTTGCCGAGCGTGCCGACAAGTACTACGTCAACTGCTACAACTTCAACAACCAGACGCTGACTGACCTGGCCAAGTCCGGTCTCGACGCACGCCTGCGTTTGATCGAGGCCATCGATCACATCAACAAGCTCACGTCCGAGATCAAGTCCCTCGAAGAGCAGATCAACAGCAAGGATTCCCAGTGACCACCACCTTTGCATCCCGCACCCGTCCGTTCACCAGCCCGCACCCCGTCAAGGAACTGCAGAAGGATGCAGTCAAGCGCAAGAAGGACTTCCTCAAGCAGCGCACCGAGTGCATCAACGACCTGCTCAAGAACAACCCGAAGGACCAGGACAAGCAGTACTGGTCCATGGTCTACGACCTTGAGCACTCGCCGCCCACCACCGGCCGCGCCCAACTGCTTGAGTTCGGCATCGTCCCCGTCCCTCCCCACGAGCTGACGCTCAACAAGGAACTGCACGACGAGTTGTGGACCATCATCGAGGCCCTGTCCAAGGGAGGTATCTACCTCATCAACACGGACCACCTCGATGACTCCCACCTGTACGCCCGCCTGTACTACCGCATCCTTGACGAACCGTGCCGCATGATGCCGCCCGGTCTCGAGTGCGCGGAGTACATCGACTGCCTGCACCCGATGGACCTCGACTTCCCGCTGGCCAAGCAACTGGCCCAGCGTGAACCGCCTGCCCTCAACACGGGCGAGTACATGCGCGGTCCCATCTGTGCATTCACCGGCGAACTGGTTGTTCGCGACGCGTACATTCCACGACCCTCGTGGTCCTAATCACACGGGGGCAGGCATGGATCTCTGACGTGGATGCCCTGGCTTGTGCCAGTCCATAGCGCCATGACCTGCCCCCACCAAACCATGGGACATCTAGCATCGATTGCAAACGATCGCTAAATCCCATGAACACCATGCGTCCTGGTTTACCAGGGAGCGGTCGACGGACCGTACGCATGGAGCGGTACTCCCCAGCCACCCGCCCTCCTCTGAGCACCCAAGCCTCTGCATACTCCCTGCCGTGATATCCGCGCACAGTTCTTTGCACGCCACTCGCGGTCACCACGATAAGGCTCTGGCTGGTGGAGTATCTTCACGATCCTTTCTGCCCAGCGAGGGGTCGGCCCAACGACGGAGCCGACCCCTCGCATGGTTTACATCCGAGGAACCCATGCCAAAGAAGAACACAGACCCCGAAGTCGAACATCTCCTGCCCCTGGTAGGCGGCATCATCACCCAAGTCATCGTCGACAACAGCGATGAGAACGACGAGACCTGCTACGGAATAGTCATCGAGAAGAAGGGCACCAAGTACGAGTGCCTGTTCATGCGTGACCCCGAGGGCAACGGCCCCGGCCACCTCTACATCTGGAAGGACAAGTGATGAGCAATCATCCAATTACAGGCATGGCATTTCTCATCATGTCTCTGCGCAAGCAGATCGCAACCCTCACCGAAGAACGCGACCAAGCAAGGCGCATGTACTGCAGCACTATGGCCGACTGCCTCACCGTATACAGCGCACCAGAAGACATTGCCGCCGACCGTGGATGGGACTGCTACAAGAAGGAAGACAAGTGAGTGACATCATCAACAAACTCCGCACCAACAGCGAGTGCCTCGCTCCCTCGATCATGATTGCTGCTGCCAATCAGATCGAACGGCAGAACGAACTCATCGCCACGCTGCGGCAAGAACTGAAGGAAGCCAAGGCTCGCAACACCATGTACCTCTCCAAGATCCAGGAGTACGAGGCCCGTGAGCAATAGCGTCCACCAATTCGACACGCCCATTCCTGTCATCACGTGCGATGGACAGGATGGCTACGCCATATACGTCCGTGACGGCGGCACGTTCGAGAACGACGTGTGGTGCATCGCTCTCTGCAACGGCGGACATCTCCGTCACTACACCACAGCCCAGTTGCGCATCCACCAGAACATGACCTTCGACATCAGGAAGAACCAATGAGCAAGCCACTCATCATCTCGCTCGACATCGAAACCTACGGCGCGTTCGAGTTCTTCGAGAACAAGGGCGCACCATGCCCCGACCAGACTGTCTTCCATCCCGGACTCTCCACGAAGGTTGACCTCGGCACCATCCTGCCCTGCCGCATGGTTCCCCAATGCGCAATCACCATCGTCGAAGGCGAACCGTCGGACCCCACCAGCTGGGAGCCTGGGGAATCAGCGGTCATCGACATGTGCAGCAACGACATCATGGTCGTCGAGGACATGCTGCGCAAGGCCGACACCATCGTCGGCTCGAACATCGTGTACGACCTCATGTACCTGCGGCAGTTCAAGTCGCTGGACTACATCCTCAGCAGTAACCCAAAGCCCACCCTTGTGGACACCGTGATCCTCTCGTGGATCCACTCCGGTGCACGCAAGGAGCGCTCGCTCAAAGCGCTTGGCCCAGCCCTTGGCGCGTTCGCCTACGAGCGCACACTCAAGGACGGGAAGTTCAAGTTCCCGATGTGCGCCGACGCCATCAAGTACAACGCGGAGGACACACACAACGCCGTGCTCGCAGCACGCGCCCTGTGCCAGCGCATTGCCGACGAGCGTGGCCAGAAGCTCACGCCATCCTCCATCATGTTCCACTCCGACCGCCTCTGGAACATCGAGAACCTGTCGCTCACCGGCCAGGCATTCCAGAAGGACAAGCTACTCGACTACGCGGACGACTGCCGTCTCGCTTACGAGAAGCACGAGGCAGACCTCCTTACCATGGGCGTCATCCTGTCCGGCGAGGGCAGCGGCACTACGCAGGGCAAGCTCATCGACGACGCGGTGACCCAAGCCGACCGCATCATGTACAACCTGCATGATGCTGGACTACTTGAGTACTCCGACAAGAAGCGCAGCGTGCGCAACAACCGGGAGAATCGGAACGTCCTGTCGGCAATCATCAAGTACGACTTCGAGTACGACATGAACGTACACCTGATGATAAAGTTGAATGCTTGCTCGAAGTACGAATCCATGGAGCAGGAGTGCCGCAAGATCCTGGCCGACAAGATCAGCCGCGGCCAAGGCATCACCGTCAACTCCGGCTGTGTCACCGTGGGCAACAAGCGGATCTGCTACCCCTCGTGGTACGGCGCACCCACGGACGACGGCGGCACCCAGTCCGCCCGCCTGTCCGCCCGCCGACCAGCCGCACAGACTTGGACCAAGGAACTGCGCAGTCTCATGGTCCCCACCAGCGACAGCCTGTACCACATGGACATGACTGCCTTCGAGCTCCGCATCGCAGCAGCCCTGTCCCGTGACCGCCGGATGTACGACTTCGCCTTCTCGCCCGACCCGTACTCCAGCCTCGGCAGCAACCGCAGCATCTCCAAGATCGCCCTGCTGGTGGGGGTCAACGGCGGCGGTGTCGACAAGGCATGGCGCACAGCCATCGCCACGTCCGCCAACCTCATCACGAAGGACGAGATCGCGGAACTCCCGGTCTTCACTCAGTGGACTGACTACAGGAACACGAGGACCATGTGGCACCAGGCAGGTACGAACGGCAATCTGTATCTGGACCATGCCGGCATTGCATATATGCACAGCGCCGCCAAAACTATGCACGACACCACGTCGTTCATGGTCCAGGGTCACGCCGCCGTGTTCATGTCCATGCTCCAGACCAACATGTCCCTGCTTCTGGACAGTTGCCAGATGTCCCTGCAGCTGCACGACGAGCTGGTATTCCAGACGTCCAATACCTACGACGATACGCACCACACCATCCAGCGGTGCATCTTCGACACCTGCCAAGAGATGTTCGGTCGGGACATTCCGTTCACCTTCAAGTTGTCGGATCCGGTTGACCCATATACTCCTGGCTAGTGAAGCGGGAGTACACCATCCTTGTTGACGAGCGGGAGAAGAAGCCGTTCACATTCCCCGAGTACATCGTCTGCCTTGACCCCAACAAGGATCCGTGCCATCAGTCGGGTATTACGGTACGCCTTCGTACCCAGAAGCGTACGATGAAGACGGGCGACTACGCCCTTGATGGGGGAGCAGCGGTTGTCGAGCGCAAGGGTTCTCTTGACGAGATCACCCAGAATCTCCTCACCCCTGACGGCCGACGCCGGTTCGCCGAGTGCTGCCGCCGCCTCCGGGACGAGACCGCTCGCCCGCTGCTCCTCCTTGAAGGGCTGGTGGGGACACCCATAATCAAGCCGGGAAAGCCGCACCCGGGTCTTGCGATTGACTCCCTTATGCGTATCCTGCAGGAGTTCGCCATCGGTCTGATCGTCCTCCCCACCAGCACAGCAGGCCAGCGCAGGGCAGCGGGTGAGTGGGCAGCCAGGTGGCTCATCACTCAGGAACACCATGTCATACGTCACACTCACGACCGACGCGAAGAACTTCCACCTGGCATCCTTCACGGCGGGCACGGCAGGAACGGCTCCCGACAAGAAGCTGACTGCAACCAAGCCGGTCTCGGCAACGGGCAGCACGGTGTTCGGCGCAAGCCTGAACTACCTGAAGCTGAAGATCTACAGCAGCGCGAACACGGCTAGCCAGAACTTCTACGTCTACGGTTGGAACTACGTGCTGGAAAGCAACTCGTATGTTCCGCAGCTTCTTGCCTACGTTGTTGGAACCGTCTCAACCACGCAGCAGACCAGCCTCCCCGGAATTGGAAGCGCGTACGAGATGACCTCGTGGACGCTTTCGCAGGGTGATGCCAAGCTTTACAACGGCGCAAGCGTTACGACTCCGGGCGGCTTCATCCTTGTTGACACGCTGGGCTGCGAGTATATCGAGGTGTTCTCGTATGCCAGCAGCGGTCAGCCCACCATCACCGTCCTCTACGCGGGGGTCTGATGCAGCGTCATAGCCGCACTCAATTCATGTATGCCAACCCGATCTTCCGCAGGCAGCGGAGTCGGATCAAGCCCACTGGCGATCAGCAGATTAACTCAGCCAATTGGTTGAATATGAATGGACCAATTGGGGAAGAAGTTATTACTACATGGCAAAGACTCACTGGTTTCACCAACACCGCAACGCTTGTAATTTCGGTGGAGCCAAACAGTGGATTGACAGGTCCTGCTGGTGGTTCGTTTGCATTTGTTGAATCTTCAACCCAAGACTTTACTGGTTATGTCGACGAGACTCCAATTAACGTCGACGCTTTCGACGTATCAACCACTTATGTTTCTGTGAGACCAAACAACTACTACGCGTTTCTTGCATTTTCAGGGAACGACCCAGTCGTAGACATCCTTGTGGCTGTGTCAAATAATTTTGGTGCACAAAACGCCATCAAGATATTTACCATCACAATTGAGTAACACATGACTCTCGAGCACAACAACGTGGTTCGTCTTTCCGCACGCGATTGGGCCGGCATCATCGGCGTTGCAGTAACCCTGCTCACCATCCTCGGCAGTGCGTACCTCACGCACGACCGACTGCTCATGCAACTCGTGACCCAACAGGAGTCGATCAACCGCCGGTTGGACAAGATCGAAGACAAGCTTGACGCGACTCCTGCTTCTCATTCTTCTCGCTGACTTCTGGCTGGTGGGGTGCAGCCCGCTCGCCAAGGTGAGCAGCAACACCAACGCCATCCGCGAGGAGGCCCAGGTCCTCATCGACCATGGCCAAGCAACGGGTGACCGGGAGGTAGTGACCCGTGCCCAGCGCATCAACAATCTGGCTGCTGATACTCATAGTCAGCTATCTGGTCTGGAGGACAAGGTGCCCGCCTGGCTCTCTACTCTATGGATGGCGGCGCTCGCCGTGGTGGTCGTGGGTGTGGTCGTGCTGCTCTGGCAGACGGGCCTCGGCACCGCCGTCCGGGTTGCCATCGGCTGGCTCCCCCGTGCCAAAGTCCGGGACGCCGACCTTGCGGCTGGCATGCTTGATCCCAACAACCCTGAGAATGCCCGCGAGTATGTCGCTGCGCGGCGGGCCTCAGACCCTGAGTTCGACGCTGCGTGGCGACGTGTCCAAAAGAAAGGTTCACAATGATCCTTGCTGACTTCTCTGATTTCCTCGGTAACCTTTGGTTCGCGGGCCTGCTCGGTGTCATCGGCTTCGTTGCCGGCTGGTACCTCTGCAAGAAGCATGGCTCCAAGATCTGATGGCAAACGTCCCGTTCCAGGTGAGGGCAGCAACAAGGAACATCCACCTTGTTGATCTTGATTGCACCTCGCGAACGAATGAGTGGTGGTTCCTGCTGTCCGGGGACCGTCACCACGACAACCCCCACGCCGACCATGACCTCGAACTCAAGCACCTCAATGAAGCGCGTGAAAGGAAGGCTGGCATCATTGATGTCGGCGATCTGCACTGCGCCATGGAAGGCAAGTTTGATCCTCGCCGCAACAAGGCGGGCATTCGAGAAGAGCATGCATTGGCTGCGGACTACCTCGATTCCCTAGTCCGGCATGCTTCCGACTTCTACGCTCCGTACTCCGAGAACTTCGTAGTGATCGGTCGTGGCAACCATGAGTCCGCGATCCTGAAGAACTGCGAGACAGACATCACCGAGCGCACCTGCGAGCGCATGAGCCAGCAGTCTGGCCACAAGGTGCACGCCGGTGGATACGGTGGCTGGATTAAGTTCAACGTTGAGATCAACAACGAGCGGTACTCGCTAAGCCTCAAGTACTTCCACGGCTCTGGCGGTGCAGCACTCATGTCCTTCGACACCCTGAAGGTTCGGCGCAACGCAGCCATCATGCCGGACGCAGACGTCATCGTGCAGGGACACGTGCACAAGCAGTGGTTCATGCCGCTGTCCCGCGAGCGCCTGGTCTGCGACAAACACGGTTCTCGCATCGTCAGCGACATCCAGTACCACGTCCGTACCGGCACTTACAAGGACGAATTCGGTGACGGCCACAGCGGCTGGCACATCGAGCAGGGCCGTGGTCCCGAAGTGCAGGGTGCAGTCTGGATGCGTCTTTACCTTGCCAAGAAGGCTGGCCGTTCGACCGGCAACAAGGTCAACACGTACTACCAATTGACGCCCGAATTCCACCTCGCCCACTAGGCCCCACCAGCTATGCGTGTCCGACTCGGCGGCAAGTACTGGACCCTGCGCTTTGTCCCCAACATGCGGGACTACGGTGACATGCAAGACCCAGGCCACGTTGATGGTCGCATCATCCGCATCGGAACCTGGCCGTCTGAGAAGGACAGAATGGACACCATTATCCACGAAGCCCTGCACTGCATCCGCCCCGAGCTCGACGAGCAGGCAGTAGCAGACACTGCCACGGACATTGCCAGACTGCTTTGGCGTCTGGGCTACCGTCAGGGTGGAACTTAAAGTTCCACTTTCTTGAACTTTCCGGTTCCGGAAAACGGTAAGAAAGACTTACCAGTTTTTCTTTCTGTGTACGCCGAATCAACAAGTCCAAATAACGTGTACATCCCATTTGCTGAGCGGGATTCCCATTACCCGCATTGCCGGTAAACCCACGGCATCTTGTTCTTTGCCCATCCTGGGCGAGAGATTAGATCATCAGCATGGGTGAAGCACATACTACACCCTCCTCCCGTAGATTCGCGAACGCGGGGGGTCGCGGTGCGCCCCGCGTTCGCTTAATAACCTCAGGAAAAACACATGCCACCAGAAACCGAAACCCCCAAGGTCCCCACCAGCGGTGGACAGGATGCCCGTGAATGGCTTTCCTACCACGGCATTGCACCCCGCAACGTGGGCATCCGCTCGTCCGACTACCGCTCGCTCCGCTCGTGCCCGTTCTCGTGGTACCTGAGCCGCCGCCTCGGGCTGGTCAAGGCCTCCCGCTACAGCGCGGCCCTGTCCCGTGGATCGTGGGCCCACCTTGCCTTCGCCGCCTACTCGCTGCGCAAGAACAAGGAAGCCGCCCTCGAGATGTACGAGAGCGTCATGGACCTGCGCCTGCAGGAACTCCGTGCCTACGGTCGCACTGCCGGCCAGTCCGCCGAACTCATCCGCGAGATCCAGGAGCGCGAGGAGAAGGACGCCCGCACTGCGTGGGCCTGGTTCTCTGCCTCTATGACCGTCCAGTTCAAGCTCGACGGCGAAGGCCCCACCGGCAGGCTGGGTGGTTGGGTTGACTTCGTGGACATCGTGGCGCAGGAGCCGATGCTCCGCTTCCAAGACTGCGTCATCCAGCCCGATGCGCTCATCAAGTTCCCGAACAAGCCCAAGGACTTGTGGATCGTTGACTTCAAGACCACAAGCAGCAGCGCAACCGAGCGACTGCAGGCGTGCCCCATCGAGTTCCAGACCCAGCACTACTTCCACGTGATGAACAAGCTGGATCTTGCAGAGTACAACGCAGAGCGCCTGGGTGGCGTGATCCACATTGCGGTACAGAAGCCGACCATCGAGTTCGGCATGAAGGACCGCCCGTTCACGCTTGACACCAGTCCGCTCAAGTCTGGTCCGCGCAAGGGTGAACCGCGCAATGAGAAGGTGTTTGTTGGTGAACCGGATCCCGCCATCTACGAGCAGCGATGCTACGAGTGGTATACGGGCACGGGTGAGTATCTACATATGGAGCCCGAGCGACTCACCAATCCGTGCATCAACATTTCTTACACTTCCGCGACACATTTGCTTGATGAGAAGCTGATCACGCAGTACCATGAGCGACTCAAGTTTTGCCGTTCATATGCGAACCGCGAACCCTATCCGGACAACTTCGAAATGGGCGACCCGATCCAAGGCACTGGCATGCCGAGCGTGTACCTGCCGTTCATGATGACCGACCCTGTTGTGTGGCCGGACATCGTGCGTCAGGAGAACTTTGTGCAGCGTGACCGAGACGACGCAGTCCCCGAAGGAGACATGGCATGAGCAGCAGAGTTAACCCGTTCACCTACTTCCAGCAGGAGATCCTCGAGCAGGTGATCCAGCCGAAGATCGCAAAGATCGTTGCGGAGCATGACGACATTGCGTCCCGCTCTAGTCTCCTCAACATCTTCAACAACGAGCACAAGTGCAACATCTCCATGTGCGTGTTTGCCGAGTGGTGCGAAGATATCGGGATCACGTTCGAGAAGAAGATGGTCGTCAACATCCCTGGCTACCGACCTGCAGCCCGTGAGGTGCAGCCGGTCAGCCAGGAGTCTGCGGACGAGGCGGTATTCTCGCAGTTCGATGAACCAAATCAAATGCCGGAAGCACCGGCGGTCTACATGGGAGGCGAGAGGATGGTCCTCCCCGGTGGAATGAAAGCCCCCTCCTTCCTCGATTAAGGCGACATCATGACTCACGCCCTTGCTACTGGTAAGACCCTTGCTTCCAAATACCCTTCCCTCGGCGCTTCGGTGGTCACTGGCCGCGTCCCTCTTGGGCGCATGCTCGGCTTGGTTGTTGGCGAAGCAGGCTCTGGCAAATCGTTCCTCCTTCAGTCCAATCCCAATGCCTTCATCATCAACCTCGACGAGACGCCTGCTGTTTGCTCGACGAGCGAGGCAGTGATGTGGCCCACACCCGGTGCCGATGGCCGGGCGCAGGACGAGCGGGGCAACCCCATGGTCCTGTCGTGGAAGTTGGTTGAGGAGAAGCACAAGCAGCTGATTGACCTTGCCGTCCGCAATCAGCCGCGCCCCGAGACCGTGGTCATTGACACGCTCGGTGCTGCCATCCGACTGCTGCGTCCGCACATCGCCAGCCTGTACGGTCGCGAGAAGTTCACCGACGTCGATGGCCGACTGGGCTGGGAGCGCCTGTTCGATACCCTGATCGAGTTTGGTGCATCGCTGCGCCGCCACGGTTACGGTGTCTTCTACATCGCGCACCTGTCCCGCAAGCACATCCCGCTCTCCGAGAACCAGCACGTCGAGGAGTACAAGATCCTCATCTCGGACGGCCTGTACGCACGCATGTTCCCAATGTTCGATCTGGTTGTCCCCATTACCACCACCTGGGATGTCATCGAGGAATCCCGCGAGGTCGAGGTGAAGGTCGGCGACCGCATCATCAAGAAGACCAACGTCAGCAGCAAGAAGGTGCGCCAGCACTTTGCCACGTTCTCGAACCCCAAGCTCGAGGGCATTGCCAAGGTGCGCACCATGCAACCCATGGAAACCCTGAAGCTTCCGCCGGAAGCAGCATGGGCTGCACTTCAGTCTGCGTATGACGCGGCGAACGCGCCCCGCTGACGCGGGGGGCGCGTGTCGCCTCTCTCCTACTGTTTCTGTTTCTCTTCTCACCACTCTTATCGGAGTCTGTTATGCCTATTGACAACAAGGTCAAGACCGTTTTCGCCGCCCTCAACAACAACTTCCAGGCCGTTCAGGCTGACTCGGGCCTCGGCTCGCTCGGCTGGTGGCCGGAAGAGGGCAACCACGATTGCCTCGTCACCGACGTGAACATGCAGGACAGCACCTTCAAGCAGAAGGATGGCCAGTCGTTCCCCGGTTACGAGATCCAGTTCTCCTACCAGCTCATCAATGATCCGGGTCAGGACGAGCCGCGCCGCTGGGTGGGTGCCCCCATCCGCCTGCCGGCCGACATGAACGCCCTGACCGACCAGGGTGCCAAGACCCGGGCCGAGATCGAGCTGCGCCGCCTCAAGGGCCACCTCACCACCTGCCTGCGCCGTGAACCGCAGGATATCGGAACCGCCCTTGCCGACCTGTCGCACCGTCTGGAAACTACCGACGCCGTGATTGCGGTTGTCGTCAAGTGCCAGTACGATACGGCCAAGGACGGACGGCAGTACCGCAAGGAGTTCCTGCAGAAGACGCTGTCCGCCTGACCCAACAAGCCCCACCAGCCGGGGAGGGGGAGTTCCCACAAGGAGCCCCCTCCCCTCATTGGTGGGTACGAACCCCCGGATAGGGGCCCCGTGTTGATGAAAATCCACGGGGCCCTTTCACTACTTACCTTTAGGATGAGGGTATGCCTTACGAATCCACGATTGTCGTCTCGATTCCTGACCAAGGTTCGTATCAGGACATCAAGGAACACATCTCAGCCACCACCAGCCTGCATGGCCTCGAGCCAGACCGCTGGTCCATCTGCGTCACGAGCGAAACCAACTCCTCGTGGGGCTTCATTTACTACACGCACCCCTCACCTGCCATCCTTGACCGCATGAATTTCAGCTGGAATCAGCGGTTCCCAGAGTGTGCCATCGAGCGGGTCCACCGGATCACACAGCCCAAGTTCTTCGAGGACATGGTCAACAAGACCCAGTCCGGCATGATCGGTATTGGCATGGTCCAGCACCTGATCGACCTGAGCAGCAAGGGCGTCACCACCACCGGCATGATCGACTGGATGAACGACGTCCGCAAGGATAGCCTGATGATCCTCGGTACCCTTCAGAAGGTGCGGGAGGCGCCCTATGAACCAGGAAAGAACACAGAGGCTTACCCTTGAAACGGGCTGGGCTGCCTCCAGGGGCGGCCGGATGGAGACACCCCGTCTCTACCTCAACACCACGATCCCCCGCCTCTGGATGCCATCCCGCCACCGCAAACGGGGAACCTCCTACCTCCTGACCTGCGAGTTCCCCACCCACCCCCGCCGTTGGTGGGTCCTTTGCCGGTACACACTTGCATCGGATCGACCCCCACCCGAGGAGCTGGTGGGGCCACACGAGACAGATCCCTTCGTCGTTCGCCACGCAGCTAACACCTATACCCGCACTTGGGCTACCGGGGAAGACATACACATGTCCACCACCCTCAACCGCCGGACCGTCTCCCAGGTCGCCGAGGCGTGCCCCGGCCTGAACCCCCTCTGGGTCGGATCGAGGTTCGTGGACCGGGCAATCCTGGGTGCGGTGCGTTGGCATAATGTCCCGGGGATCGTGGAGTTCTGGATGCCACTAAGCCAGTAACCCGCTGAGTTGATTGTTTCGGCGTGCAACCGAATTCCAAAACATGATTCCCGTTTCAGGTGATTCTTGAAGGAACCGTATTACGTCATTCAAGTAATCGCCCTGTGGGTATTTGTTCTCAAGTTGCTTCAGATGTTCAATCAACTCTTGTGGATTTTCTGCTGATGGATACTTCTTGCTGTCCTGAAATCTTTGCAGTTTCAATTGAGCAATGTATGCAGGAAGTTCAGCTGAAGAAATCGCATGAGAATCATCACCAAGAAACTCTTTGTTGCCAAGAGTATCTACTGGCTGTCTCTCAATCTTTTTAGTTCCAGGAGTGTCTCCACTTCCAATAGAGTGCTGGACTTCGTGCATGATCAACGACAAGTTTTTCTTTATGGGATCATTGCCAGATCCATATAGATCGTTCCGAAGATGAATTGTCGGAAGGTCATTGCGATTGACCATAGCGCGAGCAAAGTTGTGTTCCATTGGCTTCACCTCAATAGGTGATTCCATGGATTTATCAGAGTAATCCGGAGTACGCATGTAATCGTGCAATGGATTTTCTGATTGATACTTGCGTGCTTTCTTCAAGATTTCAGGCGCAAGATCACCATATGCCAAGTCATAGATTTCAGATGGAGTCGTAGTAGTTGACAGCCTTGATTGCGCAAACTTTTTTGAAGGTGTGTCCATGGCTATCTCTTCGGTAGGTTGGACCAGACGTACATGGCACCCTGCTCCAACGGCATCTGCGCGTTGAGCATCGCCTGCGGCACAGATCCCTGCAGCACATCCTGATACTGCTGCTGGAGATCCTTGTCCATGGACTTCAGCGTACGGGCCGCAACGCTCTCCTCGCGCACTCGAGTTGCTTCCCGCATCTGTTGCTGCGTCACGGTCAGAGGCATCCCAAACTGGCGTTCGTAGTTGGCCTTAATCTTCTGTGCCTGGCTTATGTTGTTGCCAAGCACCGAAGCAATCCATTCGCGACGCTGGTCACGCATCTGGTCGCGGTTCTTCAGGAGGAACTGGGTTACCTCGCCCTGGTTCTGGAACCGACCCATGTCCGTGCCAAGCGACCGCAGCACAATGTCAGATCCAGAGTACATGCCAAGCATGCGGCCGTTGTTGTCAAACACCGGCACATTGCCTTCTGCATCTTGCTGGTCCCAACCCGCATACCGCTTCTGCAAACCAAGAGCCTGAAGCGTTTCGCTCTTGGGCATTCCACCAAGCGCACGGCTGATCGACACGCCGCCAGGAATAATCATCGGCACAACGTCGCTCAGGATTTCCTTGTCCCCACCAGCCATAAAAGAGCGGACGCCGGAGTACATGGCATCCGCAAACGGCGGAACGGGAACCATCAGCTCCTTGTCCTTGTCAACGTCAACGTCCGGAACAAACCCAACCGCAAGTCCGCGGCTCAGGTCTGCGCCCAGCATGTTCTTGCCGACCTCATAGGCAATTGCGGACACGCCAAGCATGCGCATGGTGTCAATGCCCTTGGTGCCAAGCCAACCCTTGCGGGTGATTTCCTGGCCAAGCACCGTGCGCGATCCACCGACAATATCCGGCATCGTGAGGATGTTGACTGCCGACCGCACAGGGAACTGCATGAACTGCCTGATTGCAGGATTTGACAGGAACCCCTTGTAGAACATGATCGGACGGTTCAACGGACTGCTGCCGAACTGCATTCCCTCGACTGCAGCGCGCGCTTCCTGCTGCGCACGGAACGGGTCGTAGATGTTCTGGCGACCACCCATGGCCCAGCCTTCTTCCGCCGCGTTGAGCACCGCGTTGCCGGTTGCCAGGCGGTTCACCATTTCGGTGATTTGGAATGGCTTCATTACGGCCTCAAACACACCACCGCGGCTGGACGTCAACTGCGCACCAAAGCCAGGCTTCTCAACTGCATCCCATGCGCTCGAGATATCTGCAATCTCGCGCATCTTGACGTCGACCCCACCGGCAAGCTTGCGGGACATGGTTGCGTCCATTGCCGCTTCAATCTGTTCCGGGCTGGCATTGCGACCTAGGCGCGCGCGCTCTTGCCCGTACTTGTACATCTGCTCAATGGTCTGCGCATACGCCTTGACCGTGTTCTTGAACCCCAGTTGGTGCAGGTTATGCAGCGGCTGCAGCAAGTTGGTCAGCGCGGTGTTGAGGTTCAGGCCAATGGTCGAACCGTAGAACATCGACGCAACGCTTCCGCCAAGATCGGTAGAACTGCCGGGCGCAGATGTTCCGTACCGACGCATGCCGCGAACAAACCGCTCGGCCACACCGCCGTGCGCCTCGACTGCCTTGAAGAAATCGCTGTTGGCCAGGGAAAGCGTGTGGCCCTTGAGCCACATTGCCATTCCGCGCGAAGCTCCATCTTCGACTGGCCGATACCCAAACACCGCCGGCAGAACGTGCTGGCGCAGGGAACTAGGAAGGTACGCATCCGCACCCATCTGGTCCTCGAGCGACTTCATCTGCGTCTCGACAATGTCATGCAGCGAGAACCCACCAGCGGGACGTTCGCCCTCGCCTGCAGCCCAGATGCTGCGCCACGCACCAGCACCTTTCTTCTCACCGGTGGGGGCCGGGTACCGCACGTTGGTGCGACCGATGCTGAAGTCCTTCAACGCAGCAATGATGCTTTTGTTTGCAAGCGGGTCGTCGGCAAACATCACCGCATCGCGCGCGCTCGAAACAATGTACTTCTGCAGCGCAATGTCGGGCGCAATCCGGTGAACCTTGTAGTTGCCGCGCACGTCCATCTTCTTCTGGCGGGCAACGCTCTTCTTCGAGAACGTGATGGCGCTGTTCAGCTCTTCGGTCCGTCCGTAACGCTCGGCCATGAACTCAAGGTCATGCGGATCCAGCGGAATCAGGTTTCGCGTACGGAACTTGGTACGGCTGGACGGTTCAATCTTTCGGCCAAGACCTTCAACAAAGGAGCCTGGCCGCGAGAACGGACTTGGCTCAACTTCAACGCGTGAAGTGCCGGTGTCGTTGAAGACCGCAGAGGTGTTTCTTGGCAGGTAATACGGGTCGTTCAGCATGATCTCATGCGCATCGACCAGCAGCTTCTCGAGGTCCTTGGCAGTCATGCCGCGACCCGGGTTCTTGTTGCCGTACTCCACAATCATGCCAGCAATGTTTTCGCCAAGGATCTCGTTGACTACGTTTGCCTCATCGTAGTTCAAGCGTCCGTCTTTGCCGATCAGGCCCTGCTTCTCTGCATCATTGATGACGCCGCGCGAGATTCGCAGGATCTTGTTGTCATCCTTGATGAACTCGCCAGTCCTGTTGTAGTGCTCCTCGTTGCCGTACACCTTGACCTTGATCTTGGTGCGCATCTTATCTGCGCCCTTGATGAGATCCTCCAGGCCAAACTCGCGGATGTCGCGATTCAACTGTGCGATGTCACCAATCATTTCACCGCGGGTGTGAGAAGCAATCTCAATGTCAATTCCAGAATGGAGCGCAGAGTCACCACGCACTCGGGTGGTGGGATCGACAAGCTGGAAACTGCGGAACGTACCGTCACGCTGCGCTTCCATGCTCTGGGACTCAACGGTTGAACGAGTCATGAAATCGCCGGACCAACCAAGTTCACCATTCTCGTCAATGGTCATCTTGATATTGTTCATGTCTTCGGCATGAGCTTTCTCGAACTTGTCGAACTGCTCCTTGCCGACACTGATCCATTCCTTGTGTTCCTTGCCAGCCGAGTCTTTCCACCTGGTCAGGACTTCGTGCCGAAGCGGAACAACACCAGCAACTTCCTTGTAATCAACAGACCTGTCAAACCCCGCAAGGCGACCGTTCAGGGCCATGCGGATGATCTTTAGATCTTCTTCGGCCGCAGCGCTTGGCGCCATCTCCGGGTCAAGACTTGTGATCTTGGTGCCGTGCTTCTCGCTCAGGATGTTCAGCACCTTGCGGACACCAGCACTCACTTCCTTGCCAAACTCGTTGTGGTACGCCTTCATCTCGCCAGGGATGGATTCCATCAACGCGTTGAGCGGAGTGCCGTGAAGCTCCTGCGCCGCACTCAGCGCACGAATGCTCCGCAGGAACGGCCACTTGCCACGCGCCCACTGACCGTACCCACCAGCTTCAATGCCGCCAAGGAAGAACCGCCCACTCTTGGCAAAGTGCTTGGACGCCATGGCCCCACCGGCAATAAAGGCAAGCCAGGTCAGCGGGTTGCCAAGCACATCCAGCGCCGTGTTGACAATGGGATTGTCGCCGGACGCCTTCTTCAATTCCGAAGTGTATGTATCGCGTTCACGAGGCGACAGCGCCGCAGGATCAAAAAGAGTCCTGCGGACGCTGTCGGTTGTCGCGATCCCGTTCCCAAGTTGGGTCAGGATGACGGCTGGCTTGTCGTAGATCCGAATCGGATCAAACACCAGTTACCTCACTTCATTAGATGTACCGGTAGGTGAGGAGCACTCCGCAAACCGTGCTGTGGTTGGTTGCAACGCTGTTGTTGTTGAAACCAACGTATGAGCCAGCCGGAATCGTCGGGGGCAGGTTGTCGGTGGTTGCAACATCAATCGGCACAGCAACAGTCGTGCTAAGAACGGGCAGTGCTGAAGAAGTCGTTGCAAGCACGGTGTTGAGAACCGTGGTCGGGACAACAGTGCCATCAATCGGACGCGGGTCGTATGCGGCGGTGTACGTTGCAGTACCACCAACGGTTCCGCTGCCGCAAACAATCTTCATTGCAAGAATCTTGCAAGGAGCAGACGCCTGGAAGACGCGAATGCCACTGGTTGCGCCAGCAAGAATGGTGATGCCAGCTGCCAGCGGGCTGAGCGGGATGTAAGTCGTAATGTCGGTAGAACGGAAGTCAGTGTTTGCAATGAGTGCCATGTGAGTGTCCTCGAGAAGAAGTGTAGGGAGAAGGGATTACTTGGGACGGCTGCGGAGACGCAGGTTGACCGTGCCGCGGAAGTTGCTGAGGGTGCCGCTACCAGCGGTGGTCTTGATGCAGATCCACGAGCCAATGTCAACGAAGTTTGTGGTGTTGATAATGGTGCCGGTGGTTGCAGCAGAGTTTGCGGCAATCGACAGGGTGGAACTGATCGAAGTTCCGGCCTGGATGTTTGTGGAGGTCGGGATGGTTCCAGAAGCAACCTTGACAATTTCAATGGTTGCAGTGCCACCAACAGCAGTGCCGCTGCAGCAAAGCACAACCGAATCAAGAATCAGGTTGCGGTCTGCATAGACAAGCGCAAGATCAGCAAGGGACGCATCGTGAACAACGTGCGAAACAATCTGAAAGTCGTCGGGGTAGTACTGTGCGGGAAGAACGTTTTCGCCAGGCATGGGTGTCTCCTAATGGGTGTTTATATTACTGGTTAAAGTCGCCGTTTGACATCGACATTCCAAGCTGCTGCAACAAATCTTGGCGAGGTGTTCCGCCAATTACAACCGCGCCCTGGGGCAGCAGCCGTCCAGCCGCAACCCGCATGTACAGGTCAGGGGCTTGCATTTGCAACTGGGAAAGGTTGTTGTCGATAGCCTTCTGCATGCTCATCTTGACGTCTCGCTGGGCCATCAGGCCAAGGGCATCGCGCCGAGCCATTTGCGAAAGTTCATCGTCGCTGCGCTGCTGCGCATCGCGACGCTCCCCCGCCATCTTCATCAATCCGCCAATAAGAGCACCGGCAGCAACCGCACCAAGTCCCTTGCCAACGTTCTTGGTACCCGTCATGAACGGGGTCTCGGACTGGCCGGGCATCAGGCGTCGGCTGTACTTGAAAGCCTTGAGCGGGTTCCGCAGGTTGGCCAGGCTTTTGGCCCGATTGGCCTTGCGGCCAGCAGCCAACTTCCTTTCCTTGTTAGGACGAGCAAGTTCTTCCTGTTGCAACTTGCGGAACCGCTTGCGAGCCGCATAGTCCTCGGGCAGTTCAACGTACTTTCGTTCGCCAGTCTCCGGATTTACGCCAAGACTAACAAGGCGGGGCTTGCGCCGAGCATCACGCGCAGATTCCTGGCCAAGATTGGACACGTTCTGCGGATTGAGATCCATTGAATCCACAACCGGCGGCCGGCCAGTACGCGGATCAAGACCCATCAACTGCATGTTGGCCCGAGCCCTCAAGTCATACTGGGGACCAGCAACACCAGATTGGGGAACTCCAAGTGAAGTATCTGCGCGACTGCCTTGACGAGCAGCCTGGCTCTCAAGGAGTGCCTGCAGAATCCTTGCCCTGAGTTCTGGTGATGCTTTAGCCATTGAGGATGTTCTGCAGTTCGTAAGGAGTCAGCTCGCGGCGTCCGCCGATTCCGCTGATGCGGTCCATGTCCTGCGCAATTAGGCCTTCTAGTTCGGGTGAATGGCGACTGCGTCGAGCATTGCGCTCCACGTTGCTACCAAGAATTCCCATTTCAAGTGCGGTTTGGCTGTCCTTCAGGCCACGCTGCATCTCATACATTGACGGTTCCTGCGCGGCGTATCCGCCCATTGCGCCACCGCCAACACCAGCGCCACCCATCTGTTCTGCTTCGAGCTTTTGCTGGATGTGCATCTGCTCGCGCATCTGGTCTTCGGTAGAACCGTGAGTCAGAAGAGGCAGAAGTTCAAAGATCAGGCCGGCACCAACAGTACCGGCAAGCCATCCGGGAATCCCGCCAAGCATGCCGCCAATTCCGCCAGCCGCTTCCTGCGCTGCTTTGCTTGCCGCTTTTTCTGCAACCTTCTTGACACCCTTCTTGGCAACTTTCTCAACAGCCCCACCAGCAGCAGCCTTGCGCACCTTGCGCATCGCTTCGGCGGTCGAGTCGTAGGTCGACGTCATGTCGGGATATGGGTTTAGTTCAGCCATTAGTGAAACTCCACGGTGTCAGATGGGTTCAGGATAGACGACATTTCAGACGGCACAAGTACCCCGACCGTGCAGTTCCAGGTGTTTCCGTCCTTCACAATCATGAACGCCGGGTCGCGCTTGGCCCACACCGGATCATGCCTCAATCCCCACAGCCAGCCACGGACGGCTTTCTGAGGGGGATCCGCGGCAACCCACCGGCGGGTGGGGGTCCCGCAGTCGTAGAACAGGAGACCCTCTTCGGCTGCAAACTCAAGGGCATCTTCAGCCTGCGGAGTCACAATTGCCAGCCCAGCAACCTGGATGCTGTCAAACGCAACGCGGACGGCTTCCTTCCAAAGATTCACTGGCGGATCTTCTGGTAGCTCTTGTTGAGGATCCTGAGCAGGTCATCATACGTGCCTTGCGCCGGCTGTTCTGCAAGTGCGGCTTCGCGCTGCAACTGATTGTCAAGATCAAGACCCCGGCGCTTCAGCGGCACAAGGAGATCATCGAGCTTGCGGAACGCATCAGGACCAAACTGGCTCAGATCCGTCAGGCGGCGGTCGCGGACAAGGGAGCGAAGCTGATCGTCAAGTTCAGAGCCGGGAACATCAGGGATGGTTCCTGCAATGACGTTCGGGTCATAGCCTTCAATGCCGCTTGAAACCCTGTCAAGGTAAGACAGCGTGCTCTGCAGGCCATCAACATCAAGGCCCTGAATGTGGGTTCCAAGGGTTCGCGCTTCTTCTTGAACGCGTTCAAGTGCCTTGATTGCAGCCTGCGTTGCAACAACACGCGGTGAATCCATGGGAACGCCTTCAAGACTCTTAAGAAGGCTTTGCTTGTGAAACGCAAATTCGGAATTTGCGCCAGACAGATTGTTTGCCACTTCCATGAGCGCAGACTTTGCAACATCGGGTGGGACGCCAAGAGAAGTCAACTTCTGCATGGCATCCATAGGATCGTTTGGACCTTGCGGACCAACAAGATCCTTGTTTGGATCAGTCGATCCGGGAGTCTTTACAAACCCTTCAATTGCCTGCCTCAGATCATCAACCGCAATCTTGCCTCCGGTTGCCTGCGCAATTCCATCGGCCACACGCTTTGAAAGCACGCTGCTTGCAAACTGATTGATCTTGGCATCGTCAATCTTTATTAGTCGGTCAGCACCAACATCGCCAAAGCCAACAAGCGAACCAGCATGTCGAGCAAGGAGTTGAGCTGAACCAAGAATGTCATCAAGCTCATCAGTTCCGCCTTGAGCATTTATGCCATTCAAACCAAGATCAGTTGGGCTGACAAAGTTATAGCCAAAATCGCCTTCAAAGCGAGCAACGTCATAACCATTGCGACCAAGGATGTTTTTAAGCGTGTCTCGTTCAGAAGTATTTGCTGCGTACATGTCCTCATGGATTCCACGAGAGGCAATGCCGGCAGCAGACTTGCCAAGTTCAGCAGAGGCCTTCTTTTGTTCTTTAAGAGCATTGTGCGTGTCCTTGACTCGCTTGCTTGCTTCCAAAAGACCTTCGCGTCCAAGCCGCGAGTACGCGTCGTAAACAGCAGCCTTGCCGGTGATGTCATTGCGCTGTTCGCGCAGTGATGCAACGCGAGCGGCCTTTGCCTCGCGATCAGCACCGTGAGCCTTTGCCATCTCCAACTCGGCAGCCTGCAATTCGGTTTCAATTTGGAGACGCCGGTTGGTGTTCTCCATTTGATGCTGCTGTTTCACATCCTCCAGGCGAATGTCGTGTTCCTGTGCATCAGCCTGTGCCTTGGTCAACTTGGCAAGCTTCTCGCGCTCAAACTGAATGCCTTCGCGCTGCAGCTGGGTTCCCTGCTGGAACTGGTTGGCCTGCTGCTGCATATGTTCGCGGTCAATCTGTTGACCACGGCGAGCAAGTTCGCCCTGCTGCTGCATCTGGGCCCAATTGATTCCCTGGCCATTCGGGTTGCCGTACTGCGCAGAAAGCGCTGCGCCCTGCTGCGTTACTGCACTGGTGGGTTCGTATCCGTCTGCCATGGTTGTTCCTTATCCGAATGCGGGACCGCGGAAACTGCTGACTGCCTGACCGCTCAAGAAACCGCTGAACGGACGATTGCCAGTGCGGTTGGATGCCACTTGTCGCTGGTCTTCAAATCCGCGGAATCTGTTTGCACCCATGACCTCGCCGGTACGGCCAGCAAACTGGCCGGTCACGCGGTCTCCGGGCTTCATGCCCTGCGCAAGCATGGATCCAACAATGCTGTCAACAAGGTTTGGCGCACCAAGCGGACGCATCTGCGCCAACTGAGCACCAGCCATGTTGCCCTTAAGCCGGGCATCCATTGCCTGCGCAATCGAACTCTGGATCAGACTGTTGGCGTACTGGCTCTGCGCGGAAGCCAACTGGTATCCAGCCTGCAGCGACTGCTGGTTCATGCCGGCAGCCTGCATTCCTGCGCTTGACGACAGACCAGCACCCTGCATGGAGAGCCCACCAAGCGTGGAGCCCATGTTCAACTGCATTCCGCTCAGTGCGTTCTTTGCCTGCAGCAGCGAGTCAGCAGCCTGTGAATCAGCCTGCGACGCATACGCCGATGTCTGCTGGCGCATCGTGTTGTCGAGGTTTCGAAGTTCGGCCTGCTTGTCCTCGGGGCTCAGGTTGGGGTTGGAGTTGATCTGCTCACGAGCCGACTGGAACTGGCCTTGAATGGCATTGACCCCACCAGAGACGGTGTCCTTGCGGAAGAAGTCGTGGTCCTTGATGGCGCCCTGCATGGTGTCGATGCCCTTCTGCATCTCACCCTTTGCAAGTCTCACCGAACGGCTGGCATCAGCGCGCGTCTGCTTATAGACCTTGTCCGCATCCTTGCCCTGGTTGACAAGCGCATCAAGACCCTGCTGGCCCATTTGGTTTGCCTGCTGCGCACCAAGCTGCGCCTGTCCCATGCTCATTGTGCCAAGCGTGTCCATGCCACGCAAACCCTGCATGTAGTTTTCCATGGTCTGGCGCTGCTCTTCGCGGGCGCGGGCAAGGTTCTCGTAGTCGCGCATGTGCGCTTCTGAAACAAGATCGCCCGAGATCACGCCGCGCTCGGGAGCCCGCCCTGCACCAAACACGGATGACGGACGGCTCATCGGGTTACGGGGCTGCATAGCACCCTGTTGCCCAGACTGATTGCCATACTGCTGATCGCCAGCGCGGAATCCCTGACCAAAGTTCTGCGACACCGGAGCATTGCCGCCAAGACGCGCAACAGAGCGGTCGTACTGATTGCCAGCCGGTGGGGGCTGCACAGGACGCGCATACATGGAAGATGGAGCAAACTGGTTGTTCGGCATCCGATTGGTGGTATTCGGACGGAACCAGCTGGGCGTAGATCCCTTGCCAAATCTTGCATCAAATCCGTTTGGGTTGTTAGGACCGGTGTTAGGCATAAGAATTCTTGCTCCTCTCGCTGTCAAGGATACGGCCCTTCACGTTCAAAGCAAGGAGCCTAAACGTCTGGCCAACCACAAACGCCACAAATTCAACGCTCCACTGCGGACCTATTGCCATCGACGACGCGGTTCCAGTCGTCTTCGTCTGGTTCCACGCCGCGTGGACCGGCGTCTGCCCATCAACGATGGTCTTGTACGTGTCATTGGTCGATGGGTTGTACGAGTACCCCTTCAGGTACGCCGTGTCACCCTCCCCCTTGTACAGGTTTGCAAACCACCTCGAGAACTGGTTGTACCCAGTAGCCGAATCCACGGCGTTGGAGTACTCGTACCCACTGAACATGGCACCCATGGACGACACCTGGCGGGACAGCATGAACCCGGTTGCATCCTGCCCACCAGGAAGGATAGCCGTCTGGACCTTCATCACCACCGGATTGATGGCTACAAGCACATCAATTGGAGTCGGGAATAGCTCGCTCCCAGAATCTATGTCTGGAGTCACCTCATCGGCAGCCAAGACGGCAACAACTCTTACCTTGCCACCAGAAGCAGTTGCCAAGGAAATGATCTTGAACGTGTACTGGTAGTACAGGGCATCTGCGTAAGAAGTTGACCGGGAGACCGTATCACCAACAATCTTCAGATACGCGCCAATAATTGTCCAATCGGGGGTCCAGCCGTACGTACGTGCATTCCATGAAACAACTACGGACTTTGGAATTGATCCTGTGTTGTCAGTAAGCGTGGCAGAAACACACCGGTCACAGTTCCCGTCAATGAGACCGTAGTGAACACCTTCAAACAAGTTGCTTCCGCTGGGCGTACGGGCCCGGTCAAGGCCCGTCTTGGCGGGGAGCATCAAACGTGCGCGGAAGCCAGTAGTACTGGCACTGTGCTCAATGTCCGTTGGCGACAGGAGAAACAGGGCCGTGTCCTCAAGGGCCCCACCAACCGAGCGAGGATAAAGCGCGCGGGCGCACTTGGTAAACGGCAACTGGTGCAGCTCGCTGACGGTGCCGCTGGCAAACCACAGGCACGCAGCCTTGCCCTTCACGGGGTTCAGGAAGTACAGGGCCGTGGTGCGCGGATCAAACGCCAGAGACATCCGCTCAAGGTCATCCGCCCAGTCCTGCGAAATCAGCCAGTCCATCGCGCCGACTTCATCCAGCCGCCCGTCCGGATACAGGACGCGCACTCCCTGGTGGGTCACGTAGTAGATCATCGGGCCAATGCTCGACGCCGCATATGGACCAACAACGCCGTATCCAGAGTGAGCCGCCATCACGCGCACAAACGCGCCGTCGCGCATGATGAAGTAGACCTGGTTCCCCGAGAACCCGGCCAACATCTGGCCGGCCTGCTGGAACGCAATCGGCGTGTCGCCAAACAGATCCGGCGTCCATCGACCCTTTGGGGCAAACAACTCGTACGACCCATCCGCCGCGCTTGACCAACGGATCTCACCCACCGACTTCATCTGGTCGTCGGTGCCAGCAGCCTGCCCCTGGATGTTCGACACATACAACTGGCTCTGGAACGCAGCGGCCGCACCGCCATACGGAACGCTGTCAAGGAACGCAGGCTTGTCCTGAAACGTGTCCTGCATTACCAACTGACGGTCGTCCTTCTGAACCGCATACGCCCACTTCTTCACGGTAGCCGCAAGCGCAGGACTCCAGGTGGGTCCAGTCGTTGTAATCTCATACGCCGATGCAAGGAACGTGGCCTCGAGCTGCAGGATGCCGGTCGTGAAGATGCCCGCCGCATTCGTCGTACGAACGCTGCGCCAGATCTTGACCGTGTCGTACTTGGCCGTGTCGACAATGCCAACAACAGTGAACGTGCGGTTGACGCCAGTAAACGTCACGGCCACGTTGTCGCTCAACTGCGAACGGCGACCCGTATTCGAGTCCTCAAACTGCACGGCAAACGAGTAATCGCCAGCCTTCTGAGACGTTGCCGTTGTCCACCGGGCAGACGTGTCCGACCAGTAGTTTGCGATGTACGGGTTTGTGGTGCTGCCGTACACAACAAACGATCCAACAGTCCCACCAGAAGGATCCGGAAGAAGCGTTGTAGTAGGCTGGTATGAGCCAGTGGTGTTTGCGGAAACCCACGAACCAAGGGGTTTGGAGCCGGGGCCTGCGGACACGATGTTCAGCGCGGTGACGCTGTCAGTCCAGCTGATTGCCTTGGGCGACATGCCGCGAACAAAGACGTACACAACACGAGAGGTTGGCGCCACATTGATTGCGTAGTCGCCGGTTGACACACCCAACAAAGCGCTGTTCTCAACGAGTACGCGCTGGAAGTACGCGGACGTATCGGTGCGGTAGCCCTCAATGATGAGGTCGCGCGTCGTTGATCCTGGCCGCTGAGCCAAGTACACCACGCCGTAGCAGTACTTGCTTGAGCCGATGCGCGCCGTGAACGTCCAGAAATCCAGCACGATTGCCTGATGCGGATTCGTGGCATACGGGTTGGTGTTGCTGTTGCCGGGGAAGTCGGAGCCAGCAAGGTTCTCGTACCGAAACACCCACGCCTCGCGGAACCCCGGATACGGGACGGACGCGCCCTGGTTTGTGCCGTCGACCCCCACTAACTCCCAGATGGGGCTGGTGACAGCGCCGCCCTTCCAGACGTCTTTGCTCTGGGAGGCAGCACTGAGGGGGAGGGGCCAGGTGATGTCCTGCATCGGTCACATTCTACGGTACAACCGGCCATTTCCCCTTCGGACAAGTGGCGGCCGGCATCTTTCCTTTGATTGTTAGTTCTGCCCTGGCGCTCTCCCCGCAACCGCATGCCTTGCAGAACCCCACCTGCGGATCCTCTCGGGGATTCAGGAACTCGCACGCCCGGCAGGTCGCCAGACGCGCCTCGTACTGCCCCTCTGCCAGCTCCTGCGTGTACCGGCTGACCTCGGCCTTGACCCACGACGCCGCCTTCTGCAGCATCTTGGCAGGTGGGGCCTTCGTCCGCTCGACCCGCACAGAGCACGTACCGCACCCAGCTACGTCCAACCCCCTGTGGCAGAACGGATGGTCGACGTCCAGAGACCACGACTGGCAGTCCACGCTCTCAATGATCTTGCCGTTGATGCTGATTCTCATGACATGGTGGGCGCTGGGCAGCAAGGAGGGTTGGAAGCACCGGGATCATCAGTCATTGCAAATGACCCACCAGTCAACGACGATCCATACTCAATCACTGGACCGGAAATAATTCCGCTGGCCTGATTGGTAGAAACGTAATAACCAATAATTCCACCAAAGTCACTTCCGGTGCAACCGCATCCTCCAGGATAGTTATAAGAGTAATTTCTTGTACTTAGAGTTGAATTAAAAATGTAAGTTGCGACTGGAGCCGCATACCAAGTAGCAGTTCTACCACTGTTGGTGTAGTACGGGCCATCCCATTCATAAATTCCAGACACACAAGAATCACATTCAGCACCGGGAATAGCGTTGCAAGCCTGGCCAATCCATGCGTTGGTTCCGGTTGCAGTAAACGTAGTTGATCCAACCTGCGATGCCTGGCTAAGAACATTATTGATTTTGTTAGCAAGAACCAATGACCGACAACCAGTATTCAATCCAAACAAGCAGTTGTCAATGCTGATGTAGTTTGTCCCTGGACCACCAGCTACCCATCCAGTGCCATCACCAAACGGGTAAACGCAACTACGCGTGATTGAAAATCCAAACGAGTACGTCCACAAAGAAGAATCTGTTTGGTTGATTGCACATTGAAAATATTCACTTACAGAACAAGATGGTGTTACGCAAATACCAAATGGATTTGATGATCCACAATAATTGCTTGAAATCTGTTCGTTGAAATACCAAGCATTAGATTGTGGATTTGAATTCTGATAGATGCAGTCAACGCAATTTGCAATTTCCGGAGAGCACTGGGTTGGGGGCCAGGCAAATCCAACAGGAAAACTGCCAAGGTTGTGCGTGGTTGCAATGGTTCCAACCTTTTTTGGACAAGGGTCGAATGGCGTTGCACTGCACTCTTCCCCACCAACATTGCTGCATCTAGCGTTCGTCCACGGGTACGTCAACACAATATCCGTGCCGCACGCAATGCCGCCAATCCAGACTTCCGGGCCATACGTGTGAGTTGACTGAAGCGATGCACACAGCGTGTCACAACCCAGCCCCACCGGTTTGTCATAGATTCCGTAAAGCGTGCCGATGTTCCGTGTGGATGTTGGCGTTGAGTCGCACGTAGAGACATAGGTGAAGTCGTTCACCACGTACAAGCAACCACCAAGAACCATGATGTAGCACTTCGTCGGATCCAGCGCATCAGGCAGACCAATCGTCTGGCGGTACGAATCACAGAACGTAATTGTCAGAATGCACGTTGCAATAGATCCAGCGCACGTGCGGACGCAAGAACCAGAAGGCGTACACACAGAAGCAGTCCACTGCTTGACTGGCGCACCGGTGCAGCAGCACTTCCTCCGGACAAGCAGGTTCATCATGGGCAGACGCCGTCAATCTTGTTGGGTGCCGAGAAGAAGTACCTGCTGCCCCACTTCCACACTTCCACCATCATGTTGGTGGGGACCGGGTACACCTTGTAGTCTTCCTGGCTTGTCAGCTCAATCGGAGCCGCCGTGCCAACCGCAGGAAGCCCGTAGGCGGTTGATGAGGTGTTGGCGGTCTCAAGCAGGTTGTACGCCGTGATCGTGTTGCTGCCACTCTGGAAGAACGGCCACGTTCCACCAAGTGTGGACTGCTCAATCATGGCGTATTCCCAGTGCCCCGGACTCACAAATGTCGAACTTGTGATCTTGTAGACCCCGTGGAACTGCCTGGTGTATGACGTGACTCGGCCAAAGTTGTCGGTCGTAATTGCGGTCACTGCACCGGCATCCGACGGCGCAGTCACCGTAATCGTCTTCAGCTGCAGCGTGGTTCCAGCAGACAACTGGAACGAATCCGTGCTGTCGTAGCTCAGGCCAACAGTCCGGTTTGACGCCATGTTTCCGCCGCCCGTCAGCGGAGCAGTAGCAGTCAGAGTTCCAACAGAACCGCTGGGCGACTGCACGGTGACCGTGCCGTTGCCATCGTCAAAGACATACGTAGCAGGAAAATCAAAGTAGATCTCGTTACATGGGTTGACGGTCACGTCACCGCTTCCGGTGTAGTACCGGACAGACACTGCACCGCCAGACCCATTGGTCCCGTTGGTGCCATTTGTGCCGTTGATTGGGTTGTCACCAAAACCGCCACCAGAGTTGATAATCGAAATATTGGTAGGGCTCCAACCCATCTGCGGACCGGGAACCCAAGGGATACCAAAGTTGGTGGCAGGAACCGTTGCCGTGCTGAAGTTGTACGAGAACGGTGCGGCACCAAGCCCAGACGACCAACCAAGGTTCTGCGTGCCAAAGATGTTCCGCAGCAGGAACTTGTTTGGGTTTGGGAACTGGTTCATCGCGCTTAGCGCGTCCCACTGTTCGCCACCCTCCTGGTCTTCCTGTCCAGGAATTGCCATTAGATGTTCCGCCAGTCGTTGAGTTTGTTGTCTGCCGTGTTGCGCTCGAAGTACTTGCCAGTGCGCATCTGCTGGCTGCTGAAGTGATCCATGCAGGTCTTCATTGCATCCTTGTACTGCATCTGCAGCATCTGGAACTGCGACGCGGTGATCTTCTTGTACGTCCCGAGCTTGATGGCCCCACCAACAGCAACCGCCTCGTAGAGCGATTCAAGACCGAACGGCGCGTACTCAACGGTCACGGAGCCAGCCGCGGCGTAAGTAAACGGCAAGCGCACCTTCGTCTGGAAGAGCGTGCTGTTCTTCGTCCACTTGGAGATGATCCGTTCCTCAACAATGCCGGTGCTGGTCAGGATGCGAACCATGCTGCCTAGATATGCGTTGTCCCGGCGGTCAATCACGCCAACCTGAGGCGTGTTAGTTATTGAAAACACCAGGGTGTCCGCAGCAACCGTGTACGTCAAGCCAGTGGGGGTTCCTACCGTAGTTGTGATTGCAGTGCCTCCTTCGGTTTCAGACAACGTGAACGTAGTCGTACCGTTGGTTGCAATGATGTAGTACGTCTTTCCACTGGTGTAGTTGGAAATGGATCCGCTGCCACCATACGTTCCAGTAATGGTGATTGCCTGACCAACAAGCAGTGAAGTAGTTGTAGTGCAGGAAAACTGGCCGGCAGTACCCGTAATACCAGTAACAGTTGGGGGGCCAATCAAAGTAGCACCAATGCGGAACGGCATCACTTCGCCGCTGTGCATGAACTGCAGCTCGATGTCATCGTAATCCTGATCGGGCGTTGGGCTGAACACAATCATGTTGCCTTCGACCTTCCAATTGGGTCCGCGGTAGTGCCACTCTGTGCGCGGCATTGCCTCGCGGCTGACGTAGTTGTCGTCATTGCGGATGGCAAGACGCCACACCTCGCCGACACACGGAGGCAGTGAGTAGTACTGCGTGCCCTGGGTCAGCGGAAACGGAATCCAGACGCTTATCGGGTTGCTCGTCGAGTTGTTGATGCGCGATGCAATTGACGCAAACATGGGGCTGATGACATGCTTCACAAGGAAGTTGTCGTCGTACTTCGCATCAAGCGATGGATCGTCCAGGTACGCACGCGTACGGTCGATGACGGTCTGGATGAATCCACCTGTTTCGTCCATGTCAGTTTGCCTTTGCCATCTGGCGCAGAGTCTCGCACGTGCGAGCGTACGATTCGCCACCCTTGCGGGCGCCAACCCACGGCGTCATGCCGTTCTCGATCTTGTAAGCCTCACGTTCGTTGCCCTTGCGGCGCAGCATCTTCACGGCCTCGGCGCGCTGGGTAGCGTCGTCATCCATGGCGGACTTGCGTTCGCTGCTGGCCTGACGCATCTTGTCCTTCACAGCGCGCACGGTGTCGTCTACCGGCTTGCAACGGGCCTTCAATTCATCGGCAGACATCCAGCCACCACGGTCCGGAGCAACAGGAAACGTCTCAAGCTCAAGGCACACGTCCGGCTTGAACAGCCACTTGGCCAGCACAAAGTTGCCAGTGCGTCGATGGAAATACAGAAACAGCTCCGGGATGCCGGTGACGCGGCGCGCAAAACGGATCCAGTCGCCGTCCGGCATGATCTCGTGGTCGCCATACATGGCAAGACCAGCGCACGCGGCTTCGTACTTCGGGTCAAACGTGATCTCAATCTCGGTCATCGGTTCTTGCCCATTTTCTTGAACGTCTTGGCCAGGTTGTACCGCTTGCTACCAGGCGGGCAGGTGGGGCCACCCATCTTTGCGCCGGTGCACACACCTTCGGTGCCACGCCGCTTGATGTCCTTCACGACCTTGCCGATCCATCCCTTCGCCACGTCAGTACGCCTTCTTGCCAAAGAGGCCACTCATCTTCTTGCCGCAGTTGCATCCGGCCTTGCCGCACGAGCACTTCTTGCCCATGCCGCCGCCAAAGCCCTTGCCCTTTTCGGCCTTGTAAATCTTGTCTTTGACTGACTTGATGGGGTCCTTAGACATCTTCATTTCCAACCTCGTTTCATTTTTGCGTACTGCTTCGCGTCCACAGTGGACTTTGACTTTGGTCTGCTGATCCCAAGCTTTTTGCGCTTGTTGATGTTCCCAACCAGCGAGTTCTTCGCCATGTTCACTCTATGAGAGATTTTGCGAACGCGATCTGCTCGTTGCTCCACTTCGGGAAACTTGTGTCGCCGCCGATGTAACGAGATAGCGCAGTTGCGCGAAGATCAAGTTCATCGGTTGAGTATCCCTTGTCTTTACCGGATGGCGAAGGAAGTTCCATTAGGAACTTGCGCTGATCCTTCGTCAAATCAGGGAGGTCTGCCGCCTTGTAGTTTCGCGACCGAATGTACAAACGTGCGCCCTCAATGTTGATAAGCCCACGCCGTTTGTTTGGATCCCGCATATGTTCGTTGTACGGATTGACAACAATCGAATTGTCTTCAGCAGCGTATCCGGCTACGTCCGGTCTGCCATTGAAGAATTGACGCTCTTTATCGTTTTCCTTGCGAACTTTAAATCCAAACGATTGCTCGACAGATGAATCGCGAGGAGCAGGATTCACGCCCTTGGCAATGTCCATCCATTGGCGACCGGACTCGTTCCTTATCGCGGCGATGATTCCCTTCATCGAATCCACGTCAGCACCCCCATCGCTTCCGCGCGGCCATAGGAGACTTGTAGGACTCCTTCTTCATCATCTTCTTCATGGTCACTTCTTCCAGCCGCTCTTCATGGCAGCGTAAGACTTCGCGCTGACGGTTGACTTGGACTTGGGGCGCGAGATCCCAAGCTTGCGACGCTTGTTGATGTTCCCTACCAGCGAGTTGAGCGGATTGCGTTTCATCAGCACTTCCAGGCGCGCAGGCTCTTGTTGATGCGCGAGTTGGGATCGTTCGCCGTCTTGCTGCTAGTCAGCTTCTTTTTCATCCCGCGCATACGGGCGCAGAACGACTTCTTGCGGGAACCACCTTCAGGCTGCGGGCGCTGAAGATGTCCGCCAGTGGCGCGATTGTAAGCCTTGCGGCCCAATTCGCTCAAGCCACCGAGCGGGTTCTTGTGCTTTGCCTTGAACTGGAAAGACTTCTTTGCCATGGTCAGCTCTGGGTCAGGAGGTACTTGGTGCGCTGGAGAAGCGCAAGCATCTCATCGCGGATGTTTAGGAGCGCAGTTTCCTTGTCACCAACGTCCTTCGGGATCTCATTGCGCAGCGTGCTCTCAAAGTCCGACAGGATCTTCTGCACATCCCCACCAACGGAAAGCGAGGAGATGCCGGAAAGGACTTCGCGTCCCTTGGCTCCGATCAGCGTCTCCACAAAACTATCAACGAGTTCGTCCAAGCCCTCGTAGATCTTGCCAAGAGCCTTGTGCTCGGCGTGCGACTTGGTCATCCAATGCTGGAGACGAAGCGCTTGCTGGGCGCTCATCAACTTCTCAACGCAACCGCACTTGCGACCACCGGCTGACGGCGGCATCTGGGGCGCAGGCTTGGCACCTTCAGTCTTCGGGGCGTTGAACAACGGGTTTTCTTTGTCGGCCATGCTTACATGATACGGACATCTCCAAAATACACATCCCCCTGCACCCGAAGATGCAGGGGGATGGCGTGGTTCCCGTCCTTAGACGGGGCCTCAGGGAGGACTTTACTCGCCGTACTGGCGGTCGGTGGTAACACCGGTGAGCTTCAGACCGGCCGGCTGATCCGGGACGAGCTGCATACGCAGCATGCCCGGCATCTGCATGCCTTCCGTCACCAACGTGCTGTTGCCAGACACGCGCTGGATCGGCACCTTGACGTCCGCGTAGCCCAGCGACGGGCCGACGAACTCGAAGGGGATGAAGCCTTCCGCCTTGTCGAACTTCTGGGTCCCCTTGGGGGACGGCGGAACGTACTTCTTCCAGTTGGCGCCACCCTTGCGGATGCCGTACACCGTGCCGTCCTCGATGTAATTCGAGGTGTAGCCGCTGTACGTGCGTCCGTCGAAGGAAAACTTGAAGCCCTCCTGCGAACCCTCGTTGGTGAGGCTCGACAGGCGGTTGGTGCGGTCCAGCATGTACTGGCCGATCTTCTGGGCTTCGTAGTTCAGCCACACACCGTCGCTCGCAATGAGGCAGTCGATGTACTGGCCGTACTTCTCCTTCGCACGGTGGAAGCCGCGGAGGTACTGACGGAGCTTGTGCTCAGTCAGGGTACCGACCGAGGTCTTGAAGTAGGAACGGAACTCGGGGTGCACGTTCACGTCGATCTGGTTCGACGTGTCACGGTCGCCACCAAGCAGGTACTGGCTACCGTCGGAAGCACCAGCAGCACCGGAACGGAGCCAGCTGTTGATACCGGCAAAGCCGTAACCGTTGGCAGAAGCAGCCGCACCACTATTCAGCTTGCGAGCATTCGCAAAGTAGACGTAGTAGGTGGTGGTTGCGCCCAGGTTCAGACCAGCGCCAAAGGCAATGGTGACCTGACCCTTGACTTCGTCAACCGCAGCAACCCAAGCCGCGACTCGCGTTGCGGAAGTCTGGGAAGCGGCAGCGGACTGAGAGTCATTGAGACGGATCTGCGGCGAGCTGTTGTCGAAGATATCGACGCGCATGCCCACTGCAAAACGGTCAATGCTCTTCTCGGCCACCAGAACCTTCAGCGCACGAACCGTGTTGTTGGTCACAGCGGTACCGGCGTTGGTCCACGTGGGAACGGTCGAGGTGGTAAAGAAGTCGGTCGAGTACTGGTAGTCCGCGCTGTTGGCGTTCGTCCAGCTACCGAGCTGGTAGCTGTTGTTCTCCGCGAGGTACCAGTAGTTGCAGAGGGTGTGCGCCATCAGGCGCGCATGACCCTCAAGCTTCGGACCGATCACTTCGCCGATGAAGGCCGGGGTGGCTTCCGCAGTCATCTCGCCAAGCGACATGTACAGGTTGGAAACCATGGCCTTCATGCCGACGCCGAGACGGTACGGACGAGCCATCGCGCCATCGGTGGCGTCCGGCCAGGTGTTGGTGTTCGTCTGCTGCTGCAGCTTTGCACCAATGTCCGTCACGGTCTTGTCGCCGTACAGCACGAAGTTGTCACGAGTGTCGGCCATGTCAAGCACACCGGCCATCGAACCCATGTAGATCTTGAGGATCTTGAGGTCACGACCGATGAGCGAAGCAGGACCAACACCCTGGCTGGTGACAAAGGTGTCACGCCAGGCGGGATCGAGGGCCGGCAAGAACATCTCAATGTTCTTGTTCAGGACCTCCTGGATGCGGTCGCTCTGCTTATCAAACAGAGAACCCGCAGTTGCGTAAAAGGGTGAGTTAACAGACATCTAAGTGCCGCCTCCTTGGCGGATGAGTGGTTGGTTTAAGCCTTCGTCTCCCCACCTGCGGAGATATCGAGGGCAATTCGGGAGAGCGCATCCGTGTTGAACTCACGGACCGCCGTATCAACAGTGCTCCGATCCATGCCCTTCTTGAATTCAGGGGCAGGAACCGGTGGCTTTGAGGCAATCGTGTCCATCTCGCTCACTGTTTCCGGCGTCCGACCCAAAGAGTCGAGATCACCGATGACCGTCGCGTACGAACGCGCCACCTCTGAAGCAGCCTTCGCCGCCTCTTCTTGGATCCAGTCTTCGCTGAAGTTTCCACCGCTCTTGTCACGCCGGTCATAGAGCCGGTCGAGGGTGGCCTTGCGAACCTGGTCCTGAATGGCCTGGTAGGCGCCCGTGGCGTGTTCACGCCCGCGGGACTTATCCAGACCCATCAACATCTTGGCAATTTCCCCGTTCTCGTCAATAGCGGAAACGACGCCTTTCTTCATTTCTTCTTGCATCATGCGCAGGCGCATCTGCTTGGTTTCACGCTCGAGCCGCTCGTAACGGGGGTCATTCTGCTGTGCCATTTCGGGTTCCTCCTGAGTGTCTTCCTCGGCTTCTTCAGCCGTTTCCTCGCCATCGTCCTGAGTTTCAGTCTGCGACCGGGTCCAATCCCGGACGTACTCCTTGATTTCCTGATCGCTGTAACCAACGCCAGCAAGCATCTTTGAGGCCGCATCGGCAATCTCGTGCTGCTCGCCGTCACGGCGGATGAACCGGTTGGTTGCATCCTGGAACGCACGGAGATCGTCAATTTCGCTGACAACATTGCCAGCCTTGCGGATAGTGTCGACCAGTTCGGCAACGGTAAACCGTTCGCCGTCAATGTCAATCACCGCATCCATGTTGCGGATTACGGAATCCGCACCGTTTCCTTCGATTTCATCAGCCATTTGCCATCATTCCCTGAGGTTGCGCCTGCTGTTGTTGTCCAGGCTGACCAGCCACATTGGCCATGTCATCCGGGTTTGGGACCATAGCAGGCAAGGTCTGTCCCATGAATCCGATCAACGCTTCACGATACGCCTTGAAAGCGTCCTGAACCGCTGGGCTTGCCACGGCCATGATCGGGTTTGCCATGAATGCACTCAGCACGCGGAGCTGGATGTCCGGCCTCGTCGTGTGCGGAGTAAGAACAATCTGCTGGGTCTGCTGCCCGTCTCCAAACAACAGGAGGATGTTGCGCACGATGCTCTCGTATGCGCTCTTCTCCTCTTCCATCCAAAGGGCCATGTCAAGGCCTTCCTTCATGGCAAAGAGCTTGACGCCATCGGGGTCTGTCAGGCCAGCCTGCAGCATTCCCATGACTTCCTGCTTGCGAACAACCTCGCTCTTCGGCGAAGTATCGCGCACCGTAAACGCAATCTGCGAGAAGTTGGGCAGCGGATTCTGCTCAAACGAGACGGTTCCGTTGTCGGGATTGATGACTGCACCAGCAAGTTCGGTCGTCAACTTGTTCACCGGCAGCGACCGGCGACTCACGAGCATCTGGCCGGCAGCCTTTGCAACAACTGCCCGATACATCGTGCCAAATGCCACCTGCACACCGCTGGTGGGGTTAGTCATTGCCTTGCTGATCTGCTCGTCAAGGAACTGCAGACCGCTTGCGCTGTCCACGCGACCCTTCTCCGCAATCAGATCCTGCACCGGCGACAGGCCATCAATCACCGACTTCGCAAACTGTGCAACCTTGCCCGGCACATCACCAGCATTGAACGGCTGAATGACCAGCGGCTTGAAGTCATCGCCCATAAGCGAGTCCTTCGAGTACGACAGATAACGCAGACCCTGACCAACCTCGCGCATGGATGCGCGCTCGTTGATTGTGCCCTGCGGAATCAGTACCACGCCGTAACGGTCCATCGTGCGGATGTTGTTGAACAGGCTCTTCAGGAGCCGTTCCATCTCGCGCACAATGCCAAACATCAGGTCAAACAGGCCTGCTCCGTGGAACGTGCCGTTTTCCATGAACCGCGCAAACCCAATGGGACAGTACGCCTCGACCTTCGACAGGTCCTGGTCGTCAATCACCACATCACCGCTGGACACAATGTAACGGCTGACGGTTCCGCGAGGTCCATGGATCCACGTCTCGCGGATTTTGGCAACCTGCTGCGTGTCGTCATCTTCGACATTGCCGCGCACACCACCCTGCGCCAGAGTCGACACAAAGTAACCGGTGCCGTTCCACGGCGCGTCCTGCGACTCTTCCATCTGGTGGCCGTACTGCCAACGCCAGACGTTCATCTCCTCGATGTTCTGGTCGATCTTTCGGTTGCCGTACTTGTCCTTGAGGAAGTTAAGCGGCACAAGGCGCTGGCGGATCATGCCGCGGACCTTGGTGTGATCGTGTCCCAGGCTCGGGAACGGAATCAGTTCCTTGGGGTGGATGACTTCGAGGTCAGCGGTGAGTCCAACCGTCGGGCTATCAACCATGTGACCAGTGATGCCGCAAGAGCCAAGCAGGGCGAAGAGATAGTTGAAGTCACGTTGGACCCCCACCAGCTGCTGGTCAGAGACCACAGCGTCGGCAACCAGCTGGGCAACGGAACGTTCACGAAGTCCTGCAAGACTGAATCCCTGCCTCAACGCACGAGGGCGAAGGTCCATAGTGTTCAGGCGGGCAGTCGTCTTGTCAACGATGGAGAGCAGCTCCGTCGATTGGAATTCGAAGTTTCCTTCTTCGTCCAGATAGTGCGGGGTGATGCGTCCCGTGCGCGGGTCGAAGATGTCGAACCGGCGGAATCCGTTTAGGTAGTACCACGCCAGCAGCCACAGGGTGCGGCGATACGTCAGCTTCAGCATCTCACGCGACACGTGCGCGTCGATGATGCGGCCGAGCTGAACGGAGTTCTTCGGAAGGTTTACGCCATCACTTGCCATTGGTGTCTGCCTTCTTCTTCACACGGGCCCAACCAGGAGGCATGTCTTCCATGAGGTCGATGCCGTTGAAATTGCTGTTGATGAATTGTTCGTCGGTCTGCGGGCGCTCGAGCGGTTGCTGAACCACCTGCTGGGGTTCGCGCCGTCCCGTGTAATACGACTCGACCAGCATGTTGAAGTACGACAGGGGAATCGTGACGGTCAACTGGCCGGGAGTTGGGCGGGGTGCTTCGTATTGGATATGGTCAGACACGCGATCCTCCGCTCTTGGTGGGTGGTTCCTTCATGATACGAAGGGCATCCTCAACCGAGATGTTATTGAAATTCATGGCGTCCGCAATGTTCAACCCGTACTTCTTGTCGACATAGTTGCCCTCCCCGATCTCCTCAAGGGGGTTTTCAATGACCAACCGGCTGTCCTCGTCTGCCACCGCAACAGCCCGTTCCATACGTCCACGGACCACAAACATGCTCATGGCCACCGTGTCGATGAAGTCGTCGTGGGCCAGACCGCCGTTCTCAGCGTCGGGGTTGAACTGCTCGATCTGCTCAAACAGCATCCGCCAAGGGTTCAAGCCTCGCCGCCAGGTGGGGAGCTTGATGAGCCCGTGCTCAAACCGGTAGTTCAGGGCGCTGATCTTGGAAGTCTTGTCCATGACGCCGGGGTTCAGCTTCATGACCTTGGGCGGCGTCATGCCCGTGATCTGGTCTGCCCGCTGCCTGACCATCGACTCCATGGCCGCGTACAGGCTGAACGACTGCCGGACTACCTCGACGTGGATGGCTGGCACGTGCCACTTCATGGCCAGACGGAAAGCGTGCTCAATAAGAACCGGCTCGCGGACCTGACCGCCCCACGTGTCCAGCACAAACAGGACCGCGTCCACCGGGTCGTAAGCCATGACCGTGCAGACCTTGAAGTCAGAATCCGTGGTTGAGGTGTACGAGGTGTCTACGGTTGCAAACAACTTGACCCGGCCCGACAGGAACTCAGGCAACAGCATCCGCTCGGTGTCGCCCGTCTTGTTCTTCCAGCAGAAGGTTGACTTCGAGAGATGTGGATCCGTATCGCTCTCGGCATCCGGGTTCTCAAGCCACCAGCCGTGGCGCTCCTGGGTGATGTTGCCGAAGTAGACCTCTTCCGACTCACCGGGTTGCGCCAGGTATTCGGCGTTGTAGTTGTGGGTGCCGATCATCTCCTTGATGTCTTCAAGGGTAATGAGGCCCTTCAGACTCTCCTTGGCATCCCGAACCTTCCGGTTGATGGGCCACATGGACGGCCACGCGCTTTGCTGCGTTCCATCTTCGTCCGTGTACTCGGACCGCAGGATTAACCGGGACCACTGGTCAAAGCGGGGATCCTTTGCCACCTTGCTGCCATCCGCCAGCAACTCCGTCATCATCGCGTGCCACGCGTAGTGCCGCCGACTCACGAACGTCGCCAGCCACCGCACACTGGTATCACGCCGTGTCACCATCGGCATCACGACCTTGAACAGCAGCCGTTCCATGTACGACCGAAGGATGGACATGCTGGTCGAAGCCTTGGGGTCATACTCGGGGTCATCAAGCGCGTACACGCGCGGGCGACCACCACGCTGGCGGCTCTCGGCACTCATGGCACGGAACCACGAACCGTTGTTCAGGTACATGAGCTCGACTCCGAAGGATGCTTCGCCGCGCTTTGGCGTGATGCGTCCATCGGGGAACTCAGGCGCAATGTCGTCAAAGATCCGCTTGTTGCCGATGAACTGCGTCTTCAGGATCTGGCTCGTCTGCTCAGCATTGTCAACGCTGCTCGTAGCGTAGATAAAGGAGAAAGCCGGACGCGTAAGCATCTGGAGGAGCGCAGTCTTTCTGAAGCAATTGCTCTTGGCGTATCCACGCGGTGCAATGGCAATAGATCGGGGGGACATGGCCCACATCCGATAGATAGCAAAGTGTCCTGCTGGCGGATCAACTGGATCATCGTCGTAGAAGTACGGGTTGAAGTCCTCCTCCCAGTCGGGATGGAGATACCACTGGTCAAAGAAATTGACGCTGCCTGCAAACCGCGTTGCCTTCACCCGCAAGTCGTTGGTGGGGACAAGCCACTGCGAGCACGCGTTGACGCGAGCAAGCCGCTGACCCTCAGGCGTAAGCGTGAGGTAGTCGGCAGGCAACGGCCACATGGCGTTGCCCTCTTCCGGCATTGGGATTGCAACCGGGTTCACAGACCCACCATCTTGCGCTGCATCCCCTTGATCGCAACCAGCTCGACAGCGGCCATGCGAAGGATGCAAGCAGCAAGAAACGCGGGCTCATCGGCAGCCGGTGCAACCGCAACAATCTCGGTAGCCGCATCAACCCAGCGCTTGTGGAAGACGTGGTTGTTCGTCTTGATGCGCTCGATGATTGCGTTGCCAAGTTCCGAGAGTTCGCCCCACCAGGTAGCTGGATCATTGATGCCCATCGAGAACAGGATTGGCGCGCCGCCACGTGCGGCCTGCAATCCATCCATTGCAGCAATGCGAGCGAACGCCTTACCGATCCTCGGATCCATGTCCGCGAGATGGCAGGTAGACGGCGGCGATAGTTCCGGTTGTGTCTTCTGAGATTGCACTTGGGGCCCTCCTGAGGCTTGAGACGAGTCTACTCGCTGATTGGGTAATTGTCTTGCCATCGCTCTGTTGTTCCGTAACTGTTTGTGTTGCAGTCGCCGTTGTGATCATCCCGTTGAGTTCAGCCACCTCGCGCACGATCTCGCGAATCCGCTTCATGGCGTCGATGGACGTCTTGCCGCTGCCCGTCCGGGCAATGTCAACCAGGCGCTCCATCTCCTCCGAGACGTCCCACTCGGTTGCCCGAATGGCCGTCCCCACCCGCGAAGGGCAGAAGAAGGACATGATCATCTCATCTCCTGGGTCTGCCTGCTTGGTCTCCTTGAGGCTGCGGGGTGTCAACGGGGAAGTCCTTCAAGCAGGCGCTGGACCGCATCGGGCGCACCCCTCAGGGTTGCAATGTCGCTGGAGCGGGTGCCGTACTGCTTCGGGGGGAACTTTCTGTTTCGAGCAGCACGCTTGCGGTCATCAGACTTGCGACGGCCCTTGGGCGGAACAACGTTGCCAACCGGCTTCTGGCCGGGAACAATCTCGCGTTCGTCGGTAATCGGATCAAACCGGCGCGGAACATATGCGGTGGATATCGGAGCCGCGCCAGGCTTGATGGGGCCAGACTTCTTCTCAGGCGGGTTCTGGAAACCACCTTCCTCCACGCGGATCCTGCTCAGGATCTTTTCGATTCGAGCGCGTTCCTTGGGGGCAAGGTTGCGGTCATCAAGACGCCTCTTCAGGCGGTCAATGTCCATCATGCGCGGCGACATCTCCGCACGTTCGCCTTCACGAAGTGCAGCGCCGGTGACGCGCGGCTTCAACTTGCCAGTGCTGTACGCCTTCTCAAGCACCTTCTCGTATTCAGTCACGCTGCCCTGAAGAACCTTGATGCGACCCTGAAGGGCATCCATGTACATCCCAAATGTTTCAGGAACGCTAGTCGAGTAACCCTCGCCAGATTCAGCACCGCTGCCAGGTCCAAACAGAAGCGGCCTACGGGCTTCGCCGCCTTCTCCGGTCTGCTTGAAACTGCTCTTGAAGTCAGAAGTAATCCGGCGGACTTCATCAAGCTTCTTGTTGTTCAGGGCAACTTCTGCCTTCAGCTTGTTGAGTTCAGCTTGCGCGCGCGAGAGTTCACGCGCGTTGCTGATCTGGCGCGGCACTCGATTCGGCTTGTTCTTCCGCATCTCCTTGACGTAATCACGGGTCAGGCGATCAATGCGGGTCATCTGAAGATTAGACCTGGTTCCTCCTTCGCCGTAATTGACGTCTGCGGTATCAAGACTCTTCTTGAACTCAAGCACCGCGTCATGCAGCGTTGCCGCCTTGGGAAGATCCTTGAACTGCTGCGGAGCAGGCGCTTCCGTTTCCTTTGGCTGATCGGCAGCCCGGATGCGCTTGGCTTCGGCGCGCAGGGAAACACCACGTGCGCGTGCAGGAGTTCCAGTCGGAGCGCGACGGCCACGACTGGTGGGCTCCCCAAGAACAGCACCGCTTGAAACCGACTCGCGCATGGCGTTTCCTTCGACGCCGCCGGTACGAACCGGTTCGACGCCAAGAGGAATCTTTGCTGGGCCAACACCCTTGCGACGCTCTCCCGTGGTCACGTCCTCAAAGGGACGCATGGCAATGGTGCTTGCACCTCCGCGGATGCGCGTGCCAACATCGCCAACAATTGCACCAACCTGCGGTGCAGAACCAACAGCGCTGGCAATCTGTTGCTCTGGCAACTGGCCGCGCTCAACAATCATTGCCATCTGCTCTCGAAGGCCTGCAAGTTCGTACGGATTTCCTGCGGCAGCAGAATTAATTGCCTTTGCAACAATCTTCTTTGTGTTTGATTCGGACCTTGCGCGCCGCTGCTTGTTTCCAGTGGTGTCCTTCAGGGAGTCAACAATTGCGCGGATATCAGATCCAGTTTCCCTTAGCGTTTCGTACCTGTTGAGTCCAGAGTAAGAACGCTTTCCAGAAATGATTTCGTCAATCAACTTCATGGAAGAGCGAACGCCTGCAGCTTGCTCGTTGGCAATCGCCTCTTCTACTGGACCACGAACAACATTCCTTCCGCCCGCCTTTGCAATCTGGTTGCTTTTGTCAAGTGCTTCAATTCCAAGGCTCTTGGCAAACTTTGCAAGGATCTCGCCACGTTGCATCTGCTCAATGGGCGAGTAGTCGCGGCCGGGGATCTTGTTGCCATCCTTGTCGGTGCGCTGGACACCTGCAAACTTAGACCAAGCCTTTTCGATTGCCTCTACGTCAGCGTCGTTGAATTTCTCAAGGTACTTGTTGTAGAGCTTCGGATCAGATGCAATGACTGCAAAGCCGCGGTCTGAAGTTTCCGATGGCTCGGTTGCAATGGTGCCCGGGATGTTCTTCAAGCCTTCGTTTTCAGAACCCTTGTCTGCGGTATCAATTCTAGTTTCGCTGTAACGCTTGCCCTTTGCACCACGAATGCGCTCTTCGGCATTCTCGCCAGTCTTGTTGGTTGCGGTACGCTCGGTAGCTGCCGGAGAGTAATCGCCAGACTGAATGCCCTCTTCGGCCATGCGTGACTCAAAGTCGGTGACCAGAGTCATCCGCTTCTGCTTCAGTTCTTCTGCAAGCTGGATGTCGCCAAGTTCAATGGCGTGCTCGGCTTCTGCCTCAAGCCTGTCCATCTCGGCAATGTTCTTGCGCATCGCAACATCGCCAACGCCCTCTTCCGCAATGCGGGCAGGACGCCTCTCTTGGGCAATGAACGCTGCCTTCTTGCGTTCGCCCTCTTGCGTAGGAGTTTCGACAACCTGGTTTCCGAGCAGGCCCTTGCGGACCTTTTCCGGTTCGACCTTCTGGATTCCCTTGACAAGATTTCCGCTTGCCTGGTAGTTGAACCCGGTGTCTGCAAGGTCGCGCAGAACGGAACGCATCTGCGGTTCCGGATGTCTGTCGGCCTTGCGACGAGCCATCTCGTGAGCAAGCGCGGTGACATCAGCGTCATCAGGGACGTATCTCTTGTCCCCACCAACGCGAGTGGTCTCGCTGGCAATCAGGTTCTTGCGTGCAAGCTTCTTGAACCTCTCGACAAAGTTTTCGCCAAAGCCAGCCTTAGTCACGGCACGAGCAAGGACCTGGGCATTGGATGCGCTGCCTGGATCGCCAATGCGACCACGCTCAGCAGCAGCACTCAGGCCGATTTCGGATGCGCGCGCTGCGTTGATCTTTCCAACACGCGATTCAACAGCGGGGCTATAAACCTTGGGTGGCTCAGGAAGGTTCGGCCTTTCCGCGACCACCTTGCCCCTGCCCAAATTCAGAATCCTGCCTGCTCCACGAACGCGTTCATTTGCCATTGTCTGGATCCTCTGGAAGTCTTGCTGGCTGTATTGCTTGAGAGTACCCCTCTTCAGTCAACCTGGGAAGCGTGGAGTACGAGAGTTCCGCAAGACGGGTTGTCAGGTCCAGCATTGCGCGTTTGACCTGCATCGGGGTGCCGATCTTGGCGAGCCGCTTGCCGGCGCACAGTTCCCCCACCAGCCAGCGCCAGTGGGTGCGAAGTTCCTCTGGTGGGATCGACGCCCTGGCGTGCGGGTAGTTGGTGCGCTTGCCGTTCTTGTTCTTTGCGCCAGGCATGAGAAAGTCTCGCCCGCCCGCTCGGGTGATGGCCTTCATGCAGATCTGGAACGTGACGGGGTCCACATAGACCTTGCCGCCATCGGCCAGGATCAACGGGCATTGGATGGCGCGGCAAAGCCCGCGGAACCCACGGCGGGTCCGGATGAACCCCTTCAGGTTCTCGAGGTAGTAGTCCTCGTCAAGGAGACGAAGGCCCCCACCAAGCGAGATGTAGGACGGGCGCGGGCGCTTCATTCGGTCGTGTACGGGAGGATGTCCTGCATACCAGGACGCGATGAGAACCAGCGGCCAAGTTTGCTGACGCCAGCACCAAACGGGTTCTTACGGCTGAACACCTTAGACAGCGGCGATTCGGCCATTGCTTCACTAAACCTCTTGTCTGATTCAAACTGGCGGTCGCGAGTGTTTTGTTCTGAGTTTCGATATGCGGCGCGGGCTTCACCGGAAAGCCTTGTAATTTCGGCATCACGCTCAATCATGCGCTTTCTGAACTCGCGGTCACGCTGTGAACGAGCTTCTTGCGTTGCCCGCATCACCACATCAGCAGCATCGCGTTGCGAGTGAGCCTTGTCTACGGCTTCGCCGTAACGACGTCGGCTTTCATCCTTAATTGCCTCGGCAAAATCTGCAGTTTCATTGAAGGACATGCCTCTGGTAATTGCTTCCCGTTCTTCAGGAGAAGCATCCGTCCAGTCCTTTGCTAGTCGTTCGTAACCAGCGATGCGATCTTGTGCTGCCTTGCGGCCAGCCTGAATGTCTTTTTCGGTTGGACCCTGATATGAAGGTGCCGTCGGGAACTTAGGAGCCGATCCGGTAGCTCCGGTAGCGGCTCCAAGAATTGCAGAAACGCCGGGAGGTGTCTTGCCACCAAGAACTGGCGACCCAACGGTAACCGTGGGCTTTGCAACTGGTGCTGGCTTGATGCCGTCGAGGTGCTGTGCCAGAGTGACACCGGGAGGAGGAACAACAGCGGCTGCCTGCTTCTTTGCGGGCTTGCCGGTGTATGTGGAACTCGGCATTGCGGAGTCGCCGTGCTGCGCCATCCATGCTGACTTCTGCTCGGGCGTCATTCCAGCGGGGTTCTTGGCGTGCGCGTCAAAGCCAGGCTTGTCGATGTCCTGCTTGAGGTTGTCGGGGATGTATCGCTTGGACGGAGTGTTGGCGTAGTAACCGGCACGCTTGGCGTTCATGCCTGCGTTTCCAGCCTGCGACATGGATGAGACTTGCGGCGGGATGAACTGTCCGAGTCCGCGATCACGAAGCCATTGATTTGGGTCGTTTCCCATGCGATCTCCTTGTAGGGTGTCGTGGATCATGGTACAATGTAGGGCTGGGCTTCGAGCTCATTTCTCAGAGGAGACAACATGGATTGGAGACAAGACCCGCTCAACTCGGTTGAGCCGACGAAGGTTGCACGTCGCGTGATGCAAGAGAAGTTCCGGGATTCTGGGGTGTACCGTTGGCGGAACGACTGGTGGGTCTGGCGCGAACAGCGCTGGGCCGTGCTTGACGATGAGCGCCTGAAGGACCTGATCTGGGTCTGCCTAGAGGATGCCGTCTGGGAGAAGCCCACCAGAAATGGTGTGGCCCTGGAGCGTTATAGCCCGGACAAGCAGAAGATTGACGGAGTTGCCCGTGCGCTTGAGGCGCTGGTCCGCATTGACGCGGAGGTCGTGCCGTGCTGGATTGGCAAGCCGCTGGGTGACTTCTCGCCGCACACCACGATTGCGTTTGCGGACATGCTGTTCAACGCGGAGACCGGGAAGACCATGCAGCGCCCAAAGAACTGGTTCGATCCGGCGGTGCTGCCGGTCAACTTCTCGGAGGAGTTTGCGTGCCCCCGTTGGGAGCAGGCCGTCAAGGAGTGGGGTGACGGGGATCCGGTGTGGGCAGAGTTGCTGTCCAGGTGGATGGGGTACTGCCTGCTGGGGACCCGCCGGTACGCCCGGTGGATGTTGATGTACGGCAAGATCCGTGGCGGCAAGGGCACGATCACCACGATTATGCGGAAGCTGATCGGGCGGGCGGCGTTTATGAGCAGCAGCCTCGAGGACCTGAGCGGTGAGTTCGGAATGGATGGCCTGGAGCGCAGCAAGGTGCTGGCCATCAACGAGGTTAATGAGGTGGACTCCAAAGCGGGTGAACGGGTCTGCCGAGTGCTCAAGAACATCGTAGGCCAGGATCCGCTGACGGTGAATGTGAAGCACCAGCGGCAGCAGCGGAACGTCATTGTGAATGCGGCCCCCATGTTGCAGAGCAACGAGATCCCCGTGCTGCCCAATAAGGGTAGGGGCCTGAGCGGCAAGATGCTGGTACTGCCCTTTGAGGTCAGCTTTGAGGGCAAGGAGGATCTGTACCTCGAGGACAAGTTGGAGGCCGAGATGCAGGGGATTGCCATGTGGGCCGCACGTGGTGCGCAGCGGCTGCTTGGGTCGGAGATCAACGAGCGGTGGCCCATCCCGGCTGCAGCTCAAGATGCGGTCCGGCTGTACCACCTGCAGAACAACCCGTTCGACTCGTTCCTCCATGCGCGGTTTGTGCAGAGGAAGGATGGGTTCGTGGCCAATGAAGTCCTGAGGGAGCAGTGGGAAGACTGGCTGGAATCCAATAGAATCCGGCTGCACGTCCCGGCTAACATGCTGTTTGTGAGGATCTGTCAGGAGTCCAGTTGGGGACTGAGGCAGACCCGGCTTCCTGAAAGTCAAGGCCACGAACGGGGAATCGTCGGGCTGAGTCTGAGCAGGACGCAGAACGACGAACACTGAGCTCCAATCCTGCCCCCCTGGGTGTCCGAAAAACCCCAGGGGGGTTGTTCGTCTTGGGGACCGGTGCCGTACCGAGGATACCAACCTTTCCTTTCTCTACGTAGAGAGAAATATATATAAGAAAAGGGAAATGGCCGGAAGACCCGGTAGGGAAAAATGAAAATTTGAGAGGGGGAGCATCTTTCCCCTGCTTTATCAACCCCCTGACAGGGGGCCTACCGGGGGTAGGGTCCGTTGGACTTGTGCGCGACGGGGAATGCGCGACGTTATCAGTCACGCAGTAGCGAGAAGTCTCTCGCCTGTGATTGGGATCACTCACTTACGTCTATGTAAGTGAGCATCTCCCGCTCACACGCACGAGGCGAGACTTGCCACGTCCTGCCTCGATGCTGTGTACGACATCTAGCGCGTGCTAGTGCGTGCACATCACAGTGGCAACAACGCCCGTACTGGGCAGAAAGGTTGGTCCACAATGGCCAACAGCAACAATTCCGTCAGCCTCAACTCGCTCCTCTCCTCCAAGAAGGGTGGCGTGAAGACGAACACCGCTGGGTTCGACATGCCCACTGGGACGTTCGAGGCCACGCTCACGGGACTGACGCAGGACGTGTACCTCGCCAATGGCGTGAAGCACGAGTACCTGCGCGTCCACTTCAAGGTTGAGGACAAGTCGTACGACTGCTCGTTCAAGCGTCTGTACTTCACGGTTGCAGTCCGCAACGCGGTGACCAAGGCCCTCGAGGCCGGCAAGTCGGTCACCTGCACCATGAAGTTCATCGAGATCGAGCGCTACGGCCGCCGCGACTGGGGCTACGACTGCGCGTGAGCGCGGATCACTCCTCCCCTTCACCGGGGAGGGGGATTCCGTTCCCACTCGTCGTGAGAACGACACACCACGCCCACCAGGGCAGAAGGACACTACATGACCAAGAGAACAAAGGAATTCCGCTGCTTGTACCTGCACATCGAGGCCACCAAGGTCGTCTCCGACTGCACAGTCGAAGATCAGATTGCATCAATGGCAATCGGTGGACACATCAACGCCAAGGAACTCCTGGAATTACAGAGCTACTACAGCAAGGCGTCACTCGCCCTGACCGAACTCAAGGCCATCGCACGCAGGATGGCCGACTTCGACAAGGCGGGCAACCCCGTCGACGACGAGCCGCACGGCTCCCGCGACACCTTCGTCCCCAAGCCCAAGGGTCCGGTGACGCAGGAACAGGAACTCGAGCGCCTCAGGCAGAAGGAGGAAGACTCCATGCCCGACGAGGACTACAACGCCATGCAGGACTGAGTCGTCGAGTCACCCCACCAGATGCGACCTGGTGGGCGCTCTCGTCCACTCAGGACAACCGAACCAGCCGGACGCTGGCACAAAGGAACGAAATGGCCAAGCCATACGCAAACTACCAAGGACTGATCGGACTGCTTCAAGAAGTCAAGAAAGCAATGAATACGGTTAACGCCGTGCGAACCCTGGCAACCGACATCCAGAGGATAGCACCCGAAGACCAACAGGATGACCTCGCCAATGCCATCTCTGGCATCTTCGAGGCAGCCGATGAACTCTACAGCGCGTTCGACGCACTCGACGAACTCGCCCACGAGAACGCACCCGACCGCACCCCTGACTGAGAAAGGAGACACGCCCATGTACGACATCCTCGACATCATGGAAGAGAAGCGCGAGAAGATTCGCTGAGTGCCAACTATCCGGTGGCACTCGACATGAACGGCGCCGGCGGGGGATGCGCGTTGCGCCCCCGCCGGCGCCCATCACACTCACAAAGGAAATGACTGATCGGCGGTCGTGCTCGTCGCCGTCCTTCGGGCGGCTCCTCGCACTCCCCGCCTCATCCCAAAGGAATGACATGGCAGACCCAGACACCAACCTCGAGATGATTGCACAGTGCACCCAGCGCACCAACGCGCTGGAGCTCACCATCCGTTCAATCATCAAGAACACCAACTTCAACACCGCTTCAGGCAAGATGCTTGCTGAGGAAAACCTCAGGTACTCATTGCACCACCTGAACGCAGCGCTTAAGTTCCTCGACAAGATGAACACCAAGGCCTGACCAGGCCACACAGACCACAACCGCAGCACTGCGCTGCGGGACGGGGCGTCCGCAGCGCGTGCTGCTGACGTAGTTACTTTCACATTACGAATCTGCAATAAGCAGAAGAAGGATTGGAACCCTCATGAAGATCGCTCTCAACAACCTCGCCGCCGCTCGCCTCCGCAACGCCGAGAACGTCATCAACTCGGACCGCATGCCGACCGGCCGGTACGGGTTCACCGTGACCAAGGTCGTCTTCTCCGACAAGGAGAACGACATGGCTCTCTACGTGAACTACACCGTGCACGGCAACAACGGCATCAGCAAGCAGATGTCCGTGCGCTGTGAGCCCCAGATGTCTGACGACAACGTCAACTTCGCTCGCAACTACGCATCGGTGGCGACCATCGCCAGCCTGCTGAACGCGGCGAAGCCTGACTCGGGCAAGCAGTTCCTGAGCACGGTGGCTGCAGCCAAGGTTGCGTTCACCACGGCTCAGGACGACGCGTTCGTCGCTGCCATCACGAGCCTGGTCAACCTGACCGATGGGCTGGCTGGCCTCAACTTCACTGGCTACTTCGAGTGGAACACCTCGAAGAAGGACGGCAAGCAGTACTTCAACCTGCGCAACGAGAAGGGCAACGCTGCTCAGGCGATCAGCCTGGACAACGTGCGCGAGCCCGTCACTGAGTCCGCGGAACAGGAGCGCCAGCCCAAGCGCAACCTGACCGCAGTCAAGCGCTAACCAACAACCCATCCGCTCTACAGGTGGGGCCAGTCCGAAGTGACAGCCCCACCTGCTGAGCGCGTATCTCACCCATGACTGAAGCAGAAAGCAGAAAGGACACAATGACCGACATTCACGACACCATCCTCCTCGAGACCATGGCAGCGCACCTGCCCATGTCATCCTCCTTCGTCCGTCAGAACCGATGGGAGGCCGACGTCTCCGAGACCCTGTCCGTCCACCTCTGCAAAGAGGACGAGGACGGCAAGGCCATCGACGACTTCGACTCCACGCAGGAACTCGACGCACACGGGATCACCGATGACGGACGCCAGATGCGCACCATCTACGAGCAGCTCGACGAGCACATCGGTGGCCCTCTCTACCCCACCAACCGTGCAGGTCAGGTCGACTGGCACGAGCACACGATCCGCATGGCCCAACACAAGGCATGGGAGATGATCCTCCGTGCCGAGGGCTTGTCCATGTCAGCAGGCAAGTTGCGCCAGCCACAGCATGCGCAGCCCCAGCCTGAGACCGCAGTCGACGCTGCCGCAGACTCGCAACCCATCCTCGAGGCCATCGTCAATGGCTTCGGGCGCACCACCCCAGACTCCGTCCGCACCCGCATCGTCAGCGCATACCGCATCGACCGCATCATCACCCACTCTCGTGGCGTGACGGTCGACGAGACCACCCAGACCTGGGTCTACTGCGGCAGCACCATCAAGGAGTAACCATGCTCATCATCACCCGTCGCCAAAAGAACACCCTCATCGAAGCCTTGTTCCTGCCGACCATGCTCACCATGATCCGCTCGCAGTTCATCGAGCCGGACTACGCAGGCCTGACCGAGCAGCACTTCCACTACCCGGACGACGAGTACGGAAAGGAGCAGGCGATCCGCCACTGGGATTCGCTCGCTGCCCAACTCCGTGAGGAAGTCCGGCGCTCCAACGTCTCGTGCCGCATCGACAGCCGCACGCACATCAACCAGGTCGAATACATCTACGGCCCGGACACCAACCCGCCCATCCGTGTCATCAACATCGGTGACTGTCACATCGTCGAAGAGATCCCCTTCTGAGGAACCACATGTCAACTCTCTACCTCCACGCTGGCGCAATCCCCGCAACCCGCACCGACCTGTCCGTCATCGAACCGCCTGCACCCACGGACACGTGGCACCCGCTCTCACACTACGACTTCGCCACCTCCATCATCGACACGCTCCACTTCATGGGTGCAACCATCACCTCCGAGAACTACGGCATCAAGGAGGGAGACACCGGAGCCGACGAGTTCTTCGGGCTCATCGAGTTCGAGCACGAGAAGCTCGACATCCCCGATGGCACATCGCTCGGCCTCGGCTTCCGCAACTCGTGGACCAAGCGCTTCCCCGCAGGTGGCATCCTGTCCAAGAAGACTCTGGTCTGTGACAACCAGGCCTTCGCTGGCACCGATGCCTTCCAGTTCAAGCGCAAGAACACACCGGGCCTGGCCCGTGAACTCCCGTCCATCACCGCCTCGGCAATGATGAACTTCCTCCGTACCGCCGACTCGTACCTCAGGGAATCCGCCGCACTCGACCGGCACTACCTCGACCAGCAGTACGGCAACGACGAAGGCATCATCCTCGACCACGTGTGCTGCCAACTCGCCCAAGAAGAAGCAATCACCTGGTCGAATGTCCGCAAGGTACGCAACGAAGTGCTCCGCATCGACGGACCGGGCGGTCTGTTCCCCCGCAACGGACGAGGCATTACCTTCGGCGACGTGATGCAGGGCATCACCGAAGTTGAGAAGCTCTCGCTCAACCCGCTTTCCACCCCCACCCGCATGTCGACTGCACACCGTGTGCTCATGGACATGATCGATTACACCACTGCGGAGATCGCATGAAGACCAAGGACATCGAGTTCGAGATTGAGTCCGACGAGTTCGGAACCATCACTCTCAAGTACGAGTTCCAGATCTGGCGGACCAAGACCGTCGACCGCTACGTCCCGCGCTTCACAGCCGGACTCCTCTCCGTCTCCATCCACGATGACAACTCGGAGATGGACTGGGAGTTCGGATCGGGCGAGGACATGCCACGCCAGATGAAGATCGCACTCAAGGATCACGACGCCGAGATCAACGAGATGATCGAGGACAAGATGCGCGAGATCGTCAACGACCCACACTACGAAGGCAACCACGATGCAGACCCACGCGACAAGCACTAAGCGATCCCTCATCAAGCGCACCATCAACACCATCAAGTCATGGTTCAGGCCAGCCCCACCACCCAAGATCCCTGACGCAATCGAAGAACTCCAGCGCATTCTCACCCACCAGCTCTACAAAGGAGAAGGCTGATGCAACTCTCAGTCCTCGGACCCCAGCCCACATGCACACGCTGTGACCTCCACGCAGGTGGGATCAAGAACCCAGGCGTACCTTGGCGAATCCTCCATGCCGGACAGCACGATTCATTGCTCCTTGTCCTCGGCATGAACCCCGGATTCCAAGAGGACATTGCCAACGCATGCTGGCAGGGCAAGTCCGGCAAGGTGCTGACCGAGTCATACATCAACGGCTCCCGCATCAACGAGCACGCTGACATCTGGCTCGGCAACATCGCTCGCTGCTACACCCCCACCGGCAAAGCCCCCACTGGCAGGCAGTACCGCGCCTGCTGGATGGAGCACGGGACCAAGGACTTCATCACGATCATGAAGAAGTACGGGGCTGCGCGGTTCCGCGCCGCGCTTTGCGCCGGCGCAGATCCGCTCGCTCACCTGACCCGCTGGGTGACAGGCAAGGCAGTCAAGCAATCAGATGCTTTCAAGACTCAAGGCCTCTCGCTCACCGTCGAAGGAATCCAATTCAATCTGTTCTCCACCTTCCATCCATCCGCAGTTCTCCGCGACCCAGACAAGATCCATGCAGTCTCAGACCACATGGCCATCCTCCGATCTCATCTCAAGGGAGACATGCCCTCCTCGTCGGAGCCACGCATCGTCTCTCCCCACCAGCTCCTGCTGACCGCAGGGCAGAAAGGTTTGCTATGAATGACACTGCCAAGAAGGCACTTGACTTTGCCGAGCGTGCCACAAGTACTA
>Ga0209088_10000154_pt1 | contig 50783 bp, 50 predicted proteins | sample S_140625_EF_Meta_FD_187324 | JGI IMG/M metagenome (GOLD analysis project Ga0209088, IMG submission 187324) | Freshwater microbial communities from Lake Simoncouche, Canada to study carbon cycling - S_140625_EF_MetaG (SPAdes) (version 2) | ecosystem: Environmental > Aquatic > Freshwater > Lake ... | reverse complement strand
TTCGCAAGTTTGAGTCAAGTGTTTCGGAGAAGATTCCAGTCTCCATAATCTTCGGTGATTACGATTTAACACTTCCACATCCAAGGGCGCAGGAGCGTGAAGTGGCGCCAAGACATTCACGATGGATAGTTGTAGATAATTGTGCTCATGTGATTATGTGGAACTACCCAAAGCTCACTGTTGATTTAATTAAGAAGACTGCCTTTTCGCGCCCCTGAATTAGACGGCGATTACTTCCAGGATCCACGGCTCGACTCCATCGGATGGAGTGAGTGCGCAGGGATATTTTTCAGAGACGATGGCATAGAGATCTTCAGGGGTCTGAGGCATAGATCGACTCTGCAATAACCAGCGCGTAATTTCACCGCGAGTCTTTTTGGACATATGTGTCACAACGGTGCGGACGCCATCGACAACGGTAGAGATGCGCACTTCAACTGTGATTTCTACGGGTGCGTGCCAGACAGTTTTATAGGTAGAGGACCTGCAATCGACTATCAGCCCCGTTGTAATGGGATCTAATACGGCGGCAACCGGCTCTCGCATCGCCTTGTTATCAATCTTCTCTTTATAGCTCTCAATACGTTGGGATGGGCGAACAACCCCGTACTTGGCGGAGATGATGGCTACGGCTTGTTCACCGCGTTTTCTCGCAGCAGGGGAGAGTGAGCTCCAGTCGAGGGCTTGGTAGAGCACGCCCGCATAGACGCTCATGGCGGGGGTGGGTTTATCGGTCTGGGCCTTCTTCTCGGAAGGGGGAAGCAGGATCAACACGCGACACACCCTACTTGTCAGTGGCGCCTGCTACCTTTCGAACAGATGTTCGGATACCCTAAGCAAGTTCAACCAGAGCGGTGCTCAGCCTCCACCCACAGCGTCTCCATAACGCCAGGGCCGTCGCAGAGAATTTCCGTACCTTCTGGGCCGAATACCAACGGCTGCGCTCGCAGACGTTCGAGATGAAATGGAGAAGACAATGGCTGCTGAAAAAGTAAAGCCTGAAGATAAGAATGTCTCTGATCGCCAGAAGGCGTTAGATACCGCGCTAGCTCAAATCGAACGACAGTTTGGTAAGGGCTCAGTAATGAAGATGTCAGATCGACAAGCACAAGTAATTGAAGTTATTCCTACCGGCTCTATCGCACTTGATATTGCACTGGGTATTGGTGGACTTCCACGCGGTCGTATCGTTGAAATTTATGGACCTGAGTCTTCAGGTAAGACAACTCTGACGCTGCATGCAATTGCTAATGCGCAGAAAGCTGGCGGCATCTGTGCATTTATCGATGCTGAACATGCATTTGATGCAGAGTATGCAAAGAAGCTTGGCGTTGATATCGATGCCCTCCTTGTCTCACAGCCAGATACTGGCGAGCAAGCACTTGAGATTATGGATATGTTGATTCGCTCTGGTGCTCTCGATCTCGTTGTCGTTGACTCAGTTGCAGCCCTTGTTCCTCGCGCTGAAATTGAAGGCGAGATGGGTGATTCACATATGGGTCTTCAAGCACGTTTGATGTCACAAGCCCTTCGTAAGATCACTGGCGCACTGCATCAATCAAAGACCACTGCAATCTTTATCAACCAGCTTCGTGAGAAGATCGGTGTCTTCTTCGGTTCTCCTGAGACAACAACAGGTGGAAAGGCGCTGAAGTTCTATGCATCAGTTCGCCTTGATATCCGTCGTATTGAAACTCTTAAAGAGGGTACTGAATCAGTCGGTAACCGCACACGCGTTAAGGTCGTCAAAAATAAGATGGCTCCACCATTTAAGCAGGCAGAGTTTGACATCATCTACGGTGTTGGAATCTCTCGCGAAGGATCCCTTCTCGATATGGGCGTTGAGCTTGGAATCGTGAAAAAGTCTGGCGCTTGGTATACCTATGAAGCAGATCAACTCGGCCAAGGTAAGGAAAATTCACGCGCATTCCTGATCGATAATCCAGATCTTGCCAATGAGATCGAATCTAAGATCCGCGCCAGCTTCGTACCTATCGAGGTCGATGCGGAGATGATCGCAGAGATCGATGAAGCTGCAGCAGAGGTTGATTTCTAATTTCACTGCAATTTGCAAAGGTTGAAAGAGGCGAAGGCTCCGACCCTTACGAAGTAGCTCACACAATTGCACTCAATGCACTTGTGGCGAGAGCGAAAAGTAAGGGCGAGCTTCTCGCTCACTTGAAAACCCGTGGCGTTGAAGACGATATTGCACAAGCTGTCGTCTTTCGTCTGCAGGAGACAGGCCTTGTCAACGATCGTGAATTTGCTGCTGCCTGGGCGACATCGCGCCATTCCCATAAGAAGTTATCCAAGCGCATCATTGCAGGTGAGCTTCGTCAGAAGGGTGTGACGCAGGAGCAGATTGATGAAGCACTCGATGGTATTGATGATGAATCGGAATACCGAGTTGCATTTGATTTGGGCTTTAAGAAGTACAACACCATGTCACGGCTAGAACCTGATGTGCAGATTAGACGAATTCAATCACTCCTTGCGCGAAAAGGATTTAACTTCACGATTATCTCCAGAGTCCTTCGCGAACTCGATCTGGCTACCAACTAAAAATTCTTTTTATTTGCCTTGCTTAAGGTGCTCTGTAAGTCGCTCAGCAGTTGCAACAACGGCTGCTGCATGAAGGCGCCCTGGTTGGCGACCTAAGCGCTCTATTGGACCGCTAATAGAGACTGCTGCAATAACTTTTCCATTAGGACCGCGCACAGGTGCTGAGACAGATGTAACGCCTGCTTCGCGCTCTCCCACAGATTGTGCCCAACCACGACGACGATCTGCAGCAAGGTGGGCTGCTGTGTAACGCGCATTCTTAAGCCCGCGATGAATCTTCTCTGAATCTTCCCACGCCATAAGAATTTGAGCCGCAGATCCTGCCTGCATTGTCAGTGATGCACCAACAGGGACAGAGTCGCGAAGACCTGAGAGACGTTCGGCAACTGCAACACAGATACGGATATCTCCTTGGCGACGATAGAGCTGCGCCGATTCTCCTGTGGCATCACGAAGGGCGGCGAGTGCGGGCGCTGCTGCTGCAATCAGGCGATCTTCACCGGCAGCTGCAGCAAGTTCGGCAGATCGGGGACCTAAGATAAATCGACCGTTGAGATCGCGAGCGACAAGGCGATGAAATTCAAGGGCCACAGCAAGGCGGTGGGCTGTGGGGCGGGCGATACCAGTGGCGGCAACGAGCTCGGCCAGTGAATGGGGCCCAGATTCCAGGGTTGCAAGGATTCCTACGGCTTTATCTAAGACGCCGACTCCGCTATTCTTCTTATCCACGGAGTGATATTAGCATCCCATCTAATGAGATGCAAAGTATTCAAGTTTTAAAGGAGCACACCAGCTGATGGCCAAGACGCTAGCCGAGAAGATTTGGGATGACCATATCGTTCGACAGGCCGAGGGAGAGCCAGATCTTCTCTACATCGATCTGCAGCTCGTGCACGAAGTAACAAGTGCGCAGGCATTCGATGGTTTGCGTCTTGCAGGTCGTAAGGTGCGCCGTCCTGACCTCACCATTGCAACAGAAGATCACAACACTCCAACCCTTGATATTTTAAAGCCGATTGCAGATCCTGTATCCAAGCTTCAGATCGACACATTACGCAAAAACGCAAAAGAGTTCGGCGTTCGCATCCACTCATTGGGAGACGCTGACCAAGGCGTCGTTCACGTTGTTGGGCCACAGCTTGGTATTACACAGCCAGGCATGACCATTGTCTGCGGTGATTCACACACATCAACTCATGGTGCATTTGGTGCGATTGCATTTGGTATTGGAACATCTGAGGTTGAACATGTTCTTGCAACACAGACACTTCCTTCACGTCGCCCAAAGACTATGGCGATCAATGTTGAAGGAACTCTCAAGACTGGCGTTACAGCAAAAGACATCATCCTTGCCATCATCGCTCAAATCGGAACAGGTGGGGGACAGGGCTACATCATTGAATATCGCGGTTCAGCAATTCGCGAACTTTCGATGGAAGGCCGCATGACTATCTGCAACATGTCTATTGAAGCTGGTGCTCGCGCCGGCCTTATCGCACCTGATCAAAAAACTTTTGATTACATTTTGGGCAAGCCACATGCGCCTGAAGATTTCGCAGCTGCGCAAAGCTATTGGGAGACTCTCTATACCGATAGCGATGCAAAGTTCGATCTTGAAATCACACTCGATGCCAACACACTTGAGCCATTTGTTACATGGGGAACTAACCCAGGACAAGGTTTGCCGCTCAATGCATCTGTTCCCAATCCTGCAGATATCAAGGATGCGGAAGAGCGTGGAGCTGCAGAGCGTGCACTGGAATACATGGGGCTGACAGCTGGCACACCACTGAAAAAAATAGCTATTGACACTGTTTTCTTAGGCTCCTGCACCAACGGTCGCATTGAAGATCTACGTGCTGCAGCATCTGTGATTGAAGGAAAGAAGATTGCTCCCAAGCTTCGTATGCTTGTAGTTCCTGGTTCTGAGCGCGTTCGTCAGCAGGCAATGAAGGAAGGCCTGGATAAGGTCTTCTTAGATTTCGGTGCTGAATGGCGCAATGCTGGATGTTCTATGTGTCTTGGCATGAACCCTGATCAGCTTGCTGTGGGAGAGCGTTCTGCATCCACATCGAATCGTAACTTTGAAGGTCGTCAAGGTAAGGGTGGTCGTACTCACCTTGTTAGCCCACTCGTTGCAGCAGCAACTGCAATCCGCGGCACGCTGTCATCACCGGCAGATTTGTAAGAGGGGGATAAGAGACCATGGAAAAATTCATTAAGCACAAAGGTACTGGAGTTCCTCTTCGTCGCAGCAATGTCGATACCGACCAGATCATCCCTGCCGTCTACTTAAAGCGCGTTACCCGCGATGGCTTTGAAGATGGTCTCTTCTCAGCTTGGCGCAACGATCCTGAGTTCGTCTTGAATAAGGATGAATACAAGGGTGGAACAGTTCTGGTTGCTGGCCCTGAATTTGGTACGGGTTCATCGCGTGAGCACGCTGTGTGGGCGCTACAGAACTATGGATTTAAGGCAGTGATTTCAAGCCGCTTTGCAGATATTTTCCGTGGTAATTCACTCAAGGGTGGGCTATTGACTGTCATCTTGCCTCAGGAGACTGTGGAAGCTATCTGGCAGGCTATTGAGGCAGATCCAACGACTGCGATTACTGTCGATCTTGATACTCGTACCGTTTCCTATAACGATGTCAGCGTGCCATTTGAACTCGATGACTACACCCGTTGGCGTTTAATGGAAGGTCTTGATGACATCGGATTAACCTTGAAACATACTGATTCCATCGATTCTTTCGAGGCTAAGCGAGCTTCTTACAAGCCAACAACACTTCCCATTCGCATTTAAGGTAAGAAAAGTGAGCGTAAATCGCTCCTTTTCGCTGTGGGGTGAGTGGAATGTGTAAAAGTCTCAACGAAAGAATGAGAGTTATTTACGCATAAATAGTGGAGTTTTCGCAAAATATTTACTTGCGACACGCACGCGTCAATAACGCTCTCACCCCATAAATAGGTTTAAGTTTTACGCAGTTAGGCAAAAGCTTAATTATTTACGCGTAAACTTAAGGGGAATTGAATGAATAAGGCCCAGTTTATCGCTGCGTTGGCCCCACACTTCAACGGCAGCAAGAGAGAAGCTACACACGCTGTAGATATCGTTTTTGACACAATTACACGCAACATGTCAGCTGGAAACGATGTCATGATCAACGATTTCGGTAAGTTCAAGAAGGTCGATCGCAAGGCACGTATGGGACGTAACCCATTTACTGGCGAGACCATCAAGATCAAGGCTTCAAAGAAGGCACGCTTCCTTCCTGCAAAGGCTCTCAAGGAGATTGTCGCTGGCGATCGCAAGCTCGGTCCAGCACCAAAGCCAGAAGTAAAGGCTGCTCCAAAGCCAGTTGCAAAGAAGGCAGCTAAGAAGGCTCCTGCTAAGAAGAAGGCAGCTAAGAAGGCTCCTGCGAAGAAGAAGGTAGCTAAGAAGGCTCCTGCGAAGCGCAAGCCAGCTAAGAAGGCAGCAAAGAAGCGTTAATTCTTCTTTATTAAAACTGGGGTCGCACATCGTGCGGCCCCAGTTTTTTTATGGCTAGGATTTCATACATGTCGCAGTTCAACGTTCGATACGAACCGCCTCGAGGGTATCCACTCGGTACAAATCTGACCTTTAAAATCTGCGCAAATATCATCATCCCAATCTTTAATCTCTTTATGAGTAGAGATTGGAAGGGCGCCGAGAATATTCCTTCCTCAGGTCGCGTAATCGTTGCGAGCAATCACATGTCATACCTGGATGTCTTGGTCTTTACCCACTTTCTCTATCGCAATGGTCGTGCTCCTCGCTACTTAGGAAAATCTGGCGTCTTTAAAGTTCCGGTTATTGGCAAGATACTTCTTGCAGCAGGACAAGTTCCTGTTGAACGTGAGACGTCGGAGGCAAAAAAGGCTGTCGATCACGCAAGGATTATTCTTGAGCAAGGTCATATGCTCGGTGTTTACCCTGAAGGAACGCTGACGCGTGATCCTGATATGTGGCCCATGGTTGCAAAGACTGGATGTGCTCGTCTTGCACTCTTAACCAATACCCCTGTTATTCCTATAGCTCAATGGGGATCTCAACTCGTTGTTCCTAATTACACAAAAAAGCTCAGCCTCTTTCCTCGAAAGACGATCGTCATTCGGGCTGGAAAGCCTGTGGATTTGTCGAAGTGGTATGGCAAGAGCGATGACCCTCAGGCGCTGATTGAAGCAACGGCTGCGATCATGCGGGCGATTACAGATTTATTGGAAGAAATTCGTGGGCAGAAGCGACCTGAAGTAATCTTTGACCCTCACACATCAGAGCTGCCGCGCACGGGAAACTTCAAAAAGAAGAGAGCATGAGCAAAGTAACGGTATTTGGAGCAGGCGCATGGGGTTCAACCATGGCGCAGGTCTTAAGTGATGCTGGCAATGATGTTCTTCTCTGGGGTCGAAGCCAGCAAGTCATCGATGAGATCAATTCATCTCACACAAATACAAAGTATCTCTCCTCTCACATTCTTCCCTCCGCAATTGCTGCCACAACAGATCTCGCTGCAGCCTTTTCTTTCTCTGATATTTATATCTTGGCAATTCCTGCCCAACAAATTCGCACCACTTTGCAAGAGTGGAAGGGTAATTTCAGTAGCGATTGCACGATTGTCAGCACTCTCAAAGGTATTGAAATCAGCTCTCAGATGCGCATGACGGAAGTCGTTGTAGATGTATTGGGCCCACATAAGATTGCCATTATTACGGGGCCCAACTTGGCTGATGAGCTCGTGCTTCGCCAACCTGCTGGAGCTGTGGCTGCAGCATCTACAACAGAGCTTGCAGAGTTTATTCGCGATCTATTCCGTACTCCGTATTACCGTGTTTACACATCAGTCGATGTGATGGGCTGCGAACTCGCAGGTGCTATCAAGAGTGTGATTGCGTTGGCAGTGGGAATTTCTATCGGTATGGGATTTGGTGAGAACACCCAAGCGATGCTTATTACTCGAGGGCTCAATGAAGTGGCGCGACTGTGTGCTGCCCATGGTTCAGATCCACTCTCTGCTGCAGGTCTTGCTGGCATGGGCGATCTCGTTGCTAGTTGTGGCTCCCCTCTTTCACGTAATCGCACATTCGGTGAAGTGCTAGGGCGCAGCGGATCTATGGCTAAAGCTCGCGAGCAGGTGTCAAAGACTGTGGAAGGTGTTGCATCGGCTGGCGCAGTTGTGGAAATTGCTCACCGTGTGGGCGTTGAAGTGCCCGTCATTGAGGCTGTTGCAGAGATTGTCAGTGAACAATTGTCACCAGCAGATGCTCTCCAGAAGTTAATGGAGATAACAACGAAAGGTGAGAACTTCATCCGATGAGACGCGTAGCAATCTTATGCGGAGGACCTGGTAGCGAACACGAGATTTCTTGCCTATCCGCAGGCGGTGTTCTCTCAGCAATCAATCGAGATGAATTTGAACCATTCCTGATTGGCATCACACCTGAAGGTACGTGGATGGCTCTGCCGCTTGATTATCCGTTATCACTTGAAAACGGAACTCTTCCATCCGTGAGTGGAAATTTTCCTGAGGTAATTCGAGGAAAAAATGGGATGAGTGTTGGTGGCGCCTTGCTTGCCATTGATGTGATTTTTCCTGTTCTGCACGGCACTTATGGAGAAGATGGGCAGCTTCAAAGCGATCTTGATGAACTTGGTATTGCCTATGTAGGAAGCGGTGCAGTCGCATCTGAGCTTGCGATGGATAAGTCAGATGCGAAGAAATTCTTTTCGGCAGCAGGTATTGCTATTGCTCCCAGTGTTACCGTCACGGAAGTTGAGTGGAAGAGCAATCCTGACGCAGTCAGGCAATCAATCGAGCCTCTTGGAATGCCACTATTTGTAAAAGCATCCCGCGGAGGTTCAAGCCGTGGAACAGTCAAGGTGAAGGAGCTAAGTACATTTGCCTCTGCGATGGAGGAAGCACTCTCTTTTGATTCTAAAGTGTTGATTGAAAGTGCTGTAGATGGGGCTGAGGTTGAATGTGCAGTTCTAGAAATTGATGGAAGTGCAAAGGCATCAATTCCTGGAAAAGTGTGGATTGATCCTGTCTATGAGTTCTATGACTATCAAGCCAAATATCTCGATGGTGCAACTCGCATAGATATTCCTGCGCCTTTTAACGCCGAGATTATTGAAAAGATTCAAAGCTATGCACTCATCGCATTTAAAGCGATAGGGGCAAAGGGCTTAGCGCGCGTGGACTTTTTTGTGACGCCGGGTGGGGAAATCATTATTAATGAGATCAACACAATGCCAGGCTTTACGAGAACTTCGGCCTACCCAAAGATGTGGGCTGCAAGCGGGGTTGGCTATACAGAAGTGATTACACACCTGTTGCAGAGCGCCTTAGCGCGTTAATTAATTAGTTACAGGGCAAGTCAAGGTGCGCGTAATTCCGGGTACTGCTTGTACCTTTGTGAGGATAGTGCGACCAAACTCTTCCATCGATGGTGCTTCAGCGCGCATGATGACATCGTAAGGACCAGTAACTCCTTCAGCTAGTGAGACTCCAGGGATCGACCGAATTGCAGTCGCGACCGATGATGCCTTGCCAACTTCTGTTTGAATCAAGATGTAAGCGTGTACTGACATGTGGGTTCCTTTCGCTTCGACCTAACGCTATCTCATGACCTAGTCTTGTGGCTATGGGTCTCATTGAGCGCGATGTAATAAATGCGCTGCAGAAGATATTCGCAACCACTGATCCTCGCCTGAAAGTTGGCATTGGTGATGATGCAGCAGTTGTCACAACCCAATCGCAATCCATCATTAGCTCAGATATGGCCGTTGAGGATGTTCACTTCAAGCTGGAATGGTCCTCGGCATTTGATATCGGGCGCAAAATAACTGCAGCTAACGTTGCAGATATTCTCTCGATGGGTGGCAAGTGCGATTACCTCACCGCATCCGTTGCCCTGACTGGTGATGAAACCATGCAATGGATTGAAAACTTAGCTCGTGGAATGAAATATGAGGCAGATGCTGCAGGTGCACTCATCGTGGGTGGAGATATTGCACGTGGTCCCAAGATTGTTATTTCGATGACTGCTGTGGGCAGAGCGCAATCGCCCATCCTTCGAAGTGGGGCACAGGCCGGAGATGGCCTCTATCTCTCATCACTAACTGGCTGGTCAGCTGCTGGACTTGAATTACTCACCCGCGAAGTTTCAATCAATAGCGCAATTGCTGAACGAGCGCTCTCGGAATTTTCTGCACCTACGCTGGATTACTCAACAGATTTCAGTGGTGCAACTGCGATGGCCGATGTCAGTGATTCAGTGCTTATTCAGGCTGAACAGATCGCAGAAGCATCAGGTGTGCAGTTAGCGCTGGATCAGGTGTTGATATCTCAAGCCGCGGAATTCACTGAGCTATCTACCCTCGCAGATGAGTTGAAGGTAGATGTCTTCCAATGGATTCTTGGCGGGGGAGAAGATCACGCTCTGCTTGCAACGGGCGTTAATCTGCCTGGAATTCGTATTGGTTCGGTGGTTGCAGGCTCTGGTGTGCGTGGTGCAGAAATGAAAAAAGCTCCAGTTTCCTGGAGCCACTTTCACTAAGAAGAACGAATTATCGAGTTACTTTGCCAGCCTTAAGGCATGAAGTACAGACGTTCTGACGCTTTGACGCGCCTGCAACGATTGTCTTAACGCGCTGGATATTTGGATTCCAACGACGACGTGTCTTCACCTGTGAGTGTGAAACGTTATTGCCAAAGCTTGGGCCCTTGCCACAGATGTCGCATGAAGATGCCATGTTGGTACTCCTTCTAGATTACAAATTCCTTAGATTTAAAGAATTCTCGTTCCTGTGAGGAACAGGGCGTAAGGGTAGCAAGAGGGGGCGGGGTAGGGCGAATCCGCCAAAATCCGTGCATAAAGAAGGGCGAGTAGGCGCTAGTAACGAGAGAATAACGCCATGGCTACCCTCGACTCCAAACTTGTCAGTGTCGTGGGCGATCGCACCACCAAGGTGCTTCATGATTTATTTGGCTACACAACTGTGGGCGATCTTCTCCATCATTACCCCCGCCGCTATCTCGTGCGTGGTGAACTCTCTGATATCGCAGAACTCAATGAGGGCGATGAAGTCACGATTCTTGCTGAGGTTTTTAGCGCAACCAGTAGACGCCTGCATGCCCGCAAAGGAAATATTCTCGAGGTCATCGTCACCGATGGCTCTGCAAAACTCTCGCTCACATTCTTTAATCAGGCTTGGCGGGAGAAAGATCTCAAGGTTGGAAAGCAAGCTCTCTTTGCCGGAAAAGTGGGAGTCTTTAACGGCAAACGGCAACTGGCACATCCTGATTACGAACTCATTCCCGATGGCAATGATGTTGATGCTGCGGTGGAAGGATTTGCTGGCAAGTACTTACCGATGTATCCAGCTAGCGCCAAGTTGCCTTCGTGGAAGATTGCCCAATGTATTGAACTTGCTATCGGTGCACTCGATGAAGTTCCTGATTACCTTCCTGAATCCGTGCGAGAGAAGTATGGCTATCCCACACTGCATCAGGCACTAGTGCAGCTCCACAACCCTGCAGATCTCGATAGCGCTGAGAAAGCGCGTCAGCGCCTTACCTTTGATGAAGCTTTTATGCTCCAACTACTTCTGCTCTCTCGCAGAAAAGAGTTGAAGAATCTCGATGCAGTTGCGCGGCCTGCGAAATCAGGTGGATTACTTGATGCCTTTGATGCACAACTTCCATTCCAGCTCACTGCAGGCCAGCTCACAGTGGCTCAAGAGATCGCACATGACTTAGCCCAGCCTCATCCGATGCATCGTTTGCTGCAAGGAGAAGTAGGTTCCGGAAAGACCGTTGTCGCACTGCGTGCGATGTTGACTGTTATTGATAACGGGGGACAGGCAGCCCTTCTTGCACCGACTGAAGTTCTTGCAGCACAGCATCTGCGCACAATGCAGAAGTTACTTGGTCCACTTGCCCAAGGTGGAATGCTGGGTGGAGCTGAGAGGGCAACACAGGTAACGCTCATTACGGGTTCTCAGAACGCTGCTGCGCGCAAAGATGCGCTAGCACTTGCGGCCTCTGGGGACGCAGGTATTGTCATTGGAACTCATGCACTTCTTGGAGAGAGCGTTGCCTTTAAGGATTTAGGTCTGATTGTTGTCGATGAGCAACATCGCTTCGGTGTTGAACAACGTGATGCGCTCAAGAGTAAGGCTGCAAACCCACCACATCTTCTCGTGATGACTGCAACACCGATTCCGCGAACAGTTGCGATGACTGTCTTTGGTGATCTTGATGTTTCAACGTTGCGTGAACTTCCTTTGGGTCGCCAGCCCATTACCACTCATGTTATTCCTGTCTTAGAAAAGCCAGGATTTCTTGAACGTGCATGGGAGCGCATTACCGAAGAAGTTTCGCAAAGCCATCAGGCATACATCGTCGCTCCTCGTATTGCTGCGGGCACTTCAGAAGATAGCGATATGGATTTTCTGATGGGTGAGAGTTCAGCCGAGATTGCTTCGGTAGAAGAGCTTGGCCCGCTTCTATCTGGGGGAGCGCTAAAGGCAGTAAAGGTGGCACCGTTACATGGACGGCAAAGTGCGGAGCTTAAAGACTCAACAATGCAGGCCTTTACCAATAAAGAAATTGATGTTTTGGTATCCACAACTGTCATTGAAGTAGGCGTGGACGTTCCCAATGCCACAGTGATGGTAATTATGGATGCTGATCGCTTTGGTGTTTCTCAACTTCACCAGTTGCGAGGACGTGTGGGTCGAGGAACTTCACCTGGGTTGTGTCTTCTTGTGACCAATGCGGAGCCAGAAAGTCCTGCGCGAATGCGTCTAGATGCCGTTGCTGGAACACTCGATGGTTTTGAACTCTCTCGTATTGATCTTGAGCAACGTCGAGAAGGAGATGTATTGGGAGCGAGCCAATCAGGATCTCGTTCTCATCTGCGATTGCTGAGAGTTCTGCGCGATGAATCCATGATTGAACAAGCACGTGATGATGCATCTACAATTCTCGAATCTGGAATTTCCGGGTACCCACTACTTGCTGCAGAGCTTGCACAGATTCAAGCTGATGCTGCATCCGAATATATAGATAAGGCATAAGAATGCGAATCATTGCCGGCCTTGCAAAAGGTCGCACCATCGATGCAGTTTCCTCCTCTACTCGCCCCACATCAGATCGTGCTCGCGAAGCGCTCTTCTCAACTCTTGCATCTGAGTTCGGTGACTTTGATGGACTTCATATCCTCGATCTATATGCGGGGACTGCAGCGATTGCGCTGGAGGCTCTCTCACGTGGTGCTGCAGTGGTGCATGCTGTTGAGAAAGATGATGCGGCTGCAAAGGCAATTACGAGTAATTACGAAAATCTCAAGAGTGCGCAATGCCCTGGAACATTTCACTTATATGCGATGAGTGTTCACCGTTTCTTGCAAGATAAGGCTGCGCAGCCCTATCACTTCATCTATATCGATCCACCCTATGAAGTTGATGACCTTGATGTGATTGAGACACTTATTCAATTGCGAGATGGCAACTTCATCCACCCGCAAGCACTCATTGCGGTCGAACGAAATTCACGAGTGAAAGAGATTTCATGGCCCGATGGCCTTGAGCCATTGCGTGAAAAGAATTATGGCCAAGCGACAATCTTCTATGGTGTTCCACGCACAATAGATGGCGAAAATGGATAACCGCTGGAATCATTGCTAGCGTTTGCACCATGAAACGCGCTGTGTGCCCTGGATCCTTTGATCCCATCACATTTGGCCACTTGGATATTATTGAGCGCGCAAGCAACCAATTTGATGAGGTAATCGTTGCAGTATTCGTCAATCGTAATAAGTCAGGGCTCTTCTCTGTTGAAGAGCGCATGACATTGATTGCTGAAAATGTGAAGAAGTTTCCTAATGTCTCAGTCGATACAGGAAGTGGACTCCTTGTGGAGTATTGCAAGAAGAACGGTGTCCAGGCAATTGTGAAGGGGCTTCGCGCAGTCACTGACTTTGATTACGAACTTCAAATGGCACAAGTGCATATTCAGGCATCTGGTGTTGAGACTATGTTTATGGCTACATCACCCACACACTCATTCTTATCTTCATCCATTGTGAAAGAACTTGCCCACTACGGTGGCGATGTCTCTTCCATGGTTCCATCAAATGTCAATGCAGCACTCCGAGCACGAGCAGAGGTACAGAAATGACCATGGATTCAATTGAAAAACTCAACACAGCAATCGCCATCGTTGAAGAAGCTCGTGGTGTTCCACTATCTGCATCCTGTGTTGTGCACCGCGGTGAGATGCTTGAAATTCTTGAAGGTGCCCGTGAATTCCTTCCAGCAGATTTATCTGGCGCAGAGGACATCATTGCCAAGCGTGATCAGATTATTGAAGAGGGGCGCACCAGCGCTGAGTCAATGATTGCCACAGCACGCGAAGATGTTTCACGGATGGTGGAGCAGACCTCGATTGTTCAGGCAGCCCGTGATGAAGCCCAACGCATCTTGGATGAAGCTCGCGATGTTGCCGAAGATGAGCGCCGCGAAGTTGAGGCATATATCGATGGTCGCCTTGCAACGTTGGAAGTAATTCTTAATAAGACGATGGAAGCTGTGGCACGTGGCCGCGAACGACTTGAAGGCGCTGACGACAAAGATGTACTTTCGCAGCTCAACTCTGATGACTAAATCCGCGAACCCATTCCTTCTTAATACTCACGAACTCCCGCGCCGCACCGGGGAGATGAAGGAGTATCAGCTCGATATTGAATCCAACGCCCGTATTGGCGTTCCCCTGATTGCAGTTCCTGAAGGCGATGTCATTGAAGTAGATGTGCGCCTGGAATCTGTGACAGAAGGCGTCTTATTGAGCGCAGATATCTATGCAGTTGCTATCGGTGAATGCATCCGTTGTTTAGATCCTGTTGAGCAGATAGTCGAACGTAAGATTCAAGAGCTCTATCGCTATGAACCGACCAATGAAAAGGGACGTAAGAAGCGACGTGAAGATGATGATGTTGATCTCGATTTTGAGGATGAACTTCAGATGGAGGGCGATCTGATGAACCTTGAGATTCCCATTATCGATGCCATCATCTTGGCCTTACCGGTCAATCCGCTCTGCTCCGAGGAGTGCCTTGGACTATGCCCTGACTGCGGTGAGAAGTGGGAGAAGCTGCCTGAAGGCCATGCCCACGAGGTCGTCGATGCCCGTTGGTCCGGCCTTGAAAAGCTCGATTTTGGCAATTAACCAGAAATAAGCGATACTTACCCCCATCGCAACAACAGCAGCAAATTTAGATTTGTAGCTCCAAGATTAAGGACGATTACCGTGCCAGTACCAAAGCGAAAGATGTCTCGTTCGAAGACACGTTCACGTCGAAGCATGTGGAAGACAACTGCTGCGGCAATCTCAACCTGCCAGCAGTGCCAGCAACCAAAGCTCAACCACGTTGCATGCCCTACATGCGGAACATATAACCGCCGTCAGGTTCTCGAGGTCTGATCTGTTCTCAAAACTTCTTGAGCAATTAGGCGTTGAACTTTCTCCTGAACTGCTCGAGTTAGCTTTTACCCATCGCTCTTTTGCATATGAAACCGGCATTACAACCACTAACGAGCGCCTTGAATTTCTTGGCGATTCTGTCTTGGGTCTGATTGTTACCGAAGAGCTCTATCTTAAATATCCCGATCTCGATGAAAGTCGTTTATCTCCACTGCGTTCAGGCATCGTCAATATGCGAGCCCTTGCAGATATTGCTCGCACCCTTGATTTAGGCACATACATTCGCCTTGGGAAAGGTGAAGAAGTCACTAATGGGCGCGATAAGAATTCATTGCTTGCAGATGCTCTGGAAGCGTTAATTGGCGCCATTTATCTCGGCTGTGGTTTTACCCAATGCACGCAAGTGGTGAAGCGATTAATCGCAGATACTCTAGAAAGTGCGATGGCAAAGGGTGCTGGCCTAGATGGAAAGACTGCCCTTCAAGAACTTCTTGCAGCCCTTGCTAAAGGTTCACCTGAATATGTAGTGACTGAGACTGGCCCTGATCACGATAAAAGTTTTACTGCAGTTGCAATGGTTGCAGGAGAAGCAATCGCGCAAGGCCTTGGAAAGAGCAAGCGAGAGGCAGAACAATCAGCTGCACGCACTGCTTTTGAATTACTTTCAGAACAACAGCCTGCTTAACGAACAACCCTCAAGTAGAACTTGAGCCGAGTTGGTTTTATACCAATGAGGCGCACAACGGTAGGTTTACCGCGTGTATTTGAAGAGTCTGACCCTCAAGGGATTTAAATCCTTTGCTTCGGCGACCACTCTTCGCCTCGAACCCGGCATCACCTGCGTGGTCGGTCCCAACGGTTCTGGAAAATCGAACGTTGTCGATGCACTCACCTGGGTTATGGGTGAGCAAGGCGCCAAGTCACTTCGCGGCGGAAAGATGGAAGACGTTATCTTCGCCGGGACTTCTGGCCGTGCACCACTCGGTCGCGCAGAAGTTGCAGTCACAATTGATAACACTGATGGCGCACTCCCCATTGATTACACAGAAGTAACCATCTCTCGCATTCTCTTCCGTAATGGACAGAGTGAATACCAAATTAATGGCGAAGCATCACGCCTTCTCGACATCCAAGAACTCTTAAGCGATTCAGGAATTGGTCGCGAGATGCACGTGATCGTTGGCCAAGGCCAGCTCGATGCCATCTTGATGGCAACTCCCGAAGAGCGTCGCGGATTTATTGAAGAAGCAGCAGGGGTTCTTAAACACCGCAAACGTAAAGAGAAGGCGATTCGTAAGCTCGATTCGATGCAGGCGAACCTTGCGCGTATCAACGACCTTACTGTCGAACTTCGCCGCCAGCTTCGCCCGCTGGGTAAGCAAGCTGAAGTCGCGAAGAAGGCAGCAACAATTCAGGCAGATCTGCGCGATGCAAAGCTTCGCCTTTTGGCAGATGATTACATCTCTCTTTCAAAGACAGTTGATGCTGAAGTAGCCGATGAGAATGCGTTGCGCGAGCGTCGCTCTCAAGTTGAAGGCGAACTCGACAAGGTGCGCAGACGCGAAGAAGAACTCGATGCACAATCTGCATTTGAAAGCCCGCTTCTTATCAAGGCGCAAGAGAACTTCTACTCACTGAGCGCTCTTCGTGAAAAATTCCGCGGTACTCAATCACTGGCGCAAGAGCGTTCTCGATTCCTTGCAGAAGAGGCAGAAGAAGCACGCAGTGCAGGTCGCGATCCGGAAAGTTTGAATCAAGAAGCTGCTTCTCTTCGCCAAGAGGAAGCTCAACTTCGCGCAGCAGTTCTTGAGGCGCAGAGCGCACTTACTCGATCAACAACAGCTCTTGCTACAGCTGAAGCAGCCCTCAAAGCTGAAGAAGACACGATTGCTGCTGCGATGCGCGCCATTGCAGATCAACGCGAAGGCACAGCGCGACAAGAAGGTCATATCAAATCTTTGGCAGCACGACTTGAAGCAATCACCGAAGAGATTTCACGCCTTGCAGCCGCTCGCGCAGAAGCACAATCACGAGTTGATGCTGCAAAGGGTGATTATGCAAAGTTTGAAATGGAGATTGGTAGCGCCGATGCTGGTGAACAAGGCCTTGACTCTCAATTCCAAGGAGCAAAGAACGCCCTTGAATCATCGAAAAAGGCTCATACTGAATTAGTTGATGCAGAACGAGCTGCAGATCGTGAGCGCAATTCGACTGAATCCAAGTTGGACGCAATGCGCCTTACCTCCAGCTCTCGCGATGGTGCGGCAGCGCTCATTAAAGATTCTCGTGGAGTTCAGATACTTGGAAGCATTGCATCGCTCATTCAGATTGACTCTGGATGGGAAGCAGCAACTGCTGCAGCACTGGGTTCACTTGCAGATGCTGTTGTTGTAAAGGATCTTTCATCTGCCGTCAGTGCGCTCACAACTCTTCGCAGTGAAAACTTAGGTCAAGCGGATGTCTTGGTCTATGAACCAGGACAACGTGCTGGGGGAGAGACTCCTGCAGGTCAGACCTCACTTCTGAGCCATGTGCGCTCAACGCAAATTACAGAACTTCTTGCCTCACTCCTAGCAACAACAGTTGTCGCCGATAGCGCACGTGGGGCTGAATCAATTCTTGCCCAGCATCCACATGTCACAGTGGTAACGCGTGATGGTGATGTCATTACCTCACACCGTGCTCGTGGTGGATCGTCATCATCTGCATCGCTTATCGAAATCAAGGCGCTGATTGAAGAGCTCGCAACAAAGCTGGAAGATCTTAACCACAAGTGCGATCGCCTTAAATTTGAAATCTCCACAGCGGCAACTGATGTTGATGCAAAGCAAGCAGCATTTGATGCAGCGCTTGGAAAGCTCAATGAATCTGATGCTCGTATTGCAGCACTTACAGAACAACTTGCTGTTTCAGGACAGAATATTAAATCTGCAACTGCTGAGGTCGATCGCTTATCCACTGCCATTAATGAAGCCACAGCAGCCAAATCACGTGATGAGAATGAACTCTCCATTGCATCGAATCAGATGCAGAACCATGGCGAGATTGCTGAACCTGATCATGCTCATGCCGAATCTTTACGCAATGAAGTCTCTGACGCTCGCACGACAGAAGTGGAAGCTCGACTTGCTGTGCGCACATCAGAGGAGCGGGTTGCATCTATTGCAGCACGTGCACTTGCACTGGAGGAATCAGCACGCGCTGAACGCGAAGCATCTGAACGTGCGGTATCTCGACGTGGAGCTCGTGCGCGTGGCGCAGTCATCTCTCAAGCAATTGCAGAGGCTGCATATGAAGCACTCATCAATATTGAGCGTTCTATTGCTAAGGCTCAGGTAGAGCGATCACGACTTGAAACAGCTCGTACAGATCGCGAAGGTGAGACGCTCACAGTTCGTGCGCGTAATCGCGTACTCACGCAAGAGCTTGATCAACTCACCTCGAGCGTCCATCGCGATGAGATTGCTCGCGCCGAACAACGTATGCGCGTTGAAGTTCTTCAGACCAAAGCTGTGGAAGAACTAGGAATAGATATCCCAACTCTGATCTCTGAATACGGTCCAGATAAAGATGTTCCTACATTTATTGAAACTGAGTCTGGTGAGATTGTTGCAACCGAACTTATTCCATATCGCCGTGATCAACAGGAAAAGCGCCTTGCTGCAACTGAGCGATCACTGACGCTACTTGGAAAGATTAATCCTCTTGCTCTTGAAGAATACAACGCACTTGAAGAGCGTCTGAAGTTCTTGGCAGAACAGCTTGAAGACCTCAAGCGCACTAAGAAGGATCTGCTGGATATCATCAAGGAAGTCGATGATCGCGTTCAGCAAATTTTCATGGAAGCTTATGAAGAAGTAGCAGAACACTTTAAAGATATCTTCTCTCGCCTCTTCCCAGGTGGAGATGGTCGCCTCTTCCTGACTAACCCTGATGATTTGCTCAACACTGGCGTTGATGTGGAAGCGCGTCCACCAGGAAAGCGCGTTAAGCGTCTGTCACTGCTCTCAGGTGGCGAGAAGTCTTTGACTGCTATTGCAATGCTCATTGCAATCTTCAAAGCGCGCCCTAGCCCGTTCTATGTGCTCGATGAAGTTGAGGCAGCTCTCGATGATGTCAATCTTGGACGCTTACTCACAATCTTTGAAGAACTTCGAGAGAGTTCACAGTTGATCATTATTACTCACCAGAAGCGCACGATGGAGATTGCTGATGCTCTCTATGGCGTGACGATGCGCGGTGATGGCGTGACTGAAGTTATTTCGCAGCGACTTCGCGAATCTGAAACTGCCTAACCTTCTTAAGGTCTAAGCAATGGGTCTCTTTAACCGGTTAATAGCCAAAGTTCGTGGCACTTCTACCGCCTCAGCACTTGATTGGAATGAGATTGAGGTTGAACTTCTAGCCTCTGATCTTGGCCCAGCACTTGTCACAGAGTTAGTTGCGTCTGCAAAGAAGATGCGCGGTGATGATGCAGAAGCTGCGATTAAGGAAATCCTTTCATCAAAGCTTTCCACTAAATCGCGCACGCTCAGCAGCGACCTTGCTACCAATGTCATCATGGTCGTTGGAGTGAATGGAACAGGTAAGACCACATCGGTGGCAAAGCTTGCAACTCTTCTGCACAGTAAAGGTGACTCAGTCACACTGGCTGCAGCCGATACTTTTCGTGCCGCAGCGGTAGATCAACTCACCACATGGGGTGAGCGCATTGGTGTTGAAGTCATCGCTGGCAAGGAAGGCGCAGAGCCAGCATCAGTTGCATTCGATAGCGTTAAGCGTGCAGTTGAAATCGGTAGCAAGTATTTGATTGTTGATACAGCAGGACGTCTTCATAATAAGAGTGATCTCATGGATGAACTTGGGAAGGTAAAGCGCGTGATTGAAAAGGGTGCACCTCTTGCTGAAGTTCTCTTAGTCATCGATGGCACCACAGGACAAAATGGTTTAGCTCAAGCAAAGATTTTTAGTGAGGCTGTTGAAGTAACAGGACTTATCGTCACTAAGCTCGATGGAAGTGCCAGAGGGGGAGTTGCCTTGGCTATTGAGAGCGCCTTGGACATTCCGATTAAGTTCATGGGGACAGGGGAGTCAGCTGGAGATTTTGCCGCCTTTGAGCCCGATTCCTATATCGAGGGCCTGCTCGCGTAACGCACTTGTAACACAAGGGGCGATTTTGTGACGCGGCCTTAACCTGAGAATCCTTTCTATGTAACCCGGCTGATGCATCTTTGCGCCATCTCAACGACGAGTGCCCCTCATCTTTGGAAATGGAATTAGATATGGAAGACGTAGTTCTTAACGGCGGTGACACCGCGTGGATGTTAGCTAGTACAGCACTTGTACTACTCATGACTCCAGGTTTGGCATTCTTCTATGGAGGAATGGTTCGCACCAAGAGCGTGCTCAATATGATGATGATGTCGATGGTGACAATGGGAATCGTCAGCGTGCTCTGGGTTATCTATGGTTTTGAATTAGCCTTCGGTCATTCATCAGATTCACCGTGGTTTGGTGGAATCGGATTTAGCGGCCTTGGCGGAATGGTAAGTGAGCTCACCAATAATGGTGGCGTCTATCCGATTCCTGTACTTGTATTTGCAGCATTCCAGTTGATGTTTGCAATCATTACTCCAGCGTTGATCTCAGGCGCTATTGCAGATCGTGCAAAGTTCTCAGCATGGGCGATCTTTGTTGCAATCTGGTCAACAATTGTCTACTTCCCAGTTGCTCACTGGGTATTCGCATTTGGGAATAAAGTTGGCGATACAGTGACAAGCACAGGGTTCCTTGCAGGTAAGGGTCTTGAAGACTTTGCGGGCGGAACTGCTGTTCACATCAATGCAGGAGCAGCAGGTCTTGCTCTCGCCATCGTTCTTGGAAAGCGCATCGGATGGCGTAAGGAATCAATGCGCCCTCATTCACTTCCACTTGTGATGCTTGGTGCAGGTCTCTTGTGGTTTGGATGGTTTGGATTTAACGCTGGATCTTCTCTTGCTGCTAATGGCATTGCTGGTCTTGCATTTATGAATACTCAAGTTGCAGCAGCTGGCGCAGTACTTGGCTGGTTGCTCGTTGAAAAGATTCGCAACGGTCATGCAACATCATTGGGCGCTGCATCTGGCGCAGTTGCAGGACTTGTTGCAATCACACCAGCCTGTGCATTCGTAGCTCCATGGGCTGCAGTTGTTATCGGCATCATCGCTGGAATCCTCTGCTCATTGGCGGTAGGACTTAAATACAAGCTGGGCTTCGATGATTCACTCGACGTCGTAGGTGTGCACCTCGTAGGCGGTATCTGGGGCTCACTTTCCATCGGTCTCTTCGGCACTCATGTGGTTAACAGCATCGGTCTCGATGGAATCTTCTACGGGGGAGGAACCGATCTTTTAGTTAAGCAATCCCTTGGTGTTGGACTTGTTGCTGCATATTCATTTATCGTAACTCTGATTATTGGTTTTGCGATCGAGAAGACAATCGGCTTCCGTGTCTCACGTGAGGTTGAAATCGAAGGCATCGACCTCAAGGAACATGCTGAATCCGCATACGAATTAGCAAGCTCATCACGTGGAGGTGCATCACTATGAAGTTAATTACCGCAATTCTCAAACCGTTTAAGTTAGATGAAGTAAAAGAGGCTCTGCAGGCTGCAGGCATTACAGGTATGACTGTCTCGGAGGCCAGTGGTTTTGGTCGTCAGCGTGGACATACAGAGGTCTATCGGGGTGCGGAATACACCGTGGATCTTGTACCAAAGGTCCGTCTTGAAGTTCTTGTTGACGATAAGGATGCTGCATCAGTAGTAGATGTCATTGTCAAAGCTGCGTCAACAGGTTCCATCGGAGATGGAAAGGTTTGGACTACTCCTGTAGATCAGGTTGTTCGTGTGCGCACGGGCGAAAAAGGACCTGACGCTATCTAAGTAGTGCAAACAAACTAAGATTGGCGATATGGGGACGAGAGAAAGACGCACTAGGTCTAACGAGGGTGACCTGCTTCTTTCTTCTCTCTTCAATGACAGTAGTGCCAATCCAGATGAGGTAGCTATCGCCGCGGTCGGAGGTTTCGGCCGCGGCGAACTCTCGCCAGGTTCAGATTTAGATATTGTCATTATTCATACAGGATCATTAGCCGAGAAAGAGTTATCTGATCTCGTCAATAACATCCTCTACCCACTGTGGGATAAGAATGTAAAGATTGATCACTCTGTACGCACGCGATCTGAAATGCGCGATGCAGCAGAGGCTGATCTTAAAGTCGCCCTAGGTCTACTCGATATCCGTCATATCTGTGGAAATGTTGATTTGGTTGATGCTGTCCAAGTAGATGCTCTTGAATCCTGGCGCAAGAATTCCAAGTCTCGCCTTTCTGAACTCGAAGATTCCCTGTTAGAACGCCACCAACGAGTGGGAGAGCTTGCATACCTACTTGAGCCAGATCTGAAAGAGGCGCGAGGTGGATTGAGAGATATCACTGCACTGCGTGCAATCCATCGTTCATCTGTCATTGCTGTTCCTATTGAACGTATTAGCGTCGCTGAATCCATCCTTGCCAATGTCCGCGAAGCACTTCATGTGGTCAGCGGTCGTGACAAAGATCGCCTGCTCTTTCAAGAACAAGATAAAGTTGCAGAACATCTTGGTTATGCCGACGCTGATGCGTTAATGAGCGATGTTGCTCAAGCTGCACGTTCTGTTGATTACTTGTTAGATTCCACCTGGTACCGAATTAAACATAAAGGCAGAGACAGTGCAGGGCGTTTTTTCAAGCGATCTCGCTCCACAGCACTGTCTCGAGACATCACCATTTCCAATAAAGAGGTTGTTATTAGTGCGGATGCAGATTTTGCACTGGATCCGGTCATTGGATTGCGCGCTGCAGCATCTTCCGCTCAATTAGGACTTCCGATCTCTATGGATTCGCTAGAGCGACTATCTAAAAGTTTGAGCGGCGGCATTGGATTACTCACCAATCCTTGGCCTCGTGATGCACGCGAAAATCTGATTACTCTCATTGGTGCTGGCTCTGCCATGGTTCAAATCTTTGAGGCCCTGGATCAAGAAGAGATCATTTTCCATTGGATACCGGAGTGGAGAGCAGTTCGCTCATTGCCGCAGCGCAATGTTCTCCATCGCCACACAGTCGATCGCCACATGGTTGAAACAGCCGTGCAGGCTGCAGCGTTGACAAGACAAGTACACCGCCCAGATATTCTTCTTTTCAGCGCACTCTTTCACGATATTGGTAAAGGAACAGAGGAAGACCACTCGGATCGTGGCGAACGACTTATTGAGCCACTGGCAAAGCGCATTGGTTTTTCCGGCGAAGATGTTGAGACGATTAAGTTGCTCGTTAAACACCACTTGCTACTTTCTGCGACTGCAACTCGTCGTGATCTCGATGATCCAGCAACGATCGCATCCGTTGTTGAGGTCATCCCCAATCTTCAGGCTCTCGAGCTATTACATGCGCTGAGCATCGCCGATGGTGAAGCAACAGGACGTGCTGCGTGGACTGACTGGAAAGCCTCCCTTGTTGCAGACTTAGTAAAGCGCGTTGCCCTAGCGATTGCCGATAACACAGTTGCTATGCAGCCTGAACTCACAGATAGTCAACGCACAAAGGCAGATTCTGGCGCACTTGCCGTAGCGATTGAAGATCGCGATAGCGTCTATGCAATTGAAATTGTAGTTCCAGATAAGACTGGTTTGCTGTCGATTGTGGCAGGAGTGCTTAATCTTCTGCGTCTTGATGTCAGATCTGCTCGGACGAAATCTCATGGAAATTCAGCTGTCATGGAGTGGATTGTTATTCCAGATCCTCATGCGCCTGCACTGACTGAGAAAACTCTTCACCGCGAACTCGAGGAAGCGCTTCGCAACAAGAGTTCTTTGGCCCTGCGCATCGAAGAACGTATTGAGGCGTATGCACAGTTGCCGACCATTCCTGTTCCAGACCCAGTTGTTGAGACATTCCTTGACGCAGCAACGGATGCCACCATTATCGAAGTACGAAGTCATGACAGGCCAGCACTTCTCTTTGGAATTGGTGACACGATCACTCGTAGCAATATCGATATTCGCTCTGCAATCGTCACGACCTTGGGAGCCGAAGCTATCGACACCTTGTATGTCACAGAGATCGGAGGGGGACCGCTCAGCCCTGAACGCGCAGAAGAAGTAGCAACCAGATTGCGCGCTGCCCTGAAGTAGAGTTCCACCACTATGTTCGACTCACTCTCCAGCAAATTCGCCGGCGCCTTTAGTGCTCTGCGTTCGCGTGGAAAGATTTCTGAGAAAGATATCGACGCCACTACAGCCGATATTCGTCAGGCGTTGCTTGAAGCCGACGTTGCACTCGAAGTAGTCGAAAGCTTTACGCAAGCAGTTCATCAGAAATCAATTGATGTCCTACCGACTCTTCAGTCAGGTAAAAATCAGGCGCAGGCGATCTTTGATGTTGTAAACCGAGAGCTCACCGCAATTCTCGGCGGGGGAGCACGTCGCGTTCGCTTTGCCAAGAACCCACCGACTGTCATCATGCTGGCTGGTTTGCAAGGTGCGGGTAAGACAACCCTTGCTGCAAAGCTTGCTAAGTTCTATAAAGATCAGGGTAATACGCCGATTCTCATAGCATCCGATCTACAGCGCCCTAACGCAGTCAATCAACTTCAAGTTGTTGGTCAATCTGCAGGTGTCCCTGTCTTTGCTCCCGAACCTGGCAATGGTGTGGGCAATCCGGTGCAAGTTGCGCAAGATGGCATCGCATTTGCTAAGTCAAAACTTCACAATATTGTCATCGTTGATACTGCAGGTCGCCTCGGTGTTGATGAAGAGCTCATGAAGGAAGCTATTGCCATTCGCGATGCAGTTAAACCTGATGAAATTCTCTTTGTTGTCGATGCGATGATTGGTCAAGATGCTGTGCACACAGCGAAGGCTTTCCAGGACGGCGTGGGTTTTGATGGAGTAGTCCTTACCAAGCTCGATGGTGATGCACGAGGCGGTGCTGCTCTCTCCATTGCAGCCCTCACTGGCCTCCCAATTATGTTTGCATCAACGGGTGAAAAACTTTCAGATTTCGATATCTTCCATCCAGAGAGAATGGCTTCACGCATTCTTGGCATGGGAGATGTTGCAACGCTTGCAGAACAGGCAAAGAAGGCATTTGATGGAGATTCTGCAAAGAAGCTGGAAGATAAATTTATTGCTGGTGAGGACTTCACACTCGATGATTTCCTTGAACAGATAGAGGCGATGTCCAAGATGGGCTCGATGGGCAAGTTGCTGGGGATGTTGCCTGGCGCCGGTCAGATGAAGAAGCAGATTGATAACTTTGATGAATCAGAGATCACTCGCACGAAGGCGATTGTGCAGTCAATGACGCCTCTTGAGCGTCGAGATCTTAAAGTTCTGAACGGTTCACGCCGTGCTCGTATTGCGTTGGGATCTGGTCGTAAGGTTTCAGATGTGAATGCACTAGTCGATAAATTCACAGCTGCGCAGAAGATGATGAAGCAGATGCGCAATGGCGGGGGAATGCCTGCTGGGATGGCGCTGCCACCGGGAATGCCGCCAATGCCGCAAGGCCCAAAGAGGCCAGCCCCGATTCAAAAGAAGAAGTCGAAGTCCGGAAACCCCGCTAAACGAGCGTTGGAAAACGGCTGATTTCCACATTGTGAGCGTAACTGGCAAGATTAGCCACCTGTTACAGGGCCCTCTACCCCGGTAACAATCCAATCCACAGTTGGACCTCTTGGCTACGCACCCCGCTGTAGCAAATTGGTACGACACACTTTTTAGGAGCACTACTTCTTTGTCAACAAAAATTCGTTTAATGCGCATGGGAAAAATTCGCACACCTTATTACCGCATTGTTATTACAGATTCACGCAAGGCACGTAACGGACTCTCTATTGAAGAGATCGGTCGCTACGTTCCAGGACAAGAGCCATCAATCATCGAAGTTAATTCAGAGCGTGCTCTGTACTGGCTCGGCGTTGGTGCACAAGCAACAGAGGCTGTAGAGGCAATTCTGAAGGTGACTGGCGATTGGCAGAAGTTCAAGGGTCTTCCAGGAACTGAAGGCACGTTGCGATTCGCAGCTCCAAAGCCTGCAAAGAGCGTTGCATATGAAGCAGCTGTTAAGGCTGCTGCTGCAGAACCTGCAGAGGGTGCAACAACTTTGAAGAAGAAGGCACAAGAGAAGCTTGCCGCTAAGGCAGCACCTGCTGTTGAAGAAGTTGTAGTTGCAGCACCTGTTGCTGAAGCTGTAGCGGAAGAGACACCAGTTGTTGAAGCAGTGACTGAATCAGCTGCTGAAGCAGTAGTTGAAGAGACTCCTGCAGTAGAAGCTGTTGCCGAAGAAGCACCTGTAGCGGAAACTCCTGCTGAATAATGATTGATGAAGCTCTCGAACATCTCGTAAAGGGAATCGTTGATAACCCTGACGATGTCAATGTTAAGGAAAAAACTCACCGTCGTGGCACTACGCTCGAAGTTCGTGTTAATCCTGACGATATCGGCAAGGTAATCGGTCGTAATGGTCGTACAGCAAAGGCGCTTCGCACAGTCGTAAGCGCACTTGCTGGTCGCTCAGTACGTGTCGATCTCATCGATACCGACGAGGTTCGTTAACTCTTTAACACCCATGAAATTAAACGTGGGCCGCATCGGTAAAGCTCACGGAATTCTTGGTGAAGCAACTATCGAAGTCCGAACAGATGAAGCAGAAGATCGCTTTGCTATCGGCGCAGTCTTACAGACAGAAAGCCACGGTGAATTAACCGTGGCTTCTGCACGTGTGCACAATGGAATCTTGTTACTTGGCTTTGAAGGAATTGAAGATCGCAATGCAATTGAGGAATTTCGTAATGAACTCCTCTATGCCGATGTTGATATTGATGCCCCAGGTGAAGATGAAGACGATTATCACGTCCTTCAGCTCGTGGGCTGTAAAGCCTTCCTCGTCGACGGTGATGAGTTCGGCGTTGTGAGCGATGTCCTCAACCTTCCTGGCCAAGATGTTCTCTCGATAAAGACCGAATCTGGTGAAGTGCTGATTCCATTTGTTCGCCAATTGGTTCCAGTTGTTGATATTAAGAAGAAGACGATGACAGTGATACCGCCAGAGATTGCAGGGAGTATCTGATGAAAATAGATGTCATCTCAATCTTTCCTGAATACCTTTCGCCTCTCAAGCTCTCATTACTTGGTAAAGCACAGAGCGCTGGACTTGTCGATATTGCAGTGCATGATCTGCGTTCCCAAACGAACGATAATCACAACACCGTTGATGACACTCCATACGGTGGAGGCGCTGGCATGGTCATGTTGCCTGAAGTCTGGGCGAAAACCATTGACTCACTTGTTACAGATGGCGCTGATCTGATAATCCTCACGCCAGCGGGTAAGAAGTTCAATCAGAAAATGGCTCAAAGTTTCTCATCATCTGCGCAACTGATCTTTGCATGTGGTCGCTATGAAGGCATTGATGATCGGGTGCGCCAGTATTACTCGCAGCCAGAATTTCACGCACGCAATATTCGCGTGCATGAAGTCTCTATCGGAGATTATGTACTGGGCGGGGGAGAAGTCGCCTCCATGGTCATGATTGAAGCAATCACCCGTTTGATCCCAGGAGTTCTTGGCAATCCAGAATCTCTTGCAGAGGAATCACATAACAGCGAGGGCTATCTTGAATATCCAAATTTCACCAAACCTCAAGAATGGCGTGGAATCTCGGTTCCCGAGATTCTTTTAAGTGGTAACCATGCCGAAATTGCGAAATGGCGCACACAACAGGCGCAAAAACGTGCCGAAGATAATCTTTAACTCGCAAGTAACCGATTGACTACCGTACTGTTGCGCCCATGAGCGAAGAGTCCAACCGTATTCAGTCACGTCTGATTCGTGATCTTGAACCCGTCGTTGCAGTCGAGCTCGAACGCCACATCTCAGTTCAGAAGAACTGGTATCCCCACGAGTATGTCCCATGGTCTGAAGGCCGCGATTACGCAGGTCCTCTCAATGGTGATGCATGGGAAGCGAAAGATTCCCGTCTAACTCCCGTTGCTCAGGATTCACTTGTGCTCAATCTTCTTACCGAAGATAACTTGCCGAGCTACCACACAGAGATTGCTATCTCCATGGGTCGCGATGGGGCATGGGGAAATTGGATTGAACGTTGGACAGCTGAAGAAGCTCGCCACGCAATTGTGATTCGCGATTACCTCATGGCAACTCGTGGCGTTGATCCTTATGAACTTGAAGACCTTCGCATGGCACATATGTCATTGGGATATCAGACTCCGTATGAGAACGACATGTTGCACACGATCGCCTATGTTTCATTCCAGGAGCTTGCAACCCGTATTTCACATCGCAACACTGGAAAGCTCTCCGATGACCCCATCGCAGAAGGCATGATGCAGCGAGTAGCACTCGATGAAAACCTACACATGCTCTTCTATCGCAACACATTGAGCGCCGCACTTGATATGGAACCGAATGCTGCAATGCGTGCAATCACTGATGTTGTCACTAACTTTGATATGCCCGGGGCCAATATGCCTGGCTTTGGTCGTAAGGCTGTGCAGATTGCACTTGCTGGAATTTATGATCTTCAGCAACACCTCGATGATGTTATTTCACCTGTTCTGCGTGCGTGGAATGTCTTTGAACGTACTGATCTCTCAGGTGATGGACTCAAGGCTCGCGAAGAACTTAGCGCATTTATGGACCAAACCTATAAGGCTGCTGGGATATTTAACGATAAGCGTGAAGTCCACTTCGAGCGTCAAATCGCTCGTGGTATTCAACCAATTCGCATCACCAACTAGACCTCAAATAAGATAGGTGCCATGACGCGCACATATTTGGTTGAGACCTACGGGTGTCAGATGAATGTGCACGATTCCGAACGCATCGCAGGTTTACTCGATGAAGCAGGATATCTACCAGTTCCTGAAGGTGCGCAAGCAGATATTGTAGTTTTTAATACATGTGCAGTCCGTGAAAATGCAGATAACAAACTCTATGGAAACTTGAGTTTCTTAGCTCCCATTAAGAAGAAGAATCCAGCAATGCAGATTGCAGTCGGTGGGTGTCTTGCCCAGAAAGATCAAGCGATTATTCTGAAGAAGGCCCCTTATGTTGATGTGGTCTTTGGTACTCATAATGTGGGCTCACTTCCAGTATTGCTTGAGCGCGCACGTATTGAAGAAGAGTCACAGATTGAAATTCTTGAAGCGCTCGAGCATTTCCCTTCCACCCTTCCAGCCCGCAGATTCTCAGCCTTTACCTCATGGGTTTCCGTGTCAGTCGGTTGCAATAACACCTGCACCTTCTGCATCGTTCCCACGCTGCGTGGAGTGGAGAAGGATCGACCAGCAGTTGATGTGCTTACTGAGATGCGGGCTTTGGTAGACCAAGGCGTCATTGAAATCACCCTTCTTGGACAGAATGTGAATGCATACGGAGTTGAATTTGGTGACAGGGGCGCCTTTGCCAAGCTGCTGCGCGAAGCAGGAAAGATTGATGGACTTGAGCGTGTTCGCTTTATGTCACCGCACCCACGAGATTTCACGGATGATGTCATCGAGGCGATGGCGCAAACTCCTAACGTTATGCCGCACCTTCATATGCCATTGCAATCGGGTTCTGATGCAATTTTGCAGACGATGCGACGTTCATATAGAACAGATAAGTACCTTGGGATTCTCGATCGAGTGCGCCAAGCGATGCCTCAGGCAATGATTACAACGGATATTATTGTGGGATTTCCTGGAGAGACAGAGGAAGATTTCCAAGGGACTCTGGATATCGCAACGAAGGCGCGTTTTGCAGCTGCATATACATATAAGTATTCCATTCGTCCGGGAACTCCTGCTGGTGCGATGAAGAATCAAGTTCCTGAAGATGTTGTGGGTGAGCGATATACGCGCCTTCATGAACATCAACAGAAGATTTCTCAATCGGTTAATGAAGAGGCCGTTGGTACTACTCATCGCATTATGGTCTCTGAGATTGAAGGCCGTCGCGATGAAGCGCAATCTCGCATGACAGGTCGTTCTGAAGACTTTAGATTGGTGCACTTCAGTAGTGATACAGATGCTCGCCCTGGAGATTTTGTCGACGTGAAGATCACGCAGAGCTCTGCCCACTATTTGATTGGTGACTCAGTCGCGGTGCATCGCACTCGCGGGGGAGATGCACATGCTGCGCGCACGGCTCCTGCTTCAACGACTCTTGGTATGCCGAAAGTTCGTGCATGAGTAAGGTGATAGTTATTTGTGGTGCTACAGCCACAGGCAAGAGTGATATCGCAATTGAAGTCGCAAGGGAATTAGGCGCTGAAATTATCAATGCTGACTCCATGCAACTCTATCGAGGCATGGACATTGGAACGGCAAAACTTGCAGTGGAAGAGCGTGGAGGAATCCCGCACCACCTTCTCGATGTTCTTGATGTGAATCAAGATTCCACTGTTGCTTGGTATCAAGAGCAGGCTCGCGCTCTTGTTGCAGATATTCATGCGCGAGGTAAAGATGCTGTGATCGTGGGCGGCACAGGCCTTTATATCAAAGCAATTTTGGATGATCTCAACTTCCCCGATACAGATCCAGAAGTGCGAGCAAGACTTGAGGCAGAAGCCGAGGAATTTGGAGCAGCATCACTATTTGCACGTCTTGAAGAGTTAGATCCAGCTGCTGCTTTGGCAATCGATCGCGCCAATATGCGCAGAGTCATTCGAGCGCTGGAAGTCATTGAAATTACAGGAATGCCCTTTACGGCAAACCTTCCTCGAGAAGATAGTTCACGATATCCAGATGCTCTGCAATTTGGGCTTGTCATGGATCGTGAGCACCTGCGCGAACGGATTGATCACCGCGTGGATCGTATGTGGGAGGCAGGTTTTGTGGCTGAAGTAGATCAACTCATCACATCAGGTATTCGCGATGGAGCAACTGCTCAACGTGCACTGGGATATGCGCAGATTATTGCGATGCGCGATGAGGCGATGACTGAAGAAGAAGCTAAGGAAGATACAAAGCGAGCAAGCCGCCAATATGCACGGCGCCAGGAGACCTGGTTCTCTCGCGATGCTCGCATTCAATGGATAGCCCAGCATCAACCACGCCTTGAGACCATCCTTGAGAAGATAAACTCATAGCATCATGACGCAACCAGTAATCGGCACCTATGGCCACGGAACTGAGAATGACTTCGTCATCATCTATGACCTTGAAGATGCGCTCACAATTACCGAAACGCAGATAGCAGCGATCTGTAATCGCAGCACTGGAATAGGCGCTGATGGCCTCATCCGAATTACCAAAACTGCTGGCAAATGGTTTATGGATTACCGCAATGCAGATGGTTCTGTCGCTGAAATGTGTGGCAATGGCATTCGTGTGATGGCCAAATATCTTGTGACACGCTCCATTCAGCCAGAGGGAATCTTTGCAATTGATACACGAGCAGGAATCAAGCATTTACGAGTACCGCTTGATGGCGACATCTCAGTGAATATGGGTCATGTCACCGATGAGATGGAAGAGATAGATGCTTCCAATAACGGTCATACCTGGAGTGGCTACAACATCAATGTGGGCAATCCTCATGCTGTTGTCTTTGTTGATTCAATTGATGATGTGGGATCCCTGGCTGATGCACCATCCGTATCTCCAGCTTCTTCATATCCTGAAGGTGTCAATGTTGAGTTTGTAGAGATACTTCCCAACTTTGAAGCCAAGATGCGTGTGCACGAACGTGGAAGTGGAGAGACTCGTTCTTGCGGAACTGGAACATGCGCTGTGGCACTTGCTGCAACTCTGAAAACAAATGGCAAGCTACCTTCTCGATGGACTATCTATCCACCAGGAGGACGGTTGATTGTCGATATTGATGGCCATTCCAATGCAACTCTTACAGGACCTGCAGTCATCCTTGAAGATCACGACCTCACAAAGTTCTTGGCGTAATGACAACTCCTGAGGATGGCTACGACAAGTTATTTGATGAACTCTTACGTGAGAGTGCTCGCGCTGCCGCTGATTTTGATTACGATGAAAGTGATTTTCAAGAAAATGATCAGCAAGAGCTCTCAGACCGTAATGCGCTTCGCCGCATCAAGGGATTCTCCACCGAACTTCAAGATATTTCTGAGGCTGAATATCGACAGCTTCAATTAGAGCGCGTTGTTTTGGTGGGTGTGTGGACTGAAGGAACTGCTGAGATGGCAGAGAATTCCATGGCAGAGCTCAAAGCACTTGCTGAGACAGCCGGTTCTGAAGTTATGGATGCACTCATTCAAAGACGCGATAAGCCAGATCCTGCAACGTATATCGGTTCCGGAAAGGTCATCGAACTCAAGCAGATTGTTGTCGCAACAGGAGCTGACACTGTCGTCTGTGATGGTGAGCTTTCTCCAGCGCAGCTGCGGACCTTGGAAGATAAGTTAAAGGTCAAAGTTGTTGATCGCGTTGCGCTAATTCTCGATATCTTCGCTCAGCATGCAAAGAGTAAGGAGGGTAAGGCGCAGGTGGAGCTTGCGCAGATTGCCTACCTTCTTCCACGTCTTCGCGGATGGGGTGATTCACTCTCACGTCAGGTGGGTGGTCGCGCAGCAGGGGGTGCAGGTATTGGTGGCCGAGGCCCTGGTGAGACAAAGATTGAAACTGATCGCCGCCGTATTCGTGACAAGATGGCGAAGTTGCGCCGTGAAATCGCTGAGATGAAAGTTTCTCGTGATACCAAGCGCCAAGAACGAAAGCGTTTTAATATCCCATCCGTTGCAATCGCTGGATATACCAATGCTGGTAAATCTTCACTACTCAATGAACTTACTGGCGCAGGAGTGCTTGTTGAGAATGCGCTCTTTGCAACCCTTGACCCAACAGTGCGAAAGTGCGAGACTGCAGAGGGTCGCGTCTACACACTCTCTGACACCGTTGGATTTGTTCGTCACCTCCCTCATCAATTAGTCGATGCATTTAAATCCACTCTTGAAGAGGTATCGGGAGCCGACCTCATTGTTCACGTTGTCGATGGCTCACACTCTGATCCCTTTGAACAAATCCGTGCGGTCAGGCAAGTCATTACTGAAATTGGTGGGGGAGACATCCCTGAAATCATCGCAATCAATAAGGTGGATATCGCAAGCCCTGATGTCGTGATGGAGATTTTGCGAAGAGAGCCCAACAGCTATGCATTCTCTGTCCGTTCTGGATTTGGCGTTGAAGGGCTTGTGCATGCGATAGAAAAATCTTTGCCACATCCCAGTATTGAAATCACAACTGTTATTCCTTATCAACGTGGAGATCTTGTGAGCGCCATCCATGAACACGGTGAAATCCTCAGTGAAGAACATCTGGCAGAGGGCACGGCAATCCATGCCTATGTGGATGGCGGACTTGCAAAAGCGATTGAAATTGCCACCTCAAAGCAGGAATAAAGGCGACACGCCGCCGGTTGTATGGTCTATACAGGTGAGAATGCGCAACTATTCGCGCATGTGGGGTAACTTCACCCGCTCATAAGAGATATATGGAAGCGAGGTGATAGCAGTGGCAACAGATTACGACACACCCAGAAAAACCGACGAGGAGCTTCACGAAGAATCGTTAGAAGAACTCAAAGCTAAGCGCGTTGATGCACAATCAGGACAGATTGATGTTGATGAGGCAGAAGCTGCAGAGAATCTTGAACTTCCAGGAGCAGACCTTTCGGGTGAGCAACTTGCAGTTCGAGTTGTTCCAGTTCAATTAGATGAATTTACCTGTTCACGTTGTTTCTTGATCCATCACATCACACAACTTGCTAAGGGCGAAGGCGCTAAAGCAATTTGTAAAGAGTGCTCGTAAGTTCTTCAGATTTTCTAGAACTTACCAACCAATACGGAGTGGAGTCACGTTCATCCTTAAGCGTGATTTTCACACCCGTAGATATCCAAAATGTAATTGCTAAATAAGCTGCAGGATCTGCATCTCGAGTCCTAAGCAGTCTCATCTCATCCTTAGTGAGCAGCTCAACCTTGTCGAGGTATTTCAACTCGATATGAGCGCGTCCAATACGTAGCTCCTTCCCATCAATAACGATCTCTGAACGTGCGGAGAAGGCGATGGCAACTATCCCGATGGTTGCAGCCAGCCAAGCGATGAAGGCGCTCTGATTATCAAAAGCTGCCCAAATTGCAATGACGATTGAGAGTAGAAGGAAATAGATGAAGGCGAGCAGCCACAATGGGGGACGTATCACTTCTCTAAATGCCACGAGCGCTAGGTTATCGTGCAAATCATCAAGTAACCTAGCCACATGAGTCGCGTTGCAAGTACTACGCCCCCAACTGGAGCGCAGATTCCAGAGCGCCATCCACTTTCACCGAGTACCGGATCACAGATTCCATCTCACTTTAAACATTGTTTTGGTTGTGGGGAATTACATCCGACAGGACTGCATCTTGTTGCACATGTCGGACAGGGTGCAGATATCACTGCAGAATTTGTAGTTACTGAAAATCATCAAGGTGCACCAGGCTTGGCACATGGTGGATTACTTTCTCTAGCATTCGATGAAGCTCTTGGAAAGCTCATGTGGTTACTTCGCGCACCTGCTGTTACTGCTCGACTTGAGACAGACTTTCTTAAACCGGTTCCAATCGGAACAAAGTTATATATCACCGCGCGCATTACAGGACAGGTGAGCCGCAAGGTGTATTCAGAGGCAGAAGGTCGCTTGGGTGGGCCTGATGGCGAGATTGCAGTCCGAGCAGCATCACTTTTTGTCATTGTCCCAATGAAACACTTCCTTGAAAATGCTCCGGCAGAATATATGGAAGCTCTACGTAAGAATCCAGAGTTGCTCTCATTTGTTGATCCAGAATTTGATATTAATCCATGAGCGATTTTCAGGTATTAATCAAGCGCCTTGATCCAGATCTTCCACTTCCTCAGTACTCAAAAGGTGGAGATGCAGGGGCCGATATCGTCTCCCGTATTGATATTACTTTGGCACCGGGGGAGCGCGCACTTGTCCCTACAGGTATCTCGATTGCACTCCCTGATGGATATGTGGCACTGGTTCATCCCCGTTCTGGCCTTGCCATCAAGCATGGCGTCACGATGGTCAATGCACCTGGGACTGTTGATGCGGGCTTTCGCGGAGAACTGCAATGCATCATGATTAATCACGACCCCAAAGAGAGCGTCACCTTTAAGCGTGGAGATCGCATCGCACAATTAGTCTTTCAAAAAGTTGAGCGTGCGCAATTTGTCGAAGTAGATGAGTTGCCAGGTTCTGGTCGAGGTAGTGGTGGTTTTGGATCAACGGGTCGCCAATGACGCAACATGAAGATCGCGACAAAGTTCTAGCTGCCTTCGGTGGCAAGAAGGGGCTGATTGACTCTGGAATTCCAGCAGTCATCTTTCTTGTGGTTTTCAATGTCACTGATGTTCTTAATAGTGCACTCATTGCAGCGGTGGCTTTTTCAGCAATTATCACCATTATTCGCTTGGCTCGTCGCGACACAATTCAACATGCACTCAGTGGATTAATCGGCGTTCTGATCTGTGCTTGGTTTGCAAACCGCACAGGCAATGCCAGCGATCTCTATATTCCTAAACTGCTCACCAATCTTGGATATGGAACTCTCTATCTCGTAGGAAACCTTGTGGGATGGCCGATTCTTGGTTTGATGTTGGGACCGATCTTGGGAGAGAACCTTAAATGGCGTAATCATCCTGAACGAAAGCGTGCTTACACGCTGGCGAGTTGGTTGTGGGTAGCAATGTTCTTTACGCGTATCGCTGTTCAGTATCCGATTTATCGCAGTGGAAATGTGAATCTACTGGGAACAGTGAACTTGGCTATGGGTTACCCACTCTTCATTGCAACTGCATATGGTTCTTGGATGGTGCTTAAGAACGCGCCGAAGCTACCTACTGAGCAATAAAGCAGCCCTTAATAAGATCTTCAGCAGTAGCTGATGCAACAAAGAGAAGTTCATCTCCGGCGATAAAGACATCACTGGGCGTTGGCGTTATAACGCGACCATCACGCACAATTGCAGCAAGGGATGCATCATCTGGAAGAGTTACTTCTTCAACAGTTTTTCCAATACATGTTGATGAATCAGGAAGTGTGAGTTCAACAAGGTTTGCTTGACCTTTTCGGAATGAGAAGAGGCGAACAACATCGCCAACGCTGACAGCTTCTTCAACGAGTGCTGCGATGATGCGAGGAGTTGATACAGCAACATCTACACCCCAGGATTGATCGAAGAGCCATTCATTCTTTGGGTGATTAATGCGGGCAACTACGCGCGGTACTCCATATTCAGTCTTACCAAGCAATGAAGCAACAAGATTGACCTTGTCATCGCCGGTAGCTGCCACAAGAACCTGACAGGTGTTGAGCTGTGCGTTATCCAGGGATGCAATCTCACAGGCATCGGCCATCAACCACTCAGCATCGGGAACAGAATCTATTTTAAGAGCCTTAGGGTCGCGGTCAATCAAAAGGACTTGATGACCATTATCAAGAAGTTCGCGCGCAATAGCGCGACCAACATTTCCTGCTCCAGCAATTGCAATCCTCATTCTTTAAGCACCCGGCCCTTGTGTGAGAGCAGTTTCTGCTGTTGCCATCGCATCATCACGAATTGTCATATGAACAAGGTCGCCATCTTGAAGAACTGTGTGCGGTTCAGGGATAAGGCCTTCACCAAGTCGAGTCAGGAATGCAACACGAGCCTGTGATGCTGCTTCGAGTTCTGAGATAGGACGTCCATACCAATCCAAATGAGGATGAACCTCAAGGAGTTGAACAGTTCCTGTTGCATCGCGCCATTCAGAGCGTGCACCACCTGGTGCAATACGGCGCAGGATTTGATCTGTTGCCCAAATAACAGTTGCAACTGTTGGAATTCCAAGGCGCTGATAAATTTCTGCACGGCCAGGGTCATAGATACGAGCAACAACATTGGTCACGCCATAACTTTCGCGCGCAACGCGTGCTGCCAAAATATTTGAGTTATCACCGTTACTCACCGCTGCAAATGCTTGAGCTCCTTCGATGCCTGCTTCAAGCAAGGTATCGCGATCAAAACCAACTCCCACAATCGTGCGACCTTTGAAATCTGGTCCGAGACGACGGAAAGCTTCTTTTGCTTGATCGATAATTGCAACAGAATGGCCAGCAGCTTCAAGTTCAATGGCTAAAGATGAACCTACTCGACCGCAACCCATAATCACTACGTGCACAGGACTAACTTACTACTGCTTGCGAGAAAAATCTCCCATAAGGCAAACTCGACTAGGCTTAGCTTTATGTCATCCACGAAGAGAACAACCCTTGCTGTAGGGCAGAAAATAAGGGTGACGATAGAGAAAGTTGCCCACGGCGGCCATTTCATCGCTCGATTTGAGGGCGCAGTCATCTTCGTCAGACACGCAATTCCAGGGGAAGAATGCGATATTGAGATAACCAGCACGGGTTCTTCATTTAATAGAGCAGATGTTGTTGAAGTCATCACCGCATCCGATGATCGCGTCAGCGCACCATGTCGATTCGCACATCGAAGCGGCTGTGGAGGATGCGATTTCCAACATATTTCACTTCCTAGACAGCGCAATCTCAAGAGTGATGTGATCACAGAACAATTCACTCGTATAGCGAAGATGGATGTTCAGGTTGAAGTGGAAGAGGTCGCAGGACCTCTTGGATGGCGTACTCGCTGCTCTGCCGTCACTACCAAGGCGGGAGCGTTAGGTTTCTATCAGGCTCGCTCCCACACAATTATTCCGGTTGATGATTGCCGAATCCTCGTTCCAGAAATGCGATATTCAGAACTTGCCCAGCGCGGCGCCAAAGGTGATCAGCGCATTGAAATTTCAATTTCGAATACGGGGGAGAGAACAATTGCAACTGCAAACTCCCGCGATGAATCCCCACTGCGAGTCAGTGATGGGCCTGACATTGCTCACTACACAGTGGGTGAGAATTCATTTGAAGTAAGCCAGAAATCATTTTGGCAGAGCCATAAAGATGCGCCTCGAGTACTCACTGATGCAGTTTTGCACTATGCGCAAGCACGCGAAGGCGATCATGTCCTTGATCTATATGGGGGAGTTGGTCTCTTTGCCGCTAGTTTCTTGACTCTGATTGGGGAAACTGGATCAGTTGATATTGTTGAAGGAAGTAAGAACGCAACAGCGGATGCGTCACGCAACTTTGATGGCAAGAGCAATGTTCACATCCACACCGGTGATGTCGCACGGCTCATCACGCGTTTTTCACAGGCTGATGTCATCGTGTTAGACCCACCTCGTGAAGGTGCGGGCAAAGATGTCATCACGCACTGCGCTCAATTGAAGCCTCGAACAATCGTTTATGTTGCCTGCGACCCAGCAGCCCTAGCCAGAGATACCGGTTATCTACGTGATGCTGGTTACCAACTCGAATCCCTGCGTGCATTCGATCTCTTTCCAATGACTCACCACATTGAATCTGTTGCAAAATTCGTACCAAGTAAGGTATCTTGACGTCAAGATATATCCCTTGAAAGAAGAAGCGCGATGAGCAAGAACTCACTTGGAACGAAGAAGAACCTCACGGTTGCAGGAAAAGATTATGAAATCTTTGATATCTCAACAGTGGACGGTGCAACAAACCTTCCGTTCTCACTCAAAGTCCTACTTGAAAATTTATTGCGCACAGAAGATGGCGCTAACATCACTGCTGATCACATCAAGGCTCTTGCGCAATGGGATCCATCAGTTGAGCCAGATACTGAAATTCAATTCACTCCCGCTCGAGTTGTTATGCAGGACTTCACCGGAGTTCCTTGCATAGTCGATCTGGCAACGATGCGTGAGGCAATTGTTGATCTTGGGGGAGACCCATCCAAGGTCAATCCGCTCGCTCCTGCCGAATTGGTTATCGATCACTCTGTTATTGCCGATGTCTTTGGAACGAAGGATTCCTTCGAGAAGAACACCGATATTGAATATGAACGTAATCGAGAGCGTTATCGCTTCCTGCGTTGGGGACAAGGCGCCTTTGATGAGTTTAAAGTTGTTCCACCTGGAACAGGAATTGTTCACCAAGTAAATATTGAATACTTAGCCCGCGTTGTTATGACTCGCACAGTCAATGGCGTATTGCGCGCATACCCAGATACGGTTGTGGGAACAGATTCACACACCACAATGGTCAACGGTCTTGGTGTGCTTGGTTGGGGTGTTGGCGGCATCGAGGCAGAGGCAGCACTCCTTGGTCAGCCCGTCTCCATGCTTATTCCTCGCGTTGTGGGATTTAAGCTCTCAGGAGAATTGCCTGTTGGAACAACTGCGACAGATATGGCTCTGACTATTACAGAGATGCTTCGTAAGCACGGAGTGGTTGGTAAGTTTGTTGAGTTCTATGGTCCAGGAGTTGTCTCAGTCCCTATGGCCAATCGCACCACAATCGGAAATATGTCACCTGAATATGGTTCAACATGTGCCATCTTCCCAATTGATGAAGAGACACTTCGCTACCTACGCCTTACAGGGCGAAGCGATGATCAGGTTGCACTTGTTGAGCAATATGCAAAGGCTCAAGGCATGTGGCATGACCCATCTGTATCTCCTCGATTCTCAGAACATATCGAACTCGATCTATCAACTGTGGTCTCATCAATTGCGGGTCCTAAACGTCCGCAAGATCGCATCTCACTGACCGCATCAAAGTCATCTTTCGAAAAGATTCTTCCTACCTATTTCTCTGACAAGACAGGTAAAGAGGCTTATCCAGTTAAGGTCGGAGCAAAGGCCACAACCATTAAAAATGGTGATGTTGTTATCGCATCGATTACATCGTGTACCAACACATCAAACCCATCAGTCATGATTGGCGCTGCCCTGCTTGCAAAGAAGGCGGTTGAGAAGGGCCTGACATCCAAGCCATGGGTAAAGACAACTCTTGCTCCAGGATCTAAGGTCGTTACTGATTACTACGATCGCGCAGATCTAACCCAATACATGGAAGCACTTGGCTTCAACCTTGTGGGCTATGGCTGTGTGACCTGTATTGGAAACTCAGGTCCTCTTCCGATAGAAATTAGCAAGGCAGTAAATGAGAACGATCTTGCAGTCACCGCGGTCCTTTCGGGAAATCGTAACTTTGAAGGGCGCATTAGCCCCGATGTGAAGATGAATTACTTAGCATCACCTCCACTGGTTGTTGCTTACGCACTTGCCGGCACCATGGATCATGATTTCGAAAAGGACTCTTTGGGTGATGACAAAGATGGAAATCCAGTGCTTCTGAAAGATATCTGGCCATCAGCTCAAGAGATTCAGTCAGTGATTGATTCTTCCATCTCATCAGAGATGTTTAAGAAGGATTATGCAACCGTCTTTGATGGCGATCATCGCTGGAAGTCACTTGACACACCAACAGGTAAAACATTTGAGTGGGATCCTAAGTCAACCTATGTTCGCAAGCCTCCTTACTTTGATGGAATGCCTGCTGAACCTAAGCCAGTTACAGATATCACTGGAGCTCGCGTTCTTGCCATTCTTGGTGATTCAGTGACAACAGATCACATTTCACCTGCAGGAAATATCAAAGCTGATTCACCTGCAGGCAAATATCTTGAAGCCAATGGTGTTGACCGCAAAGACTTCAACTCATACGGATCTCGTCGCGGCAACCATGAAGTTATGATTCGTGGAACATTTGCCAATATCCGCCTTAAGAACTTGCTTCTTGATGGCGTTGAAGGAAGCTTCACAAAGAACTTCCTCAGCAATGGGGATCAGACAACTATTTATGATGCATCCGTTGCATACCAAGCAGCGGGTGTTGGCTTGATTATCCTTGCTGGTAAGGAGTATGGATCTGGTTCTTCACGTGACTGGGCTGCAAAGGGAACGGCACTCCTTGGAGTTCGCGCAGTCATTGCAGAGAGCTTTGAACGAATTCACCGTTCTAACTTGATTGGTATGGGAGTTCTTCCATTGCAATTTACCAATGGGGCAAACGCCTTATCACTAGGACTCAAGGGCGATGAGAGCTTTGCAATCACAGGAGTGACAGCACTCAATGACGGTGGCATCCCTAAGGAAGTCACTGTGACTGCAGGGGATAAGAGCTTTACTGCCAAGGTACGTATCGATACGCCAGGAGAGGCTGATTACTATCGCCACGGCGGCATCATGCAGTACGTACTGCGTCAGCTCCGTGGCTAATCTAGACTGCCTCCATGCTCGAATCGATCAAGAGTCCTAGCGACCTCAAGGCTTTAAGCCTTAAAGAGCTGGGTCAACTCTCAGAAGAGATTCGCCAGTTCCTCATTACTCAAGTTTCTAAGACTGGTGGCCATTTAGGTCCAAACCTTGGTGTTGTTGAATTAACAATCGCAATCCATCGCATCTTTGATTCGCCGAAAGATGTAGTGCTCTTCGATACGGGACACCAATCCTATGTTCATAAGATTCTGACAGGGCGCGCGGATAAATTCGATAAGTTGCGTCAACGCGGTGGGATTGCCGGATATCCCAACCGTAGCGAGAGCGTTCATGATGTAATCGAAAATTCACATGCATCTACAGCTCTGTCATGGGGCGATGGAATTTCGCGCGGCTTCTCTCTTACAGGCCAATCAGATCGCCACGTTGTAGTAGTTGTGGGAGATGGTGCGCTCACCGGTGGAATGTCATGGGAGGCGCTCAATAACATTGCTGCAGCCAGCGATAGAAATCTCATCATCGTCGTCAACGACAACGAACGTTCTTACTCTCCAACTATTGGTGGAGTTGCCACATATCTTTCGACCCTTCGGGTCACTCGCGGTTATGAGCGCTTCTTAGATTGGGGCAAAGAGGTTCTTGCCAAGACTCCAGTTGTGGGAAATCCGATCTATGAAACTCTGCACGGAGTGAAAAAAGGCATTAAAGATATTGTCGCCCCTCAAGGAATGTTTGAAGATCTCGGTTTGAAGTATGTGGGTCCTATCGATGGACATGATGTTGCTGCCATGGAGCGCGCACTTATTCAAGCGAAAGAATTTGGCGAACCTGTTCTTCTTCATGTTATTACTGAAAAAGGTAAGGGACACAAGCCTGCAATTGAAGATGAAGCTGAGAAGTTCCATGCGGTGGGAATTGTCGATCCTGAGACTGGCACCCCACTTGGTAAATCAGTAACCACATGGACCAGCGTCTTCTCTGACGAACTTGTGGCACTTGGCCATGAGCGCACAGATATTGTGGCAATTACCGCTGCCATGCTTGGACCTACTGGTCTTGATAAGTTTGAAGCAGCATTTCCAGATCGCACCATCGATGTTGGTATTGCAGAACAACATGCTGTGACAAGTGCTGCAGGACTTGCATTTACAGGCCTACATCCTGTTGTTGCTGTGTATTCAACATTCTTAAACCGCGCATTTGATCAGATGTTGATGGATGTGGCACTTCATAAGGCAGGAGTTACATTCGTTCTCGATCGCTCAGGTGTAACGGGTGATGACGGTCCTTCCCATAACGGTGTGTGGGATCTGGCGCTGACAGGAATCGTTCCTACGATGCATGTTGCCGCTCCTCGTGATGCTGCGCGACTGCGTGAAACGCTACGCGAAGCAGTTGAAATTTCTGATGCACCATCTCTCGTTCGATTCCCAAAGGGTGCTGTCCAAAGTGATATTCCTGCTTTTGAACGACGTGATGGAATAGATGTTCTCTATCGCGGAGAGAGTGCAGATGTTCTTCTTGTCAGCATTGGTTCGATGGCCCCTATTGCTGTCGAAGCTGCTTCACAGGCTTATCGTGAAGGTGTGGGCGTCACGGTGATTGATCCTCGCTGGGTTAAGCCGCTTCCACAATCACTGATCACTATGGCTCAGCGTTATAAGAGCGTTGTTGTGCTTGAAGATGGAATTCGCCATGCAGGTATCGCAAGTTCGATTTCAGAGATGTTCCGTGAAGCAGGGCTTAATGTTGCGCTGCACAGCATCGGTGTCCCACTTGAATTCATTGAGCACTCAAAGCGCGCAGACATTCTTGAAGATCTTGGAATTACTGCGCAGAAGATTTCACGCGACATTGTCGAGTGGAGTTCTACTGTGGAAGAGATGCAATTCCCGGCGCATGAAAACGCTGACCACAAACAGACTCGCTAATACCTTCACGATCTAAGTAAGGCAAGATTCCGCCGAGATGCATCGGCCAACCAGCACCCATCAACATACAAAGATCAATCTCTGCAGGAGTTGAAACAACGCCCTCATCGAGCATCATGCGTGCTTCCTCTGCAAGTGCCTTCAATGCTCGCGCACGAACTTGTTCAGCAGTCGATGGTGTGGTGCCTTTATGTACGAGCGCTAGTGCTGCAGGGTTTGGCCCAAATGAACCGTCATCTTTCTTCACATAGAAAGTCTTAACGCCTTCTTTGACCATCGCCTGCATCGTTGGTGAAACGCGGTAGCGAGGCCCAAGATTTGTATTCAGTGTCTCTGACACGTGCAGTGCAACACCAGGGCCTACGAGGCCTAGGAGTTCAAAGGGAGACATAGGAAAGCCAATACTGCGCATTGCATTATCTGCAGTAGCAGGATCAGTTCCTTCATCAACTGCATCAGTGATTTCACCCATGAAGCGAGTAAGGAGGCGATTGACTACAAAGCCTGGTGCATCCTTACAGATGATCATCGTCTTCTTTAATTCCTTGCCAATACTCACAGCTGTTGCAGTAGTTGCATCATCTGTCTTTGAGGTGCGAGCAACTTCAAGAAGTGGCATGACAGCAACTGGGTTGAAGAAGTGAAATCCCACAACGCGCTCAGGGTGCTCTAGCCCCTCGCTCATGCGCTCAACGGAGAGGGATGAGGTATTGGTAGCAAGAACGCATTCAGGCCCAACAATCTTCTCAAGCTTCTTAAAGAGCTCTTGCTTAAGAGAGAGCTCTTCAAAGATTGCTTCTATGATGAAGTCACAGCCGGCAAAGACCTGCTGATCAGAGGATCCGCTAATCAGAAGTGAAAGACGCCCAGCAGATTCTGCGCTCATACGCTTTTTTTCAACGAGCTTTGCAAGTTCATTCTTGACCCATGCAACACCCTTATCGGCGCGCTCTTGGTCAATATCAGTCATCACAACTGGACATTTGAGATTGCGAAGTAATAGAAGAGCAAGTTGTGATGCCATGAGGCCTGCACCAACAACACCGACGCGAGAGACCTTGCGTGCAAGTGCTGGCTTTGGCGCACCTTCCACCTTCTTGCGCTTCTTCTGAATCAGATTAAATGCATAGAGGGATGCGCGGAGTGGATCGGCCATAGTCAGATCAGCAAGGGCAACATCTTCTGCATCAAATCCCTGACCGCGTGTATTGGACTTTGCGGCGGCAATAAGTTCGAGCGCTCTCATGGGAGATGCAATCTCTGCCCCACCATATTTCTTAAGAGCTGCTGCACGACCTGCAGCAAGTGCTGAATCCCATGCAGGATCGTTGGAATAGTCCTTACGTTCAATCTTTGTTTCACCACTTAAGACAGATGCGGCAAATGAAACAGATTTTTCCAGGAAATCAGCAGGTGCATAGACGGCGTCAACAATGCCGAGACTGAGTGCATCCTTAGATTTCATCATCGTATTATTATTAAGTGCGTTGCCGATAATGATTTGGACTGCGCGTTCTGGACCAATGAGCTTAGGAACGATAGTCGCTCCACCCCATCCTGGAACTAACCCTAAGAAGACCTCAGGCAGACCCGTAAAGGCTGTTGCAGATAATGTGCGGTAGTTGCAGTGAAGTCCGACTTCGAGTCCGCCACCAAGGGCTAAGCCATTGATAAAGGCGAAGGTGGGTATCCCAATTTCATCAAGACGGCGGAATACATCATGGCCCAGCTTTCCAATTGCCAGTGATTTCTCGCGCTTACTCAAAAATGAGAGCGCTGATAGATCAGCACCTGCTGCAAAGATAAATGGTTTACCTGTGATGCCGATGGCACTTGGTTTACGTGAAGCCGCATCTGTTATTGCAGCATCAAGTGCTGCAAGTGATTGTGGGCCAAATGTATTAGGGCGAGTGTGATCCAGTCCATTATCGAGAGTGATGAGAGCGAGTGAGCCCTTAAATCCAAAAGGGGAGAGGTCAACATCGCGAATAAGGGCATGGGTGACAACTTCTTCCGGTGCACCATCTGGGAGCTGAGTAGCGGTAGTCATTACTTCTGACCTCCTACAAAGTGTGGGTTTTCCCAAATGATTGTGCCGCCCATACCAAGGCCAATACACATCGTTGTGATGCCGTATCGCACATCAGTCTTCTCTTCGAAGGTGCGCGCTAAGTTGAGCATCAGGCGAACACCGGATGAGGCAAGGGGATGGCCAACGGCAATTGCACCACCATATGGATTCACGCGAGGATCATCATCTGCGATTCCAAAGTGATCGAGGAATGCAAGGACCTGCACAGCAAATGCTTCATTGACTTCAAATGCGCCGATATCTTCAATCGAAAGGCCTGCTTTACCCAGAGCCTTGATCGTTGAAGGAACGGGGCCGTATCCCATGACCTCTGGTTCAACGCCTGCAAAGGCAAATGTCACCATGCGCGCTTTGATTGTCAGCCCAAGTTCTTTCGCCTTATCTTCACTGGCAAGAAGGGCTGCTGTTGCGCCATCGTTAAGTCCTGATGAGTTGCCCGCAGTGACGCGACCTGCTGGGCGAAAGGGAGTCTTCAGGCCTGCGAGTCCTTCCATCGTTGTTGTGGGGCGTGGTGCTTCATCCACAGTTGCAATACCCCAACCAAGTTCTGGGCTGCGTGATGCTGTGGGAATAAGATCTCGTTGAATCTTTCCATCGGCATATGCCTTGGCAGTCTTAATCTGAGATGCGAGTGCATATGCATCTGCACGCTCTTTAGTTAAATGTGGAAAGCGATCATGGAGACGCTCTGCAGTTGCACCCATGGCGAGCGCATCTTGCTCCACCAACTTCTCGGCCAAGTAGCGCGGGTTGGGATCCATGAGCTCGCCCATTGGGTGGTTACCCATATGTTCAACGCCACCTGCAATTGCGATATCGATTGCGCCCATTGCAATTGCTCCTGCAACCGTTGTTGTTGCAGTCAGAGCACCTGCGCACCAACGATCGATGGAATATCCCGGAACAGTCTTAGGTAGGCCTGCCAATAAAGTTGCACTGCGACCAATATTCATTCCCTGATCACCAGTCTGTGTTGCAGCAGCGATTGCAACATCATCGATAGATGCAGGATCGACCTTGGGGTTGCGCTCTAAGAGCCCTCGCATTGCACGGACCATGAGGTCATCGGCGCGAGTGCCTGCATACATGCTTCCCGCCTTACCAAAGGGGGTGCGGACAGCATCGACGAGAACGACTGAGCGGACTTCTGACATAGAACTTCCTTCGCTGGTGAGTATGTTCCAAAGGTTACTCGCCAGTAGGGCAAAAGGCTATGCGTTGAGAGGAGTTTTTACCTTTGCAGGTGTGAGATAGGTAGCGATTGTTAAACCTAGGTAGGCAGCCCATACAAGGAGCTGCAGCCAAGAGGTCGTTGTATCGAAACCGATAGTTCCACCAAGAAGAGCTGCGATAAATGACTCTTTTGGCATCCATGATGTGACATCCCATGCAAAGGCATCAGGGCCTGGAAGGAATCCAAACTCCTGGAATTCGTGGACTCCATAGGAGAGAACTCCTCCTGCAACAACGATCAGCGCCACACCGGAATAGGTAAAGAACTTACCCAAATTAAGTTTGACCGAGCGGTTGTAGATTCCATAACCAAGAGCCACAGATGTTGCAAGACCAAGGACTAATCCGAGTGTTGCAGTGGAGAAAGCACCAACTGTTTTAAAGTTTGTATAGAGAAAGAGTGAGGTTTCAAGACCTTCACGAGCTACTGCAAAGAATGCAAGAGTTCCCATAGAGAGTGCGCCAGCTGCAACGGCAACTTCTGCCTTGCCATAGAGCTCATCGCGCAGACCACGCGCTGTGCGCTTCATCCAGAAGACCATCCATGTCACCATGGCAACAGCCACAAATGATGTGGTTCCTGCAAAGAGTTCTGCACCCTTAGATGAGAGCTCTGCTGATGTATAGGAGAGGAAGGCACCGAGCGCCAGGCTCGCGCTCACTGCAAGGAATACACCAGTCCAGAGGGCGCGAAGGTGATGTCTGCGCTCGCTCTTGACGAGATAGGCAACGAGAATTCCAACGATCAGTGCGGCCTCAAGGCCTTCACGTAGAGCGATGATGAATGTGCTGAGCATGGTGAGAGCGTAATTGAGCCCTCTTATTTACGCAACTCTAATGTTGCGTAATTCGTCACTCTTCTGAGGCAGCTTCACCTTCAGTGGCTGGCTCAGGGAGCTCAAGGGGTTCACGCTCAGTCAGAGCCTGCTCCAGGATAGGAGAGGCGATCTCGGCCTGCCAGCGACGCGCTCCCAGGGCAAGGAGCGCTTCCTGCACGGAAGTCTCAGGTGGCTGCCAGCAGATGCGGCGCACCAGCTCTGGACTGATCATATTCTCGAGCGGAATCGAAAGTTCTTGCGCGCGAACCTGCAGATTAAATCTAGCGTGGGTAAGGGGTGCATATTTTTCAGGGAATCTCTCGCGCCAAATCTTAATCGGAGGTAGGACATCACTCTTAGAACGAGTCTCTGGCCATTGATCCTCGGGCATTGCAATGGCATCGGTGATGCAGCTAATCCATGTTGCAGCGTTTTCTAACCATCGCGCTCGCAAGCCAAGAGGGCGAAGAATCTTCTCTAGATGTTTGCGATTGGTGATGGGACCCTTTTCTGCACTCAGTGCAATTTCTGTGATCGCAGCATCAGAGAGAAGTCGGCCCGGTGAGATATCAAGATCTTGCGCAAGCTCATTACGAGCATTCCATAACTCTCGAACCACTGCCATGTGATTGCGCTTTTTCACCTTATGCATTCCTGATGTTCTGCGCCATGGATCGATGCGTGGGGGAGCAGGTGGTGCTGCGAGGATTGCTGCAAAATCTTCTTCAGCCCACTTCCATTTTTTAGCATCAGCTAAGAGTTGATAGACCTTCTCGCGAAGTTCAACAAGGAGCTCCACATCCAGTGCTGCATAGTTAAGCCAATCGTGGGGTAGTGGCCTTGTAGACCAATCCACTGCAGAGTGTTCCTTCGCAAGTGATACACCCATGAGCGATTCCAGAAGTGGGCCAAGGCCAACGCGGGCAAGGCCTGCGATACGTCCGCCAAGTTCGGTATCAAAGAGAAGTGTCGGGTGGATTCCCACTTCGCGAAGACACGGTAGATCTTGAGTGCTTGCATGCAGGATGACTTCCACATCGCGAATTAATTCATTGAGAGCGATAAAGCAGCGATGGCCTGGACCAAAGGCGATGGGATCAATCAGGTGTAATCCACCATTGGTGCGCTTTATCTGAATCAAATATGCACGAGCACTGTATTTATAGCCAGATGCGCGCTCTGCATCGAATGCAAATGGGCCAGTGCCTAGTGCGAGTTGAGCAAGGGCTGCATCAAATAACTCTTCAGTGTCGATGATGGGTGGAACGCCATCGGCTGGATGCAAGAGTGGAGTTGGTGCCGGTTCTTGCGGCGCTTGTTCTATCTCAGCCACGGCGACGAGCTGAACCAATGGATGCAACTCCATCAGGAATAGGTGGCAAACCAGCAACCTCAGTCATGAGATTGCACCATGCTTGCACGTGAGCAAATATTTCTTCAGGTGATTCAATCTGAGGTGACCATGATGCACGGATCTCAATTTCAGAGTCATCATTACGTGGTGAAAGTTTTCCAAATGAGGCACTTGATACGCGAGTCACTGTTCCACTGGGTGCGTTGTATTTTGCATGAGTGGCATTGAGTGAATCCAATAACCAATTCCAACCAACCTCAGGAAGTAATGGATCCTCCTGCATCTCACTATCGACATCGGCACGCATAAAGCTGACGCAGCGGAACTCGCCTTCCCAGGTGTCTTGCCCGCCAGGTTCGTGCAAGATCACAAAACGCCCTGACGCTACCTCTTCTTCAGCCTCCCCTGATTGGCCATTGGAGATATCAGCGGTAAATGCAAATGAATATGTGGCAAGTTTTTGAGGCGCAGGGACTTCTTCCAAAATGATTTCATCGCGTGGAGTGAAAGTACGAAGAAGCTCGATCATCTCTTCGAAAGTAAATGTCGATTTCACTGGTTAATTCTAAAGTTCCAAGAGCTCATTAGATGGGAGGCTGAGGGGGTGGGGCTGTAGAGTCCTCGCCATGGCCAGTTTCCTCGCTCTTTTATCGAGCGGACTTTGGGGAAGTGCTGATTATCACGCAGGAAAATTAAGTAAGAGATTTCCATCTATCGCAGTCCTTGCAACGACGCAGGCGATTGGATTTATCACTGGGTTGATCTTGGTCTTGCTTACTGGGGCTTGGCACGCGCAAGCTTTTGGCAGCGGTGGATATTTCTTCGCTGGGGCATGTGCTGGTCTGTGCGGTTATGCAGGGCTGATGAGTCTCTATGGAGGACTTTCAACAGGGCGCATGGGCGTCGTCTCACCGATTAGTTCATTGGGCGCTCTTATCCCTCTTGCATACGCAATTATCATCAAAGGCGATCACCTCTCAACTATTTTGAGTATTGGAGTTGCTGCAGCACTTCTTGGTGGATTCTTAGCAAGTGGACCCGAAGTTTCACAAGGTGTTCCATTAAAACCTGTCCTTCTTGCCCTCTCTGCTGCACTCTTCTTTGGTCTTGCACTTGTCTTTATGGCTATCGGCTCACAGAGCAGTGCTTTGATGACTATGTTCATGATGCGCACAACAACTCTCATGATTGGAATTGGCATCTTTGCAAAGGTGAGAAATATTGGAGGACTGGGCAGGCCAGAACTTCCCATTCTGATCTTTATAGGTGTGGCAGATTTCGCAGCCAACCTCTTGTTGGGAGTTGCAACAACAAAGGGCTTGGTCTCACTCGCCATGGTGCTCGGCTCGCTCTATCCAATTGCTACAGCTCTCCTTGCCTATAAGTTTCTCCATGAGCGTCTGCATAAAGTGCAGTATGTTGGAATCGCATTTGCTGTTGTGGGCGTCGCTCTTATTTCAACGAGATAGCTATCTACGAGCAGAGATAAATCGCGTGCTTGCTTCAGCCTTCTCATCTATCAGAGAGAAGTGAGATAGAAGCCCACTCACATCAATGACATCTTCTCCACCAACCACATCTGTGATGCTTAATTCCAGTTGATCGACAGAGCCGGCATCAATTAACTCACGGACAATTGAGGCACCTGCTTCTATGTGAATGTTAGGACCAAAAGTTTTAGCAGCACGCTCTAGCGCATCGACAGGCGAAAGATTCCAGCAGTGGGCCAAGCGATTATCAGCAAGTGGATTGATTAAGCTCTTTGAAATAACAACAACAGGAACGGGTGTGCGGTGATAGGGCTCTGTGCGCGCAGTATTTCCACCGATAAGAATGCAATCAGCGCTTCTGCGTCGGGTAAGAAATGCTGTGCGGTCCACAATATTTGATACCCCTGCAGAATTTCCATTCTTGGTAGTGGAGCCATCGGCCCCTACAACGAGTGTGACCGTGACTGTCATGTGCGTAAGAATATTGAATTTCACACCCATTTATCAGCCAATTCCCTCGTTCAAAATTGAAAATCTATAGAGATGGGCGTTAGCTTTAAAA
>Ga0209088_10000153_pt1 | contig 50833 bp, 73 predicted proteins | sample S_140625_EF_Meta_FD_187324 | JGI IMG/M metagenome (GOLD analysis project Ga0209088, IMG submission 187324) | Freshwater microbial communities from Lake Simoncouche, Canada to study carbon cycling - S_140625_EF_MetaG (SPAdes) (version 2) | ecosystem: Environmental > Aquatic > Freshwater > Lake ... | reverse complement strand
TCCACTAACAGAAGAATGGCTGATAAAGTTAGGTGCTAAAAAAGACAAAATTGATAATACATACTATTTGAGTGAACTTGAAATAATGCTTCCTAATTTTTTTAGATATAAGACTTCAATTATTAGTAGGATAGACTATGTACACCAACTTCAAAATTTATACTTTGTATTAACAGGCGAAGAACTAAAACAACAAAAACAATGAAAACAGAAACAATTAAAACAAAGCACTATATACTTGTATTGAGTGATGAGAAGATAAAAGTAAATGACCTTACATATAATGGTGCGGGTATTTATAAATGGACAAATGAAGATGTAGAAGATTGTCTTTATAATCCATGTGGTACTGATAATAAAGGTTGCAGTAAGATTATTGCTCACTTACCTTTAGATAGAGCACCATATCTTGAAGGTGTTGAACTAATGAAAGAAAAATAATAATGACACCACAAGAAAAAGCACAGTATTTTATAAATAAGTTTGGAAAAGACCTTGCATCAAAAGTAGTTGATGAGATACAAGGAATTAAAAGTGTTTATCACGATGAAAAACTATATGATTATTATGAACAAGTTAAAGACGAAGTAAAAACATTTAAACAACAAGAACAATGAAAAAATATTTAAGCCGATTTGTTAGAAAATCCTACTACCGACATTCATATAGAAAATTTGGTTTTAAAATTCCTTTTTACTTAAGTTTACCATTTAAAATGGAGTTATGTGTGTATGCTATGAATCAAGATTGGGATAGTCTTAGAATTAAAATTGAAAGTCGTTCTGAAAAGAATTTCGGTAAAATTTTATGGATAATTAAAAAAGGTATTTACTAAAGAAGAATTAAGATGAGAATTAGAAGAAGCACTATAAGATTTATAGGAAAATATTTTATAACTATATTTTCTATACCAATTTTATTAGAAATATTTAAAACAGAAGAAAAACAACAAGAACAATGAAACAAGATAAGTCATGGAAAATAGAGAAAAGACTTTTTTTCTTGAAAAACAAAATACTTTATTGCAAAGCAAATGGTTTAAGACCTTATTATTTCCATCAACAATTGGAAGTTGAAACAAACAAATGGTTCAAGCAAAGAAGCGAAGAATATAAACAACAAGAAGAATGAAAGATTACCCACAATGGTTGAATAACCTTATATACTTTTTAGCGGGAATAGGTTTTTATGGAGTTTTAATAAATTATTTTCTGTAATGCAATTTAGTTACGAATTGAAGCAATTTATATCGTTGATTATAATTTGTTTTGTAAGTTTTTATATCATTGCATTTGTAAATTTTAAGAAATGAGGGTGTTTAATTTAAAGCGATTGCATACCGCGTTAGTTTATTCACCCTCTTTTTCCTTTCTAAGTTGATACATTACTTCATCCTTGCGAATATTTCTATGAATTACTCCAATAACCACACCACCAGCAATTAATCCAATTAATATGTTTCTTCTTTGTTCGTATGATTTACCTGCAACAAAACTAATACCTAAAACGCCAGCCCAAAACAATGGATTTAAACCATAATAGGATAAAGCATCACGCGTCCAATATTGTTTAGGTGTTATCTCACCTTCTTCAAGTTTTTGTTTGTTATTTCGCATGTAATTGAAATAAACAGCGTCTGCAGGTGTAGGAATTAAATCACTTGCGATTAATCCAATACCTACTGCTAACAATAACTGATTATGCCTAGAATCTTTCATATTAATTTTTGATGGACAACCACATTACAAAACTAGTTGTTGTAATACCTCCAATAATCGCGTACCATTTGTAGCGCTTTTGTTTTTTTATTTCTTGCATCAGAATTGATTTCTCATCCTGGCACAGTTTTTCTAAATTCTTATTCTCAACTATAATGTCGTTGTATGCCTTTTTGATTTTATCATCATGAACTATAATTGCGTTCTGATTTATGATAATTGAATCTTTTTCATTCAACTCTTTCAATTGGATCTCATTCAGTTGTTCTAAATGTTTTTTGCTCTCGTTGATAATTGCAAGTTTACGCCCTTGTTCTAAATCAAAAATAATTACCGTATCTGACTCTATAACTTGAATAGATGGGTATTTACTCGTCTTGACTTGTGAAAACGCATCAGATGTAAGCAAAAGGCAAAAAACACATGTTACAACCTTAATTAAGTTCTTCATTGAAATAATTTTCTAGTTGATTTGAATTAAAATCATTTATATCTTTCACTTTGTTAACGTAAACCACATTCACTTTGGATTTCAAATGTTTCAAACTATCCAATGCAACATACGACTTTTGAATTAAGGTTTGTTTCTTCACAATTTGAGCTTCAAGATATTTAATCTGCTTTTCTCTTTTCGCGATGATTTCCAAACTATTCTGCTTGTACTTCTGCAAATACAAATTTGACAAACCTTTCAATTCGTTCTTCTCGGTGTTTGTTCGATTCCAAAAGAATAAACATAACCCCAAGATAGCAGTTAACAAAATGTTGTATAACTTATTGTTGTTCATTGTGTAAAAATAATATTTTTGTTAGTTAACATTTAATATCTTTCCAAATAAAACCACCGCCTGTCTTTTGTCTGCCTTTTAAACAATCTGTGATACATGTAGCATTCAAATTATAAAAATCTAATGCATATTTAGCACATTCCCATTCTTTTAAAAATTCACCTTCTTTTGAATATTGATATACTTTAAAGGCTCTTCCATTTTCATGACCTTTTGAATTTAACCAACTTCCTGTTTTATTCTTTTTGTGAATTTCAGACATTTTCATTTTAGTTTGTTCAGATGCTTTTCTGCCTGTTGACTTAAATCTAATTTTTTCTTTAGTTTCAGCAGTTACTATATGTCCTAATAAGGTTACTTTTCTTTTTAAATTTATTTCCTCACTTAAAAAACCACCATTTCCTCCATCGGCAATATTACATAAATAACCATTTTTTGTATTCTTCCCATAGAATTTAATAAACTCTATTTCTTTTGCACAAGCTTCTTCCCAAGATAAATCGTCTAACATTATTTCTACTTTATAATCAATTGATTTTACAATATTATTCCAATATTGATTCCTTTGATTTTTCTCGTAAGCCCTGTTATAATTTAATTCGCTTTTACCAATACCTATGTAAAAAGGAATGTTCTTATCAAGTCTAATATGTCTATACAGATAAGCCATTATTGTAAATCACCATCTGATTTGTAAGGTATGTACTTTGTAGCAGAGCCAACTTTCTTAGCAACTAAGATTTGCTTACGTTGTTTTCCTGTTGATTCATAAGATACATGTACCCAATCTGGATTACCGTTTTTAGGAAATTCCGCTATTAATTGGTCGAAATTCAAATGTTCCTTAATGAAGTCGAAAACCTGCTTATTTGTAATTGACGTTCCATCCATGTCAATATCAATAGCTTCACCAGTACAATGCTGTGATGAAGGGACATATACACCATTAACTGTTTTACCTGCTCCACCAATTGCTTTATTTAATGCAGCTGAACGGTATCCTGAACTAATACGAATGGGAACAGCAAAGTGTTCACGTATTGGTTGAAATACATTTTCAGCTAACTTTTTAAAGTTTTCAATGTGTTCGGGAGTTGGCATATTGCTGATTCCTTTACGTTTTGCAGTTTCACTACGTGTTACTTCTGCCAGTGCTAAATTTTTACTTAATTGCATGTTGTTGTTTTTTATATGATTAATCTACTATTTCTTCTGTGTTTTCTTGTTTTTTCTTGTTTTTATGTTTCAAACTCAAAACTCTTCCGGCAGTTGTGATACCAAATGCGCCTAAAGTTAATAACATAAATCCATCAAAGATAAATTCTTTAATTACTAGTTCATTACCTAATATTCCTGTGATAACATCAACTGTTAAAACAAATACCATCGCAAAAAAGGAAACAACTCCTACAAATGCCTGTTCGTTGATTGAATTATCATCACTAATTAATTCTCTTAATAACTTTCTCATATTTATAATTTAATTGGGACCTTTGTTACCTTAGGTCGTTTGGTTTTAATAATGTCTTTTTGCCAACCTTTGTGTGGTTCGTCTTGTTCTTTATATGGATCCAATGTATCATCACACTTATAGAAGAAAATATCTCCAGTCATGTCATCTTTCTTCACTAAATACTGACTTAAATCAACTGCATAAATCAAAGTATCCTCCCATGAATAATATATCCACGTACCATTAATTGATGCATTTAATATCCATTGTTCTAATACATCTAAACGTTTTGCTATTTCATAATCAAACTCATGTCTAACAATTATCCGTTCTCTTTCTAATAACAACGTATCACGAATAGCAATAATACTATCACGCACAATAATGTCTTTTTTAAATGCAGCTATTTTCGCTTTTTGGCTTTCAAAAATGTTATTGATGTCATCTGCTTGTTTAACAGTTAGGATAACAACAGAATCACCTTTGATTACCGTCTTCAGCGGGTAGTTTGATTGGCTGGAAATCAAACTCGTCACCAGAAGACATACGAGCATTAGTGTTTTTTTCATCTGTTAATTCCTTTTTAATCTTTTTTACAATACTTTTTGTGCTGTCTAAATCACCTATAACTGCACTAACCATTTGTTGCATTTGTTGTTTATCCTCAACAAGTTCTTCGTTCTTCGCTTCTAAATTCGCAACGCTTGTTTTTAAACCTTTATTCTCACTCGTCAGAGCTTTGTTTTCATTCGTTAAACTAACGTTCTTTTGAACAACTTTAACGTGACCATGCCCTGTATGAAATACCTGTAAACAAACAATACAAATGAAAGCAATTGCAGAACCTAAAATGATTCGTTTCTTCTTTTTCATCTTACTTTTTGTTTGATAGGAATATCAATATAGTTTCTTTCAAACTTTTTACACTTTCAGTTGATTGTTTCAATGAACTATCTATATCTGAAAGAATTTCGTTTTCTAAATCTTCTACACGTTTACGATAATCCTCCTCGCTTTTCATCAATTTATTCAAGAAAATCCAACACAAATAACCCAGGCCCAAAACTGCAAACCCAAGGATACCATATTGCGTTAAACTTTCAAATATACCAAAAGACATAATAATTATTTTTTACGTTTTGATTTAGCTAAAAGTTCTTCTTTCAATCTATCTTTTTCTGCTAAATGTCTTTTAATGAATAACCATGCTACATAACCTAATGCTAATGCAGCTAATCCGATGGGTCCGTAATTTCCTAATTGATTAAATACTCCAAAGTCAGGTGTATTTGCTACTTGTGTTGTGTCCATATTAATTTAATTTTGTTATTGATTTTCTTTTGTAAGAACGAATACCAACCCACAATGCACCTGCGATAAGTAAACCTGCAAGTAAGTATGTTCCTTTTCGTTTTAAACCGCGATTGTATGCACGTTCATCAATCAAGGTGTATGTGAACTTGTTTCCGTAAAGTTCTTTGTGCTTACGCGCTAAATTCATAAAATCTTCAAAGTCTGCTGTCTTTTGAAATACCTGGCATCCTGCTGACCATTTATCAACATCTGATGAGTCAACTCCTGCCTTATGAATATTTATGCCAAATAACCCGGTTTCTTCTCTACCATTATTGAAATCTAGAATAGCATTTCTATCATAATCACGAATAACAGTAACTGGTTTTTTTTGAGTTAATGCATCGTACTTACCTCTATGTTTATCTATTGCATAAGAATCAACATATTGACCTTGTTTAAGAATTGCAGCACCTAAAGTACTTAATGGGTTTTTAAGGAAATATGTTCCTGGATCTGTTGTTGCGGTAAAATATTTACCTTCCCATTGCCCAGAATTATTTTTCCAAAAAACATAAATTAAATCATCAAACTTATTTGGTTGTGTCGAATTGTTACGCACACCAACAATGTTTAATTCATTAGGTCGCGTAAAAAGTTTATAACCTTTACTATTTAGTGTTGAAATTATCGCGCGAATACTTTTTGGTTCGATTTGCATAATGAAAGTTTATTTAATGCGCGGGATATTCGCTAGGTTTAGTGTATTTATAGAAGTATTGTCTTATGTATGGGCTTTTGTTCACGAAATCCAAAGTCAATGTATAATCATCTGCGCCTTTAACCCATTTTTTCATAGCTTCAACTTGTCCTTTTGCTCTTGAATCTGCATTACTTCCAGTAGATCCAACAGTTGACATACCAACATAAGCTTTACCATCTTTACTAGGTCCTATTGTTGCTTCCCAATCTACTTTGTATAATTTTCCATCAATAACTATTTTTAAATCTAATAAATCTGGATTAACCCCAGTTTTATATAATTCTCTTAATTTAGCATTGATAGCAGTAGACATTCTACCTCCAAAACCATCAGATTTTCTTTTCTCAAATGAATGTAATGCATCTTGTCTGTTTGGTGTGTTTTGAGGAACTGTATAAGAACCTTTAACAACGAATGTTGAAGAATTAAATTTATTTCGTAATTTATAAATTACAAAAACAATTAAAGAAACTACCGCTGCTCCTATAATGAATTTACTTTGTTTTTCAGTAATGTTTTTCATTATCTACGCGTTTGTAATAATATCTGGTCAAGTTTATCATCCATTTTTGATACATCACCTTCTAACTTCATAATTTTTTCCTCCAGTGTTTTAACTTCAAATTGTGATACACCTTTGAAAACATCAACCGCTTGAATATCATTCTTGATTATATTCACATCTTGTTTAACCTCTTTTATATCTTTCGTGTGTTCATCCAAAGTTTCTGATGTATTATAATAAAAACCATATCCAACAGACATTGCGCAAATAACTGCAACTATTCCACTAATAAAATTTGTGTATTGTGTTGCTTTTTTGATGTGACTTTCTAATTCAAGATTTTCTGTATTCATATAAATTAATTTAAACACAAAATGCGTACACAACATTGTTGGTACGCACTCAGATATTATTTAGTTGTTTGTTTTACCATGTATTAATCACCCAAAACTTCTGATAGAGGTATTTCTCTAACTAGTTTTGGACCTTTTTCTTCTAGTTTGTAAACCCAGAACCTCATTGTAAACGTTTCATCAACCGGTTTAATCATGATAAACAAATCTTTGTGTGTACAATTTAATTCCTCTGATAACTTCTCTAATGTAGTTTGAATTGTGTCGTGAGTGATTTGCTCTTTATCAATTAAACTACCTAATAAATTTCCTAACATACTGATTGATTTTTATATTGAATATTATTTTTTACCTAAAATAGCAGGTACCCCTTGTGTCCATTCATACGGATAAGGTACAGGAATTGTGAAGATACCTAACTTAATTTTAAATGTTGAATCCATTTTTATTTTTAACTTCTGAGGCGATGTTAATGCTGTGATTAAATTGCCTTGAAATTTCGCATATAAATCTTTTGGATTTACAGTAATTGTCAATGGAATATCTGAAACTGCATTTGCTTTTAAAACAACAGGCACATCACTTTTGATTTGAGTAATGAACTTACCATCAACATAAATATCATATTTTTGACCAACAAGATTAATGTCTATGTCTGTATTATTTTCATAGGCATAAACAATATCAAAAGTAACAGCATCTAAACTGGCTTTTTTAATCAAAAACGACTTAACCTTGTAAGTGTTTTTCATCAACTTGTTATATTGTTTCTTTAACCACAATGCAGTACTTATTGTAACACCAACTGTTGCCAATAATAAAACGTACTTTAAATTCTTGTTCAATTTCATATTAATCAAAATTATCAATTTATATCATGCCTATTTATTTTTTAATGTTATGTTGTAAAATTACGAGTTTTTCTTGTAATTAAACTTTTCAAAATACCATTTGTACGTATCATATAACCAATTACATATATCAACGCCTAAAACGTGTTTAAAATCGGGTTGATTAAGTGTTAACGAAGGTCTGATTGTGTGTAAATCAGCAGTCAAACCATAAACCTCATCATCCTCTTTTGTAATCTGTTGAATATTATCAAAATCATGCTCAAATTGTGGCAATCCTAAATAGTCATACACTCTACGCATCTCAAATTCTGGGTTCAAACACAAATCTTCATAACGAATAAAAAGAACTTTTGAATCTTGACCTAAACGAATCATTTCTTGAATTCTTTCTACTGCACGACCAATTGTATTTGTTGCAGCCATCCATTCATCCACACGTTTGTGAACGATTGTACCACGTCCTGTCGAATCATCTCGAATTGGGTCGTGTTTCAATGGGTTTTTTCTATAAATCTTTTCATAAGAAGAAACAACAGAACGTAAATCGCGAACTAAACAGATTACTTTTGGATCTGGATAAAACGATTCTAAGAAAGGTCGGTAAACTCCCCAACCTCTACTCTTGTCCATTACATACTTCTTATCGGTAATTCCGTTGAAATACCCTTCCATCCCTTGTTTACAGAAATTAATGAATCCTTGTTCCATCAATTGTGCATCTTGAGCTTTAAACTCAGGAGATGTTGTAAAATTTGCTCTCGCCCCAAATACCAATTCCAACATACCAGATGTCGGAGTAACGTAGAAATCAGGATTTTGTCCTATGATATTTTGGAAAATAGTACTACCACTCCTTGGCATACTACTTTGAAAATATATTTTATCAATCATTATTGTGCTTTTACAGCTTCAATGATTTCTTCTACGTTGAATATTTCTTTCTCATCATTATAAGGAAACTCCAACAAGTTACCAGCGATGTTGTATTTTGAGAATACAGCTTGCTTCAACTCAGGTGTTGCAGTTTCTTTATTTGCTTGAATGTTAGTGTTATTCTCATAACCAAAAACACTAGGTTTATTACCAATCCAACAAACAACAGAATCAAGATCCAATGCTTTCGCAACGTGTTGTGCAAAAGAGTCAATTAGAAGACGTTTTGAAGACAATTGAAGTAATACTACTAATGCACGAAAATCTGACGTTACAGGCGTTGTATCATTCAATGGCAATTGGTCTTCTCTACGAATATGAACTACATTGTATTCTTCTTTAAATGCGTTTACAACTTCCTGAGCTGTTTGATTTGGAATATCACGCATCCATGAATACTTAATTTGTTGGTCAGATCCACCTCCGTTTGTATGAATAACGAATAATGGTTTGTCTGATTGAAATTGTTGGGAATAAAAATTAATTTCTCTATTTGTTAAATACAATTTAGGTTCTTCACCGTTATATTCAACACCAAACATTTCACACCATGTTTTGATTAAGTGACACTCTTGTTGAATGTGACTTGTTTCTAAATACGGATTATGTAAGAATGTTTTTACTTTTTTACCTTCAATGAAATCCTGGTAAAAGTAATTAAGGTTATTATGTGAAAGACATTTATCTACATGTGGATTACACAAGAAAACTTCTGGATAAGAAGTAATAACGATTAATTGGTCTTTTGGGTATTGTTTTTTAATCGCCTCGCATACAGCAGTTGCCATAATTGATTTACCAATACCACCATCAATTTGAAAAATTACATTTGTTTGCATACTTATTTGTTTTTTGAATTATTAAATATTTGCTGTTTCTTCTACTACAACTGGTTCAACATAAGCTTGAACTTCAGCTACTAATGCATCAATCAATGTTGCGTTTAATTCAGTATATTCAGTTCTCCAACCTTCCACTCCTTGTTGACCTGATTGCCAATCAGCAAATATGTGGTTAAAGATGTTTATCGCATGGTATTGTTCCGTTGCTGTATTACCTTCTGGTTTAAAAGAATAAACGTTATCAACTACTGGTTGAAGTGTTGTTAAAACTGATGAAGGAACTTTTTTGTTAAAATCTGTTCCAATTAATTGAGTTTCTCCATATCCGAAAATATGTAATGTACTCCAAGTTGTTTCTGTTGCCATTTTTATGTTTTTATTTTATTTGTTAAAATTAATTATTATTTTTCATTTATGGTACAATTTGTAATGCACCACCACTTCTCCAAACTGCACCACTTGGTAAACCTGCTGATGATGTTGGAATGTTTTTAATTGATAGATTATTTACAAATGTTGTGCAAGCTCTATCTGTTAAAATATCAGAACCAACTATAAAGGTTTTAATATCTGAATTTCTAATAGTGCTACAAACTCCTCCAAGAATACCAGAAAAACAAGATCCTGCGCTATTATTATAACCACCACTAATTGTAGAATAACAGTTTGTCACTTGATTACCACCGCCACCTAAAATACTACTTAAAAATCCTGATGCGCTATTTGTACATCCTCCTGCTACAACAGTACCCAAAGAACTAACATTATTTTGTCTACCTCCTCCAATAAAACCACAATCAGCACTAATAGTATGACAAAAACCACCAGTAATTACATTTCCTATACCATTTGATATAAAATTACCAAATCCTCCACCAATAAAAACTCTATCTCCAAAATAACCAGCAAAACCATCAAAACCTATATTATTTTGAGAACCGCCTGCTATTACGCTACAACAAGTAACATTTGTTATACAATTATTTAATCCACCTCCAATAGTTGAATTACATGTACAACTAGTTATTGTATTCCCGCGTCCTCCTGAAATGGTTGATTCTGCAGAACGGTTTCGGTTAAAAAGACCTCCTGAAACAGTTGAACTTGCTCCTGTTGACATATTTCTATAACCTCCGCTTATCGTTGAATATTGACCTGCATTAAATACTGTTGGATTAACTGTAAAGCAACAATCTGCTAAAGACCATGTTCCAGCACAAGTATTATTTCCAACTCCACCTGCTACTACTGCTCCATAAGATAAACAACCTGACGTTGAATTACATGCAAAGTTGCAGTTACCTCCACCAATAAAACCATCTATTGAGTTATTTAGGTTTTTAATTCCATTTACTATTGCTGAACGACAACCGCTTGACGTATTGCAAAGTCCTTGACCAATAAATGAAAAACGTCCGCTAGCAATATTTAATGAACCAGAACCTATAAATGCTCCATATCCAGAAGCACTATTCCCGTTTCCGCCAACTATTACTGAAAAAGGATTAGTTATAGAATTTGAAGTACCTGCTCCAATAAAAGCGTTTCCGGTAATACCAGATATGGAATTTGAAGTACCTCCTACAATAGCATTATACGCACTGCAAAAACAAGACATTGTATTTGCAGAACCTCCACCGATAAAACTACCAGAGCCATTATGAATATTATTATTAACTCCTCCTAAAATAGCGTGACAAAATCCACAAGCCTTATTTAATGCTCCACCACCTACAAAATTTCCACCACCTTTAGTTCCAAAATTATCTTGGTATCCTGTTGTGCAATTACATTGACCTCCTACAACAACATTATAACCTAAATCATAATCATAGTCACCCGATGCAGATGCATAAACTATATTTTGTCCACCACCTCCAAGGAAATTATGTCCAGAAGATGCACCTACCGTATAAATATAATTTGCTTTACCTCCTACTAGTGCATTACATCCACCTGCGCCTCCAAAATTACTAATTAAGTTGGATTCTCCTCCACCAATAAATCCACTTACTGAACAAATGGTGTTTAAATTACCTCCGCTAACAATTGAACAGGAACTATTACATAAAGTATTTGTTGACCCACCAATTATGCTGTTTATTTGACCACTTCCAGTTATTTTATTTTTATATCCTCCACTTATTGTAGATAAACACATTGTTGTTAAATTCTGAAATCCGCCTCCTATGAATGAGTATTGACCTGCATTGCAAATAGTAGGCGCAACTGTGAAACAACAACTCGCTAAACTCCAAGTACCTCCTGTTGTATTGTTACCAACTCCCCCTGTTACAACTGCACCATAAGCTAAACAACCTGATGTTGAGTTACAAGTTGCGTTGCAATTACCACTACCAATAAATCCTCCAATAGCATTGTTGTAATTTTTATTACCGCCAACTACTACTGAACGTAAACCAATTGCTGCATTTGTAAATCCACCTCCAATAAAAGAATTATAACCAGATGTCGTGTTTGAAACACCTGCTCCAATTGCTGATACATTTCCACAAGCGCTATTGTTGAATCCTGCACCAACAAATGAGCAACATCCAATGGCACGATTCTGAGATCCACCAGAAATAGAACCATCTCTTCCTGATGCAACATTTGTATGTCCTCCACCAACATTACTCGCTATTCCAGAAGCTGTATTACAATATCCTCCAGAAACTGTTGAATAACATGCAGAACCAGTATTTAATTTACCAAAAACTGATGTATATGGAGCACTTGCGGTATTAGATGAACATATCCTCATTGTAGATAATGCACCCGTTCCACATTGTACTATCCAACAACATGATGCGGGACCGGATCCACCTCCACCGCCTGATTGAAAACCAAATTCACTCATATATATATTTTTTTAAGGTATAATTGTTAATATACCTGCATTACTATAAACCGCACCACTTGGTAAACCTGCTGATGAAGTTGGAATTGATTTAATTGATAAGTTATTTACGAATGTTGTACAAACCCTATCTGCTGTAATGTTTGTACCCACAATAAATGAACAAGCTTGATTTACAACATTTGTACTACCACCTAAAATACCTGAATATAATGAAAATGCACAATTTGAAATACCTCCTAAAATTACAGATCCCTCTCCTGATACTTGATTTTTACAACCACCTACGATAATTGACAGGTTCGATGATGCTCTGTTTTGAAATCCACCACCTATAAATGATACACAACCTGCAGTACAACGAGTTGGAAAACCAGTCCAATTACAATTATATGAAGACCAAGTTCCTCCTGTTGTGTTGTTACCAATACCTCCTACAACAACTGCTCCTGTGGTTTGTCCTGCAGCAAAAGTACCACATGTAGTATTATAATTACCTCCTCCAATAAATGTGTCAACAGCATTAGATAAATTATAATATCCTCCGCTTATTGTTGAACATTTATTAGATATAGTATTACATCCTCCCCCTCCGATTACAGAACCACAACCCATAGTAGCCAATAAAGTATTACAGCAAATTAAATTACAACAACCTCCATTAATAGTTGAATAATAACTAGATGTTGTATTACATCTACCTCCTGTTACATTTGATGAACGACCACTTGCTGTATTTCTATACCCTCCACTTAGAGTTGAACGATAACCACTGGCTGTATTACTAACTCCACCACCTACAAATGAACCTGAATTACTTGCTACATTACCATCTCCTCCAACAATCGCGGAAAAACCACCACTAGCATTATTACTAGATCCACCACTTACAATAGAAAATTGAGCAGTAGCATTATTTGCAAAACCTCCACCTATTGTTGCGCCAACACCTGTTGAATTATTTTGTTGACCACCGCCTATTGTATTTGGATAAAATACAGCATAATCAGAGCTTACAGTATAACCAGCTAAATTTTGCTGTCCTCCGCCAATAAAATGTTGTGCATTATATGTAGAATAACAACCACTAAATGATGTATTAATTGAATTTAAAAAACCACCTCCAATAAATGAATATGGACGCCAGACAGAATAAGTAGCTGAATTTGTACCTGACATATTGTTTTGCACACCACCAACAATAGTTGCATAACTTAACTGCGAACTAAGAGTATTATTTTGACCCCCAGTAATTACATTGTTTGAACCACCAGCGACATTATTACCTTGACCACTTCCAATAAAACTATATTGTCCAGCATTGCAGTTGGAACAACCTCCACCAATTGTTGCCCAAAATCCACTTACATTATTACAAAATCCACCACCAACGGTTGAATTAGTTCCAGATGAAGTGTTACAGCTACCACCACTTATTACTGACGCATCTCCTATAGAAACATTCTTTTCACCACCACTTGCCGTTGAAGCTCTTCCACCGGCTCGGTTTTGACACCCACCTCCAACTGATGAATATTGACCAGCATTGCAAATTGTAGGTGCAACAGTAAAACAACAACTTGCCAATGTCCATGTACCTCCAGTCGTGTTGTTACCAACACCACCTACTACAACTGCTCCAAAAGATAAACAACCGCTTGTTGAATTACACGCAAAGTTGCAGTTACCGCCACCTACGAAACCATCAATTGAATTATTTAGATTCTTCAATCCTCCAACTACTGCTGAACGTAAACCACTTGCAGTATTACATTGACCGAATACTGTTGAATAATTACCAGATGCAGTATTTGTTGCACCACATCTTAAAGTAGATGTAGTTCCTGCTCCTAATACAACAATTCCAGCACCTCCACCACCTGCTGTGTAAGGAACAAGTAAACCATTTGTTGAAACACAAACACCACATCCACTACAAGCCGCTGCACTTACTATTGTTAAATCATTAACAAAGGTTGTACACACTCTGTTAGTTGTTATATTACTACCTACAATAAATGAACATGCACTTGATGCTATGTTACTAATACCACCTAAAATTCCTGTTGCATCAGCGCTTGTAGTATTTAAACATCCACCACCTATAAATGAGTTTGCTAAACTCGCCGTATTAGACCATCCTCCTGCAATTGTATCTACACAACCACTCGCTATATTACAAAGTCCACCTCCAATTGTTGAGAATCCTCCACTTGTATTATTATTAAATCCTCCTCCAATTGTTGTGGCACTATTTGAAGATGTATTTTGAGATCCACCACTAACTACTGCATTATTTGATGTTGCTCTATTTTGAAAACCACCACCAACGAAAGAATATTGACCTGCATTACAAATAGTAGGCGCAACTGTGAAACAACAACTTGCTAATGTCCAAGTACCGCCTGTTGTATTGTTTCCAACACCACCTGTTACAACAGCACCAAATGCTAAACATCCGCTTGTTGTGTTACAAACATTGTTGCAGTTACCTCCACCAATAAAACCATCAAATGCATTATTATAATTTTTTAAACCCCCAACTATTGTAGATTGTAAACCAATAGATGCATTTCCAAATCCACCAACAACTACGGAATTATAACCGCTAGTTGTATTTGACACACCTGCTCCAATCATTGAAACATTTCCACAAGCCGAGTTGTTAAACCCTGCTCCTACGAAACTGCAACATCCAATCGAACGATTTTGAGAACCTCCAGTGATTGCTCCATCTCTACCCGAAGCAACATTGGTGTGTCCTCCACCAACAAAACTAGCAATACCCGAAGCAATATGGCAATATCCGCCCGAAATTGTTGAGTAAAAACCCGAAGATGTATTACATAAGCCACCACTAATTGTAGAAAATTTAGCCGAACCTAAATTAGCCGAACCACCACCAATAAATGAATAACATCCGCTTGTTGTGTTGTTAGTAAATAAATATCCACCACCGCCTACAATAGCAGATGCTCTACCACTAGCTACATTTCCATTACCCGAAATATAACCACCGCCTCCAATAAATGAATAAGTACCGCTTGCACAATTGTAAGCACCACCGCTAATCGTTGCAAAACAACTACTAGAACAATTCCTAAATCCACCAGATATGACCCCATAATCAGCACCATAATTTCCGCTAACCGAATTACATCGACCAAAAACTGTTGAATATGTACCACTAGCTGTATTTGATGAACATATCCTCATTGTAGATAATGCACCCGTTCCACATTGTACTATCCAACAACATGAAGCAGGCCCGGATCCACCTCCACCGCCTGACTGAAAACCAAATTCACTCATATATATATTTTTTAAGTGTTATTTAGCAATCACCTGAAATACTCCACCCGCTGTTGAATCAATTGTAATTGTTCCTAATGTATAACCATTGTCTGCGTTTAACAAAATAGGTTGACCTACTGTTAATGCCGCTGTACTTAATGTTACACCAGGTGTTGCCGCTGTACCTAAAATAGTTGCAACTCCTGATATTAAATTGATAGAAACAACGCTTAATCCCATTGTTTCTGTAAGAACGAATGTAGTATTTGTAAATGTTGCGGTAAATACACTTTGTGTTTTAAAACCCATAATTTCTATTTTTTACTTATTAAGATAAAATACCTTAATGCAAATATAATAATTGCGCACATACTACCTGTGTTTAAAAGGTTATAAAACCAGTTTAACACATAAGTATGAACGTATTATTTTTTCTTTCTTAATACGAAAAATGCAATAGCACCTAATACCACCACAACACCAACTCCAATTGCTATTTTCGTGTTCTTAGCCATCGGTTCTGTTGTTTTTGATGTAGATGTATCATCACCTTTCAATGCCTTCGCTAATTCAACGTCTGATGCCTTATCTTGCGATAATCCTTTATTCAATTCTGCACGAGATTGAATCTCTGATGTTTTTGCACCTTTTTTTGAAAATCTTGCGTCTTGTCTTCTTTTTTTGTTTGCTTGTCTTCGTGCTTTCCCACTACCATCTGCCGGATAAAAATTATCCTGGTCATAATAGTTTGGTGTGTTTTGAGCAGCTGATGCTGCAACCATTGTTACAATACCATCTTCATTTGCATAATTTCCATCAGCAGGATAGAAATCATCCTGGTCTAATGTTCTACGTATATCAGATGGTGATGATTGCTCAATTGAAATGTTTTCACCATCAAGTTCTAAATTTGTTTTCATTTCTTTTTTATTAATTTAATGTATAAAACATATAAAGCAACAACACCAATTGCAGTTACTATAATTTGTTTTGAATCAATTTTTTTACCAGAATTTTCTGGTTTATACTTTTTGGCTTCTTCATCTAATTGTTTCAAATTGTTACTTTTAATAACAGATAAAACCTTAGGTACATAATCTTTTGCCTCTGCATATCCTGCTTTAGCAATTGCTTGAATTTGTTCTTCTGGTGTTTTCGCATTGAATACTCCTGCATTTTCATACCTTTTATTCCTTTGCAAAAATGAAGTATGGTCTGCAACTGAATCTTGTGATGTTTTGTATTTACGAAACTCATTGGTTTTCTTCGCATCGTTGGGTGTTGATAATGTAATAGTTTCACCAGTCCATCCAACACCCTTTTTAATGCCAAAATAATTGTTTGCTAAACGAGCATTTGCAGACGCACCCCAACCGCTCTCTAATATCATTTGAGCCATTTTGACACTAGGAAATATCCCAGTATCATAAGTAGCTTTAATAACACCATCTTTGTGTTTTGTGATGAAATCTGTTTGTTTACTCATTTGTTATGCTTTTACAAAGTAATTAGCCAATCCCCATTTGTAATTACCACCATTGTCTGGTAAATAAAACCATAATGCATCTTGATTATAAGATACCGCACGAACTTTACCGACATTAGTTCCACCAGCAACACCTATTTTTTGAGATGTGGTTGTTGGAAATTCATAAGCATTTGTTCCATTTGCTTTTACTTTTACAGCAACTTCAATTGGATTAATATCTAAAACAACATCACCTGTTTTTGTTCTAAATGTTTTACCACCCCAAACAAATGCAGATTTATCATTATCAAGATTAAATGCCCATAATTTTAACCAACTTGGATCTCGCATTTCTAGGTATTCTCTTTTCACTTTTGGTCCTGTTCCTTTAGCAAGAATTAAGCTAATAGCTTTTTCAACGTCAGCAGGAATAGTTGTACCACCACCAATTGTTGAAGGTGAATAACTTGAACCAAATAATGTAAATGCAGATTTAGTTGAAGGTCCATAAATACCATAACCTTTTCCACCAATATGGCGATTAGGTTCAGAAGCTGTACCTACACGTAAGTTTTTATACTTACCATCAGTATCTTTAATCCATAAAGGATGATTTTTATCCATCCAATCCTGGAACGCTTTAATTTTTTCAACTGTATTCAATGCAGTTGGTGTTGTAGTAATTGTGCCACCACCACCTGTTCCACCACCACCTGTTCCACCAGGAGTAATAGTTGTTGGTTCACCATTTGGAGTTGAATCTTCAGAATCAGGAATACCATCTCCATCGGTATCAACTATTCCTGGTTTAGATGATTTAGATTTATTGTAGAAATAATATACTACACCTCCAATAACAATCAATGAACCACCAATAAGTAATAATCTTTTAGTGTTATCGTTCATAATAATTATTTTTTAACTGTTCCTGCTTTTGGTGTTGAAGATTTTGCTTTAATAGACGATTGTGCATAAGCACCTGCTAAACCACCTAATACTGCTAAACCTACTAATTGCCAAGTTTTTGAAATACCTGTGTATTTTTTAACTGCGAAATAAGTCAATCCTGCTCCTGCAATTGTTCCAATTACGTTTGCTTTTACTTTGTCTGTTGCTGTTTTTAACATCTCTTTAAATTTTAAATAGTTTGTAAATAATTATTTCTTAACTTGTTTAACTACAAGAAAAGTTAACAATCCGATGATGATTAGATTGTGTACGTTTTGTCCTCCAAGGAACGTGTTAGGGTTTTTAATGTCAAACATTTTTTCTGGGTTTTTGGTTGTTAATAAAATTGTTAATTAATCTTTTGTTACTGTTACTACTTTGTCTTTCATTGCGTAATTGAACGCTGCCACACCAACTAAAATAGCGATTACTGGCATAATTCCTTCACGAACATTTTTTACAGAAAGCAATTGCATTCCTGCTCCTACTACTAATGCGGCAGATCCTGCGATTGTAGCGATTTTTACTGTTTTTTGAACTGTCGGGTTTTTCATTTGATTTGATTTTTAATTATATTCTGTATTTAACTTTGTTGTTCATTAAAATTGTGTTTATCTTCTTAATTTCTGATGAATCCATTTCACTATGTATGAATTGAGTTAACGTCTTTTTACGACCAATTCCCCATTCATAAACTGTGCGTGTAGGTTTTCCCCATGCTTTTAACAAAGCTAAATAATCTGCGTTGTTTTTAATTTTTCTAAATACAGCATAAATTGCATCCTCATCCGTACCTACATCATAACCTGCTTCTTGAATGTTGTTAGCAAAAGTGGCATATTGTGAAGTACCATAAGTTAAAGGTGTTTTCTTGATTTCTGTTTCAAGTTCATCTTTAATTTGTTTATCTTCTGTTGCATCACGTAAAGGTTCTTCACCTAATTTTTTTGTGATTCTATAAATAAGATAACCAACTCCAGCAAGAACACCTATTGAAATAACTCCTTTTGCCCAAGGTGGTAAACCTTGAAATGATTGTTGTGCGAATTTTGTATTTACTGCCATGTTTTTTATTTTGTTTATTAAATTCTATTAAATGCCATAAGTCCATCTAAGTTAACTTGAAATCCTCCAATTTCCGTTTCTTCACCAGGGTCGCAATCAAACAAAAACTGATTGCTGTTACTAGGGATATTCCAGTTTCTCGTGTAGTTTACATTACTAATTGAACTTTGTGCATATCCTCCTCCACTTAATTGCCAACTAACAACATATTGACCTGATTTTACTTTTGAAATTAATTGTCTTGCGCCTCCAGAACCAATTCCATTAACGGCATTTGGAATGTAAGGTGAAGATTCTACATCTTTGTAAGTTTGTAAATAAAGTTGATTCGTTGGGTTTATAACTACATTAATTGCAGAAGATAAGGCAACGCCCGAATTAGCATCTTTAGTTGCAACAACTCTATTTGCTATTTGAAAACCTGTATTATACAATTTATCAATAAAAATATTATAACCACTTGGAAAAATACTATTTCCCAAATTGAAATAACAAGACCCGTTTGAATTTAATAAACATCCTCCGGTTCCTTGATAAACGTAAGCGTATGCATCTTTCGTGTAATAAGCACCAATACCTACTTCTGTCATTGGTATTAATAAATCACCACCTACAGTGTTACTAAGAGGTACAATAGCCGTTCCTCTAAAAAATATTTGCTTACCATAAACTCTAAATTGCGGTTTTCGCTCCGCTGAAGTAATCCAACTAAATCCTAATAAATCAACCCAACCTGTATCATTCAAAGTTGTTGCAATAGGCTCACACACAAATGTTGTGTTTCCTGATATTCTTACAATTACACTTCCTCCGTTTGAATTGATTGTTACACTTGCTTGAGCATTAATTGTTTGCCCAGTTCCAGCATTAATTGTAATATTATTTGTTGATGCATTATTGGAATAATCGACTACATATAATTTCCATGTAGTCATCCAGTAATCATTTGGAATATCTAAAAGGTTAATTGTAACTGGACCCGTACTTGTGTTACAATACAAAACGACATCATCATTTGTCAATACAGGAGTTCCTGTAACGATTCTTGATGGGTTTTGATACTGTTGTGCGTACATGCTCATAATTACAATAATCTTTTACTTTCGCGTGCTTCTTCGTAGAATACACCTTTAATTTGTACTTGTTCGTAAAAATATACCATAGTAACTGTCATTCCTGCAAAAATGGTATAATTAATTACATCCATTCCATCTGGAATAAAAGGTCTATTCAAACTATCCTCTAAATCAAATGCAATTACATAATTAAATGTCTGCATGTTATCAATTTTCAATGATAAGTTTACCGGGTCAATTTTCTTATACCCTTGCATATTTTTATTTATGAACTTCATCGCCAATGCTTGTTGTTTAATTAACTGACCAGATGGGCCTGAAAATGTAAAATAAGCACTATGTATAATTGGTGGGTTTGCAAGTAAGTTAAATAATATATCACTATACTGCGCATTACCACCAGCTACGGTTACTCTGTTGTTCAAATTTTGTGAAGTTGAGTAAAGGTAATCCAATGGCATCGAAGGGTCAAAAAGGTTCAAATTGAAATCAATATCTGTATCGTTATTAATCTCTAAAATCAACTCTTTTAGTTTCTTTCCATTTTTGTAACCAATTTGCTTAATTCTTTCATCACGTTTATCTTGTGATAAAATGAATTTTGAAATACCTTCAACAATAACTTCTCTATCTCTCGGTACAATTACCTTTGAAATAAGTTTTTTGTTACGCCCACTAATCATAGCATTCTTTTTAACTGGAATGTCTTCAATGACTTTTCTGCGTGTGAAAGGTTTAGTTACATTACTTCTACTTAAAACTTCATTAGATGCGCTCTTTTGCACATCTCTTGTTCTTTTAATTGCTTTATTTACTTCTGGACGTTTAAATCTTCTCCTTGCAGTACCTTCAACAATCACACTTCTATTCTGAGGTACAATTACCTTTTGAATTTTAGTATTTACTTTTGTGAAATTTGTTTTAAAATTTTCACCATCCAATGAACTAAAATCTATATCTTCAACTGATTCATCAAAATCATCAAAGTTATCACTATCTTCATAAGAAGATTCAGAACCAGATCCATACAGGAATTGATTCAAGCGACCTTTTAAATCATACTCATCAATATCAAATAATTCCATTATTTTCCTTTTTAGTTGCGTTTCGCGAACTCTTGATTCTCAAATTTCTGAATGTAATCCATAATCTTACGCATACGTTCAATGTTTCCTTTAGTTTGAGCTTTAAGGAACACGTTTGCAAAGACACAAATTGCATCAATTTTTGAGAAACCTAATCCAAGGTAAATATACAAAGCATTTATGTCAGCACCAATTTCATCATTAATTTCCAAACCAATTTTAGGGTTCTTGTATTTATGAGAAAACTCATGCAATAATATAATCAAACGCATTGGAATTGTGTATTTATCAAACTTAACTTTCGCTGTTTCGATAATACCACTCTTATGTCCAATACGCGCAGGTGTGTTCATCACTTGACCTGACTTCTGGTCTGTTATTACATTAAAATATTTAATCGTAAATAACTTATCTTGTGTTGTCCAAATACGACCATTATCAGCGGCTTTAGTAAACCCACTAACTTGACAAAAAGGAATTGCTAAAGAAAGAAAATCACGTGTGTCTGAATCTAACCAAACGTTGTATGTGATTAATTCACTTTCTTTTAATTCAACCTTAAAATCATTATCACCTGGGTTTTCAGCGTTTAAACATCCAATAAATAACTTTTGTGGTGATACAGGAAAATTGAAATGAATAGTACGTGTACCTTTCACAACAATTTCTCTGTCAGCATATTTTGAATTTGGTTTTTGAAATTCCTCAGCCCAAACACGAAACTTTTTCTCGCCTGAACAAGTAATAGTTATGTATAAACTAAACTTATTATTTGAAGAATTATATTCTTTACCAAACATACTGCTTATTTCTTTTTAAGAACTGAAAAAATAATCAATCCTAAAACTGCAACACCACCTACAATTAAAATTGTTTTTGTTGTTTTTGACATTGGTTGTTTACCATTAAGGTTTTCATTACTATTACCATCTGCTGTTGGAGCTGTATCTGTTGTTGGAGCTGTTGTACCCGCATTACCTAATTTACTTAAAAGTAAAGCCATTCCTGATTGAACAATAATTTGTCCATTTTCAGTTACTTTGAATTTATCCCAACTACCTTTTAAAGAATTCCAGAATTTACCTTCTTTCTTAGCTTTATCTACTTGTTCAGCTGCTGATGGTCCTCCTGGTATGTCTTTCACACTTGCGGTAAATTGTGCAGGTGTTATTTTTGTTGGAGTTAAACCACTTCCAAGTGGTTTTCCTAATGGATTTGTTTTTGGTTTTGAATATGGATTACCCAATAATTCAGCTCCGGTAAGATTTTCAAAAACATCACCATAACTTGTGAACTCACCAAAATCAAATGCTCCATCAGAATAGTTTCTTCCAGAATACAAATACTCATCCATTGGTGTTAATACTTCACCATTTGAATCAAGTTCTTTAAGATACATAAATTCATTCTGTGTTACCTCTTTGTCATTATCAAAAACAGGATTTGTTCCTTTAATAACGAAATCACCTACTGCAACTTGTTGAATTGCTCCAGGTAAATCAAATTTAGGGTCATTTAATTTGTAGTCATTAATGTCTGGTCGCGCCGGATTAACTAAAACTGGGTATTTTGTTACTATATTCATCTTTCTAATTTTTAAATAAATTCTTGTTTGTTTACTATTTGAACTTTTGGTTTACCATTTGATGTGCGATACACAATATATGCAGCAGCAACTGCTCCAGCTAATGCACCATACATTTTATATTTTTTGTCAGGTTCTGGAATCCAACCTTGTTTTTCTGCAATCACTACACCAACAACACCAACTAATGCACCAAGTAACATAGCATCAATATAACGTACTTTTGGATTTGTAGGAACTGAAACTTTTTTTGTTTCACCACTTGCAGATCCATTAAATGCACTCATTTCATTTGCACGTGTTTCTGCACCTACTTGTTTTGTTACAATTTCTTTTACTGTATCAAGACCTACAATTGCATTGTTTTCAGCTAGAATAAATGCAGGTTTGTTATTTGCATGTTTTAACTCACCACGAAATTGTTGACCTTTTCTAAACGTTTTAAACTTCACTTGTTGTGGGTTATGAGGCATTCCTGTCACCTCAACGTAAGGAGCTTTAAAGTCGTGTGTTGCTATATATGTTTTCTGTGCCATATTATTTAATTAATCTTGGTTTCTTTGCATCTTTTGCTTTCTTGTATTCATTGTAAATGATTACTGCTAAACCTGCAACTGCTAAAATTGATAATACCTTTTTCATTTCTTAGATGATTTATAAATTACAAATCCAATAATCCCTAGTAAAACAACTCCACCTGCAATTAAACCAATTTTCATTCCTTTTGACATTGGTTGTTTAGTGTTTGCATCTGGAATCGGTTGTTCTTGCGCTGGAGGTGTTGTTGGTTGCATTGCTAAACCTCCATTTGCATCAACACATTTTTGCCATTGCGCACGTTGTTTTTTACCAATTGGTTTTTTACCACAACGTTGTTCAACTTCTGTTAAAGGACGTTGACGAGCAGCAAGCGTTGTACCTATTCCTGTTAATACATCTCCAGCTGCTTTAATAGCATCTGGATTCGCACCTTCAGCATTTGAAAAAATAACTGGTTTGTCTGTTATGATATTCATTTTATTTCTTTTTACGAAGTTGATAAACTGTTACTCCTAATACTATTAACCCTAACAATGAACCTCCAATAATGTAAACTAATTTTTTTGTTTGATTTTTAGTTTCTTGTTCTTTTTGTTTTGCAGCTAAATTTGCTTGTTTTGCTTGTAATGCAGATGCAATCATTGCTTGTTTTGCTTCTTGTTGTTTTTGTGCAATGTCTAAACCACCATATTTCTTTTTATTCTTACCTTCTTGAACATTAGAACCTAATTTTAATCCTTGTCCAACTGCTTCTGCAATAGCCGTTACTGGATCTACTGCATTTGAATAATTTTCATCAATAAAATATGTCTTCATAACGTGGTATCCATTTTTAACATTTTCATCTGATAATTTTGCATCACCATCAAAATTTACTTCTTTGTTTTGCATGTTTACTAAAAGTGATGCTCCAACCATTAAGTTTTTGTTATAAGGAACATTAGTGACAAATCTGTCAATCAATTCCAAATCACTATCACTCATTTCGCCAGGTACACCAGATTCATTTAACAAATGCACAAAATCTTTCTTTCTACGAATCAATGTTGCACCTAATTCATGCATTAAGACTTCATTTGCTGAAGTATAATCACCTTTGTTAAGGCATACATTAAAATCATCGCAAAAATCAGTGTAAAGCATTTATTTTATTTTTTTGAATGTTTAAGTTTAATAAAGAACATTGCTAGGTATCCAATAGCAAAACTTGCGTAAATTGCTAACAATACTTTATCTTCTTGTTGAACTTTAGACATAATTACATTTTAATCCATTTGTATTTTTTGTTCAACGCAATGAAACCAACTGTAAGTAAAACACCAACTGCAATACTTCCTAAATCAATTCCTTTTGTAAATGAACCATCAGCTCCTAAAAATACTTCACGAATTGCTGGTGCATCATAATCATCAACATTATCTAATCCATTAATTCCTGTACCTGTTGCATTTGATGATTTTTCAGCAGGAACTACAATACGATTTTTTTCAATTACTGGATTCAAATCTGCATTTACAGCAGTTACATCACCTGCATATCCTCTACCTCTACTAGGTCTAACACATTTAGCTTTCGCTCTTTTACGTGCCATCATAACTTCTCTTTTACGAGCTGTTACTACCTCAGGCGAACCATCAGCACTTGAATAATTACCACATGCATTAGCATAATCAACTAACTCACCATTCAAATCTTTCAAACGTTTTGCACGAATTAAAATAGTTTTTGAAATTTCTTGTGGATTACTTGTTGCATTTTTACGTTGTAATTTTAATGCTTCAATTAATTTCTCGTTCCAAACAGTTTTATCTGCTAAATCTTGTACCGTAGGATTTACAATGATGTCATTTGTATCTTGCATTTCATTGTATCTATCCTCAGCACCCATAATACCATCAAAGTTTTGGTCAACTGTAACGTCTTCGTAATCAAATTCGTCTTGAGCATCTTGATAACCTTGTTCGTATGCATCGTCTAATTCAGGATCCCCACCATAAATATCTTCTGAATCATTTCCAGAACCATACTCAGGACCATCATATTGTGTTTCATCACCATAATAACTTCCTTGACCTACTTGTTCGCCAGAAATTCCACCATCATCATAACCTTGACCATCATCATAACCGCCCCCTTCTTGTTGCTCTCCTGGTGCTGGTGTTGGTGCTGGCGCTGGTGCTGGCGCATCTCCCATTTCTTGTGGAACTGTTTGGTCTAAACCTGAATCAGCAGGGTTACGTAAACCTCTTTTGTATGCACGTGTGTCTGCTCTTTGAGTTCTACGTCCTGTACGAGATTCAGTACCCATTTCACGTTTTGTCAAACGTTTGTCTTTTCTAGCTATTTCTAATTGAGATCTACCAGAAACACGTTGTGCTTGTACTGCTTGTCTACCAGCTACACGTTGTTCTCTGTTTGATGTTCTACCAGCTGTACGTTCACCTTTTGCTTCTTGTCTTGCGGCAGTAATTTCACGTCTATTTTCAATTCTTTCTAAACGATTTTTTTTACGTTTTGCACGACCTTCACCATTAGCGTATGAATAACCTCCTACACCATATCCGAAAGCATCCTCAAAAGAAACTGCTTCTGTTCCATTAGAAACTGGTCCTAATTTTACAATTCTTAATTCTCCCATTTTGAATTTTTTTTGATTTATTAATTTCCTGCTACTACAGTACCTTTTCTGTTTCTATCTACAACGTATGCTGATGCATACCCAATTAACGCACCTGCGAAAATGTACATAACAGTTTTCTTTGTATCACATTTTTTGTACTTGCAATATGCAAATCCAGCTAATGCACCTAATACTAATCCTGTTGTTTTTACTTTATTGAATGTTTCAGCAGGAATCAAATTAACTACAGTTGAGCTTCTTTGGCTATCTGCTCCTAATGTCACTTCTGTTGTTTCCATGGGAGTTATGTTTTTTAAATAAATAATTTTATTATCGTTAGTTACAAATAATCTATATGTAAAAGGTTCTCCTCTACGAAGTCCTTGTACGTTCTTTATTTCACCAGACAATACATTTTCTTTACCGATGACTTCATTTGTTTCTGTGAAGTTTTTATGTTCTGTGTTCGGTATTAAAACTTTACTGTCTTGATTTACTAATACTTTCATACTTATTGATTTTTTACAGCTTTTAATACAAATACATACGTTATTCCTAATAATCCTAATAACATCATAGGCACAATTAATCCTTCAATTCCAATTTTTGTGGATGTAGGACCTTCTGCGTTTAAAAAGTTTTTATCTGTATAAGGTTGATTTTGGCATTGAGGACACATGCAATCGCCTGTTGCATTAGATTTAACTTCCTCTACTAGCTCCTGTTTTGATGTTTCTTCAATAGCAGGCTTTACATTTTTAAGAATCCAATTCTTATGTGGATGAATATCAGCTAACTTTTTTTCAAGTGCCACTTTATCTTGTGTGTTAAAATATAACTCAGCAAGTTTTACTTCAAGGTCTTTATAGTTTTTAGCATCCGATTGACCATATTCCTTTAATATCTTACGAGATGGACCCGTTGCTTCATTAGCAAGAACAGTCATGAGTGTTATCTCTTGACCACCATTCCTAAGTTTATTTTTATCCGAACTCATATAGTTATTATTTCGCTTTGTAAACAATCATTCCTGTTTTTGTCTTTGTTGCCACATACGTTTTACCATTGTGAGTAAAAGACTTAGCACCTTCTTTACGTGCTTTGTTCATTTTTGTGAAATATTCGTTTGCCATGGTTCTGTTTTTTAGTGAATGTATTTGTTATTAAAAAAGGGCAGAGCAAATAATATTACCCTGCCCTTTAATATGTAGGTTGAATAGATGACTATCCTGTAATTCCTTTAACCGCTTGAGCAGTTTGGATGATTACTGGAGCAACATTTTTACCTGACAAACGCGGAGCGCGAGCCATGTTCAATGAGCGACCACCGTTCAATGCAGCTTTCGAAGACATAACCTCTACTGGGAACATAGAGATAACAAATACAGCTGACCCTGCCAAAGCAAAAGTAATGTATGTGTTACCATCTACTGTAACTGGTTTAGTTACATCTAAGATGTCTGATTGTTGCTGGTAAGCATCACGAGCGATAGACAAGTTCAACGGAGTTGAATATTGTTTACCATTCGCATCAACGTGGTTCAAAGTTAACGTTTGAGATAACTGAGAAGCTGTCGTTGATTGGAAACGCCATTTACCAATTTTGAACGCTTTGTTGTTCGATTGTGTTACTAAACGACCGTAAGTACCACCTTGTAAGTTGGTAATTACTACTGCTGCAGGGTTACCGTAGTTAGTTGCAGAAATATAATCGTTGAATCCGAATAATACAGCTGTTACTGCTGCAGTTGTCGTGTTTTGGTACTGGATTACGTATGGGTCAGACACCATTGAAGATGCGTTTGGTCCTGAAGCGTAAGACATATCATCATTGTCAAAGTAAGACATATCATCATTATCGAAATAAGACATGTTTCCTTCGTATGAATCGTATGAGTCAAATCCGCTCATTCTCTCTGTTCCATTAATGTAACCGTGTAGTTCTTTTTCTACTGAGTTCATTTTGTGAAGTTTTTGTTGTTAAAAATTTAGTTAATTGCCTTTTTCATATTGTTACTTCGAAAAGTTTCTGTGTTCCATGCTACTAATAAAAATTCGTCTATTTCAAAACGCATCTATTTTCATCTTCTAAAACGCAACGAGTTCAATATGACTTTTACTCGCTATGGCGATTTGCTTTCCTTGAATTATTTTTTAATTCGTGGAGCAACAAATCTTTGGTGTACTGCTAAACCAACCATAACTGCTGCAAGCACTACTAAAAATTGTTTTCCTGTTTCTTTCGTAAACATATCTTTTATATTAAAAGTTTATGAAACAAATTTATTAATCAATTAGAACGTTGATTTTTAAATATGTTGTACAGAAATGCATAAAAAAAGCACCAATACAATTAAGTAAGGGTGCTTCGTGTACATTTAATGTATAGTTTATTTTATTCTGATTTTTCCTCCAAATGTAGTTTTAAGACATAATTAGCATATTCATTCATTAAATAGCTCAAACTAGGTTGTTTCATTACATCATCAATGCAACATACAAGGGTAGTTTTTTGCATTTCTATCCCATAATCTTGTAAAAATTCAGCAGGTGATTTTCTTTCTTCCATATTACTTATAATCTAACCCGTAAACACCCCATGGTGAATTATCATGTCGTACTACAATTGATGTGTCTAAAAAGATTGGAATTTTGTTTGCCGCACAATCTTCCGCGAAATATGTATCTGGGTGATTGTTTACACCTTCAATATATCTGAACTTCACTTTTTCCAGAACTAATTTTGAAATCAAAATGCATCCTAATCCTGCATGTGCTACTTTTTTTACCGTTCCATCGCAAAAACATAAATCCTCATTTGCCATAAAGTTCATTGAACTAATGAATTTTGGTGCAAGATTTACTGTGCGTTGAATCATAGGTTTTCTGTAAATACCATTATCTACATAATATAAAGCGCTTATGATTGGTTTCATTTCACAATACAACCTTTCTATAATATCATCAGGCGGGAATAAATCTGTTTCTAAATGCAACAAGTAGTCATATTTGAATTTCAATGTATAATCCCGGCAATCGTTATGTGATAAAGCCATTTTTGCAATAACACTTTCTGATTTGAAATTATGTATTTGAAGTGTGTTTATTGCTTCGAACTTCTTATCATCACCATATTTGTCTTTGTAATAATCATTCATGTACGCAGTAAACAAACCGCCATCATTCGTGTTATCAAAAAGTTTTACTTCAAAATTAGGATACTTAAACTGCATGATGTTATCCAAATATTCCTCAAAGCAATATTTCTTTGCAGATGCTGTTGGTGCAGCAACTAATACTTTTGGAAATACACTCATGACTAAACGTATTCTTTCAACTTGTTGTACATAATGACTAACACTTCATCATTTGTATCTGCCTCTTTAAAGTTTGCGCGTTTCATTAAATTCATCAAAACTTCATTCTTCTCTGCTTTAACCCATGCTTTTTTAACTACCTCTTTAAAGTTTTTCTTCGCAGATGCTAAATCTAATTCAAATTGACGGGAATAATTTTCGAAGTATTGATTTTTCTGAAACAAGATTTTTTCCAATACATCTATTTCTTGAATAGTTTTGATTTTCAATATTTTATCTTCGTTTTGTTCACGTAAAGATTTAGAATCTTTTTCCTCTTCAATAAATTTCAAACGTTCTTTGTATGAACTTAATAAATCTCTCATCGGTTGCATTGTTTCTTGCAACTTCTTCATGTAAGGTGTTTCTGTTTTCATACTTATTTACGTTTTAATTCAATTTTTGATTCTTTAAAAATGGCTAATTCTTTTTCAAATTTTTGAATCATTTTGAGTCTGTCTTTAATATAAAATGCTTCAATGCCCCAGAATGATGCTGCAAAAAGATAGTATTTACACGAAGAATTTTCAATCAACCATTCTTGCATTTCGATTTCTTTTTCAGGTGTCATTTCACCTTCTAACGTTTTCCATAAGATGCGTACACGAAATTTATCTTTCCCACGCAATCTATCAATTTGGTCTTGAAGTTCGATTGCTTTTTTGTATGCATCTGATTCTTTTGCATCTGTTCCTTCTTCAAATGTCCCATACACTAAAATTTCTAAAAGAACGCGAGGTGGTATTACTTTCGGGTGAACTAATACGGGTTGTTCTTGATTTGGAACATCTTCCTGTTCTACTGTTTGTACTTCCATGTTTATTTGTTTTTGTTAAATATTATCAATCATATATTCTTGCACAAAGAAAATCGAAACCTCTTTGACTGTTAATGAATCTGTTACACCAAATGCTTTATTGAAGTTATATAAAAAGTCAGAATTACCTCTCCAATATTTTAAAATCAATCTCGTAATACTTTGTTCAATTTCAAAACAATCCTCCCAATCCTCTGTAATTGAATATCCATGCGCGTCTATTTCTGTAAAGTAATTACATTGCATTCCGCGAAATAACTTTTCAATTTTTGTTGGCGAATGAATTTCTAAAATTTCATGAACCTCATTCCTTATTTGGTTTATCATTTTTATTTCTTAATTACAACTAAAACGTTGTCTTGTTTGTTGCCTGGATTGTCTAAATCAATTAGTTGATATTCTTCAAAATCTAATGTGCAATTTTCGAAGTAATTTAGGTAATTTCTAATATCATTAACTACAATATCTTCAATGACATAAAACCCACCTTTTTTCACTTTGTGTAAACTATTCTCTAAAAAGCAGATGTTTGCATTGTATTCATGTAAACCATCTTCTAAAATGAAATCAAATTCTACATTTTCAAAATTTGACCACAATTGCGCAATACTTTCAGGTGATGTTTGGTCACAATAAAACGTTTTTATACGTTCTTCTTCAAATAGAATGTTTTCATCAATATCTGCACCATAAATTTTTGCTTTCTTGAAATATTCTTTCCAACCTTTTATAGATGCACCTGAATTAATTGTACCTATTCCTAATTCAAAAACATTTCGAACTTTACTTTTAATGCCTGTGAATAACTCACTGTAAACCAATGTGTAATTGTGCCAACCGCCACCTTTATCACTACCTTGATTAATCATTATCTCACACAATGGTGTAAGTGTTGAACTTAATTTTGATGTATCTACTATCATATCTATTTGTTTTAATCAATTTTAATTCTTCCTATCGAACCATGTTTGTAAAATTGTACTTCAATTTCAGGTAACAGGTATTGTTTTCTTAATGTTGCAGGTCCATGTCCAATTTTTGCGCCAATTTTACGTAATGCTTCATTAAATACTTTCGCGCGTTGTTTTTCGTCTTTTACTTTACCTATGCGTTTTAATTCCATCACCATCAACCTATTTGCATTGAATCCTCTGATGTCTTTTGATTTTGCATCAAACTTATGCAAATAACGATTTACTTTGTCTGCTTTGATTTTAAAACCATCTTTCGTAACGAATACAAATGAATCATTTCGCTTCATTAAATCGCGTAACATCATCGCACATGTGACGTCTGTGAATTGTTTTTCATGTTCAACACCACTCTTACCCACATAATTCAATGTGACTGTGTTTCTATCTACAGTAATGTGTTTGCGTTTAAATTCAGTTACCCCGAAATGACCATTTTTCGCAGATTCAGAATTACCTACACGTTCTGATGTTAACATCATAATTCTAACAACAAGTGCAGTTAGGCGTGTTTTATCATCTGATGAATATAAATCAGCTTTTAGTTTTCTTTTCAACCTATCAATTTTATCGCGTAGGTTATAAATCGAATCTCGTTTTAATTCCCACCGCTTATCTAAATCATATTCTTTAATTTTCAGTTCCATGGAAGTCAATATTTGCTTTTACAAATTCGTTAATTAAAAATACGCCATCTTTTGTTTTCTTTGGGTACAGAGCTTCATTTTCTATTTCAAGTGGTATGAATGTCTGTTTACGTATGTAAAAATTCGTTAGACCCGAAAAAGCGAACTTTAATGAAAACTCTGCATATTGAAAACCCGTATGGTCAAATAATTTATCAAACATACCCATTTGTTCTGTAAGATGTTTCATGTGAAACATCATAATGCCTTCAATGATGTTATTTTCTGCAACCCAAACATTCATCAACTCATCATTTGTGAAAAGCACAGGCGAAAGTTTTAATTTCTCTTTGCCATGTCGTATGCCTACAATTCCTGGGTTTGCAACATTTTTTATGTTAAAAAGTAAATCCTCACACCAATTGTTATCCACCAATGCGTTTGCAGGAAACAATACACATATTTGTTCTTTTACTTGAGTCAACAAACTGTTTACAGAATCGCACAATGAATTTTCGTATTGCGTTGTGTAAATATTTATATTACACTTGGTTTTCTCTTTAAGGTTTTCAATTACGTATTGCGTTTCAATTGCGTTTTCATTCGTTACAATGCATACTGCTATTTCTTCTAACATACCTATTCATTTTTTAATGCGAATGCGTAAATCTGCATTGAATCCTGTAATTCTTTGTTCTTTTCAGCTAACGCTTTTTTAATTTTTGCAATAGATATTTCGCATTGAATACGTTGTATATCTATTTCATTACGTTCATATTCATTCTTTGAGTTCAAATTCCAATTCATCAAATGAATTTTCAATTGCAGACATTCTTGAATATTTTGCAAATTGAATATACTTTTCATTTGCAATTCAATATTTTCATTTTGGATTGTTTCCATCACTTCTTTGTAATATGCGAAATGCTATATGGAATTGAAAATGGCAAAATCAAGTAAACCAAAAAAAGTGTAAAAATCAGTTGAATCGGTTTTTGTTTGTTTTTTATCGTTTTCCAATCCTCAAATACTAAATAAGCATCGTTTCTAAAATAAATCAGAATCAAACCAATGAACGCTAATGTTGTCCAAATTTCAAAAAGTATTAACCATGTTTGCATAATCTACTTATTTGTGTTACCGTAAAACTGTTCGTAAAATTGTTTTTGTAATACGAGCATAGCTTCTGGTTTACTCGTACCATTCATTTCAACATACTCCTTTAATTCGCGTTTATTGATATTCAAATACTTTTCACATGCATCCAAAAATTCCTTTTTCGTGAACTTACCTTCAATCTTATTTTCAAAACAATGAATATACACAAAGAATCGTTTATCTTGATTGTAGTATCTTGTCTTAACTAGTATTTCAGCAATTTTGTATAATGCTAGGTTTGCGATTTTACCTTTAATATCATTCACATTATCTTGTTGATAATGTAAACGCATCCAACGTGAATTTGAATACATACGAGGTTCAACTGCGCGAAGTGATTGATATGAAATTAACATGTCTACACCTCGGTGACGTAAGTTTACCAATCCCCCTACAATTTCCTCCATGTGCGTAACATTCAAGATATAGGTGTTGATATCTTCAACAACAAGTAAACCATTTTTGTAATAACGAATGATGTATTCTAATACCTTTTTCTTTTCAGGTATAGAAAGGTTCTTTGCATCAATACGTCTACATTCAACTATATCCGATAAACTCCATTCGGGAATATCTCGCAAAGCAATAACTCGTGGGTTGAAGTTTTCAATATCATTACGCGCAAATTGTTCTTTTGTGTACTCACCATTCGTATCCATGATAAGACATTTCCTTCCCCTAACTTTGTTGAAGAATTTATCTGCAACGTATGATTTAATGATATACATGTTCTGATAGGTTTTACCTACACCTTGTACACCAGTGGTGACCATCATACCCGCTGCGCGTTCTTTATTTTTAACTTCCTTTGCCATAAATTATTCTTTTGTTACAACAACTTGCTCAATTTCTAACATATCATCATCAGCAACTAATTCATTTTGTAATTCTTCAACTGTTGTATTTGGTACTCCATTTGCTTCTGAATACACTTGATTTACCGGTGCTTTTGGTTGCTCATATTGAGGTTGTGGTTGCGGTTGTTCATATTGTGGTTGTTGTGGTTGTCCATCATTCATCATTCTCAATTGACTTAACAAACTATTCGTTTGAGATTTCAAAGATAATAATATTGCGCCTTTTTTCACTAAAACACCTCCAACAATTATCATAAGTTCTTGAGTTGCAGTAGGGGCGATACCTTTTTCCATGAATACCTCAGCAAGCGCTTCACTCATGTCGCGTTTCTCTTCCTCTTCAAATTTACCTAATTGTTCTGCTGCAAGACATTGTTGTTGAAAAAATTGTTTAACAGTTGCATCTTGACCATTTTCAAGTGTTACAAGTATTGAAAGGTTCATTTCACCTGACAATTCGTATTCTGCTAATTTCGCATCATTGATATCTTTGTTTGCATACCAAACGAATCCTTTTTCAGCTAATGCACAAACAGCCTCAACGATATATTTTGCAAATTTCTTCGTTGATTTCTTTTGTTTAGACCCGGACATTTCATCAAACGATGGGTTTAAAGGTTCTTTACGTTCACGTTTTTGATTAGGTTGTTGTTTTTGTGAATCATCATTTTTCCCTTGTTGTGTTTTTTCAACCGGTTCCTCTGAATCATCATCTGGTAATTGAAACGCTTCATCGAATGAAAGAGGTTCAGCAAAATCACTTCTAGGTGGACCTTTCTGAATCATGTCATCTTTTTGTAAACCACCTTCTAACGTGTAATCATAAGTTGTTGGTTCTTGACGATTGAACGGGTCAATAAACGTACTATCATCATCAACATCATTAAAATAATCTTCATTTCCTTTTGAGAAATTGACTTCTTCATCCTTTTCCTTTGCCATATCCTTATTTTTTATTTCTACAAATTCTGTATCTTGAACCGCATACATACGATGCATTGCTTCTAATTCATCGTAATTTGATGCAGGAACAAAACTTTCAGCAGCTTCTGGGTTACCTTGTAGGCGTTTATCAATGATTGGTTGAATCTCTTGAATCATGCGCATTTCCTTGTAATTGCGCTTACCTTTTTTTGCATAAATCTTAATGCTCATACTCTATATTTTTATTTTCGTTTGCAAAATTTTCTATGAATTTTTGATTTAGTAGTTCATATTTTTCAATAAACAATCTATCTGGTTTTAAATTCATATCGGCTGTTTTATGTCTTACAATCGCTTGATGAACTACCGAATGCCAATTACTAAATACTTTATCTGCAATATATCTCGTTGATAAACCTAAATTAAAATGCAGTAGACAATATGCAAGTTGTTTCGCTTCACTGATGTCTCCGCGTACATTTTTTTTCTTTAATGTGCGAATATTCGTGTTAAATTCCTTGCTGACTATCTCTAAGATGTAATAAATCTCTTGAGTTTTATCGTCTTTTTTGTTGAGAAAAGAAACGATTGCTTCGTTTAATTCCCTAACAGTATAGTTTTTTAATCCTTCTTGGATGTTTTTCAATAACTCCTCAATGTCTTTTTCTTTGCTCATATAATGACATAATACTCATATACAAAAATAAACAAATATTTTGTATATCGACATAACGTAAATATTTCAAATTATTTGTTCAAAAAATTGAATTGTTATTTTTGTTAAAATAGGTAGTATGGAAAATTCAGTTATAAAGAATGACAAACAGTTATTCTTTAACCAAGTCAAGGGTATTATTCATGAAATGAATGATTCTGAGGATTTCTGTAATATCGTTTTACAAGTTGGTCATGAGAACACTCGTAATATTAGTTTTGTAACTAAAAAGCAACGATTTGATGAGGTTTCATCTGATTTTGCATTGAATGATAAGGTTGTTGTTAAATATTACCTCTCATCAAGAAAAAAGCATGATAGATGGTACACGACTGCGACCATACTTGATATTCAAAAAGATTTGTAGTCAAGGCAGGATTCGAACCCGCAACAATACAACCATATAGGGTGTGATACCATTTTCACATTACGTATTACTTGACTAATTATGCGTACATTTCAACTCACCGCATGTTGAACATACTTTCGGGTCAATGATTTTTACTTCTTTTAAAGTAACCCATTTGTGTTCGCATCCAACATTCATAGAATCATGAATTGATTTTGCGATTAATTCTCTATCTGCACGTTCTAAGTATGTTTCGTTTACATACAATGGGATAGCATTTAGAATTGTGTTGTACAATTTAGCATTCATGGGTTAAAACATTAATCGTTGTACATAAAGTCATCTACATCTAATTCATTTTCTTGTTCCCATAATTCCCAGTCAATAAGATTTATCATCTGTGTTTCAATCAAAACAAGTTCATGATTAGATAGTGTGTTCGGCATACCTGATTTTAAATCATCATACTGAACACACTTGTAACCTGTAATTTTTACTGCGTGATTTTTTTGTTGGTTGATAAACAAATCTAATTCAAGATTTTCTAAGAAAAATGTTTTTATGTATTCACCTTTCGAATTTGTGAATATGACTTCACATGAATCTTCGTAACCTGTAAAATTTGATATGTTAACAGCCATGCACTTTTGAATTATTGCAGAACGTTAGTACCTGCATAATGATACACAGCCCATCTCGTTCTTTTTTCAAAAATCATTTCAGTGGTAATTAAATGTCCACGTTCTTTTAAGATAAAGATAATCGCAGATAAACGAGTTGCATGATACAATTGAATTGCTTCCCATGAAGTAATTGTTTTCTTCTCTTGCAAGTGAAGTAAAACTAAGTTAGTTTTGTTTTCGAATGATTCATTGTTTGTTTCCATACTTATTTGTTTTTAAAAGTTATTGTACAAATATACAAGCACATTTTAATATTCAAAATAAATTAATTAGATATTTTTCAACATTGAAATGTTAATAACTATGCTTGACCGTTTTTCATTTTTTGAAGTTGCAACAATTTTATTTCTTTGTCTAATGCAAATAATTCTTTTTGAACTTCATTATGTTTTTTCTGGTCAAGATAAACTAACATTGCAACAATACCTCCTAATGCACCTAATCCTGCAATAATCCATTTTAATTTTTTTTCTTGAAGTATGTCTATGGTCATGTCGCTAATTAATTTTGTTCTACTTGTTTGATGCGATTTCTGTTTTCAATGAATTTGTATCCAGCGAAAACAACCACACCTAATGCTAAAATCCAAATCAAGGCACCACCTTTTTTTGAACCCGCTGAACCACTTCCTGAAGTTGTTCCTAATGCTGTGTTAAAATGTTTAATCATTTGTTAGTTTAATTTTAAATTAAAATTCTTGTTACTATCTTCAAGCAAAGAATATTTTGTAGTTACGATTCCGTTTTTATCGTTTTCCTCATAACTATCCCACAATTCCTTGTACGTGTTTTTTGCTCTGCTTCGTAGTTCATCAATTGTGTATGATGTTTTACCCGATTCCATCAATCTATCCAATTCCTCTTCAATTCTCAATCCAATTTGGTCAGGTTGTGCAACATCATCTTTCTTATTCGAAACTTTGTTGTCTGAACCTTTTGCATTTTGATTTTCTAAGTCATCTAACACATCATCGGCATCAATAGGCATATCATCATCATTGTTGTCTGTATCATGCAGATAATCCAATATTTCGTATGTTACCCACTTATCCATCGCTGCAATTTTTTTCACAGTTGCAGATGAAACAGTTTTACCTTTACGTTCAAGCATGGAAACAGCGCGTAAAACTTTGTTAAGTTCTTCAACACCTGTTTGTGCATCCTCTGGAAGTTGATTTAATCGTAAATCGTTTTCTTCCATCAATTTTTTATACCTAAATTCCATATACTTTGTTTTTTATTTCAAATTTAATCATTTTTAGCAATTGCCTTTGTGTTTCCATCCTGACATTGAACCACCGGTAGCCATTTTTGCATATTTACCAATTAACTCTTTTGAGTATTTGTTACCTGGTTTACCAACAATTGCAGTCATCAAATCTGCACCTTTGATTTTTTTTGATTTTAAATCTTTCAAAATCATACTAAGATTGATATTGTTCTTATCACCCCATTCAGCAACAGCAACAGCTCTTAATCCTGATAGTCTAGCAATTTCGTTTACTGTTGACATAGCATCAACTCCACCGCCATTAGCCATTTCATTTGATTGTAACCAGTTTTCAGATTTTTGTTTTAAATCTTCAACTGCATCCTTTTTTGTTTTTTTAGTTGAAGTGAATGTTTTAATAATGTTTTCAGGATATCTTTTTTGTGAATTTTTATCAAAAACTTCTAAACGAAAATCTTTACGCGCTAGTGTTCCGTCAAATCTAAATACAACTTCTCCGATATTTTCTTTTACGTATTTGTAAGTTGGATTTGAATAAATTGTGTTTCTGCTTGTATCATTTACCCAAATAATTTGCGAACCTGGTTTCCTATCATCGTTGGTTTCTTTAATTCTATTCATTACTTTATTTGCAAAAGATCCACCTTCTGACATTTTAACACCTGTGTTTCTAATCATCATGTGTGCAAGGAAAGTATATATTTCATCTTTTTCGAAACCTTCATCTTCTAATGAACTAACAATGTATTTTGCATTATTAATAAATTCATCAAGTGTTTCATTTGGAGCCAATTCTTCCATTCTCAAAATACCACCTGTTGAAACATTGTTTTCATCAATCATTCCACCAAACGCCATTTTCTTCATTCCTCTTGCTTCTGCGTATGCAATTGCAATTGCTTGGTCTTGGTCAGTTACGATAGGTCCGTTATCAGAACCTGAATGCAATTTACCTTGTTTCCATTCATGCATAACTTTATCAAACTTCGCTTGTTGTGCATCTGTCAATCGACCACCATTTTTGTAAATAGGTTTTTTCATGTCTGCTTTGTTTTCACCATCAAGGTAATGTGTGACATCAGACAAATCTGTTGTTGCGCGTTCCATTTTTGCAACTACCCAAGGTTCAACAACTGTTTTACTTGTTAATACTTTGTGTAATTCTTCAACATGATGTTTTGCTTCAACTGCTTGTGAATGTAACATCTCGTTATTTTCTTCTTCAATGTTACCGCCATCTTCAAATAATCCAAAACGTTTTTTACGTTCACTTGGCATAGATTTTTTCTTCATAGTACCTAATGAAATAACATCCATATTCTTTTCAGCTAACACTGTACGTCCATTTTCGATATCTACAATGTAATCACCCTCATCTGTTATTTGTGCAATAACTCCTTTGTATTCATCACCTTGGTAATCAATTACAATTTCTTGACCTACAACACCGCCTTTCTCTAAACGAACCGCAAGATTAACATCTGAACGAATTGGTCGCACTTCGCGATATACCGTTCCATTTCTCTTACCTTTCGCAATTTGAGTCATTGTAGGTTTATCATAATTACCACGACCTTTAAATCTCCATCCAACAGGTTTTGCTGGACGTTCAAGGTCTGTTCTAATTGTACTTTTACCCATCGTTTTCAAAAATGAATATTCGGGTTTTTTAGATAACCTACGAATTAAATCATTGAAATCTGATTTTGGTAACGCTTTTATTTGTGCGCGTTGTGCCAATAACGTTTTTGCAAGTTGTGGTGCAGATTTTGATGCATCCTTCAACTCGTCTTTTAAACGTGCTTGTTTCTTCTTTAAAGCGGTTTTCAACGTTTCGTTTGTTGTTTCGCTTAACTTGCGTTCAATAACTGCAAGTTCTTTTGTGATTGCTGTGCTTCTTAACATGTTCTAAAATTAATAATTTTTACTTTCTATTATTTATTTCTTTTTCAATATCAACTAGTTGAATAGTTAATTCATTGTATTCATCATCATCTTCATTAAACTCTTGTTTTGCATCTAATGTTTCGCTGTATAACGCGTAAAGTTTATCTTTTGTCATTTTACTTAATTGCAATTGAAAATCGTTTTCAGGTGTTGATGTTTGTACAGGTTTTACGATTGTGATTCCTTTTACAAATTCATCATTAAGTAACTTGTTAATCGCACCAATTGTTAATTTACCTTCAAGTTCTGTACCTTGTTGTGTTCTTAACGTATAAGATTTGTATTTAGGATTGTTGCGTTTGAATTTAATAACATCATACTCGCGACCATTCCAATTTAACTTCTTACCCACTAAATCCTCTGGTTTCCACTCTTTTTTGATTGTAGTTGTTGGTGCAGGTTGAGATGATGCAGTAGATGTAGTCGTTTGAGGTTGTGCAGGAGGTGGAGTTGTTTCTTTCCATGTCCACGTTCCTCCTTTAGCAACATTTATTGAATACCAATTCCCATCATTACCTTTGAATTTAGTTTCAAGAATCATATTAACATAATCATCTGATTTAGTCATTCTCATTGCTTTTCTTTTTAAAGAACCTGCTGATTGAGATGGGGATTTTCTATCTCCTATATTTGGTTCAAAATTAAAATTAATCATAGAAAATTTTAATTTAGATGGATATGTTTCAATAGGTATTGTATATGTATATCCAACTTCTTGTGATGTTGATTTGCTTGGTAATGGGTTTTTAGTAAAATATTTTAAATTGATTGCCCATTGTGCTTGACCTAAAGCAACTCTATCATTTTCTAATGCTTCTACTGCTTCAGCTAAATTATTAAATCTCTCTTTTGAATAAATTTCAGATAAAGGTTGTCCTAAAAATAAATCAAAACTAGATTGAGGTATCCCAAGTGTTCCTCCAATACCCTCTGCATCTAACTCTTCTCTTGTTTTAAAACGCCAAACACTTGTTTCACTTACATTTGGAAAAATATCATCGTAGAATATTTCTCTGTTCGAATCTTGTGTAAAATATGATGAAGACTCGGTTTTTGATAATATTCCCTCATCATCAACAAAAATGTATTTATAATCAAATACCCTTTTGTTACCATTTGCCCATAAACCACCTAAGCTAAAAATAAGTTCTTGGAATTTTTTTGACTTATCTTGTGTATCAAAATAAATTTTCGTATTGTAAAAATCAGATAATTGTACTTGTTTTGTTTCACTTACATTTGGGAATATTTCTTCGTAAATTCTTTCCTCTTTATCACTATCTTCCCAGGCTTCTTGACTTAAAAAATATAGAGCGCCATAATTATTTAAAGCTAAATATTTTTCATCAGTATTATTGACTAATTTTTTTTTCGATTCATCTTCCACATCATAATCTACCCATTCAGCACCTAAACTTAAAACTAATTCTTGAAATCTTTTTGATTTTTCTGGTGTATCAACTATGATTTTACTATATTTGAAATCATCTAGCTTCCATTGTTTTGTGTTTGTAGGTTCTGTTTCAACTACCTCTTCAATTTCAACAGGTAATTCATCACCACCTAATTTTTTGTTTAAGAAATTCAAAGCAAGGTTAATCGCAGAATATAAATCTGGATTTGCTGATTTTATTTCCTTTAATCTTGGTTCGTTAACAGCTTTCCATTCAGCTACAACTTGTTCTTTTGTATTTTCCATTTATGACTTATTGATTGTCTATAATTTCAATGTTCTCTATGTTTTCAACCAAACAACGACCTAAGAATGCATATTTTTCAAAAGGATTAGGAAAAAACTCTTTGAAATTAATTAACATACCGTTCTGTGTTATTTGATACAAATTAGATTCAACAACAGGAGCCAAACTATTGACTTCAGTAGATTCGTATTGCACAAATATATCTGTAGGAAAATCAGAATTAGTCATAACGCCAATGTTATATATTTTACCATTTCCTGATTTTTCGTACTGACTCAATCTGAACATCAAACCTTTTAACTCTAACTCTTGTGCTTTGTATAATCTCATTTTTTTATATTTTAGTTAGTTCTTCAATTAGCTTTTCAGCTATTTCATTCCGCTTTTCAATCTGTTCTGGTGGTGTTGCAAAAATACCTCCTCCACCAAAAATTGTCATTTCATTGATTTTCTCTGTAATGTATTTGATTGGGTTTTCATAAGAGTAACCCACACTAACCGTATTACCGTAAGCATTATATTGTAAAGGAACTTTTACAAATGCTAAAAAATCAGTCAATACCTCTTGGAAACGTGTGTTTTTTTCAACTCTAATCAAAAATTCAATCTCTTGAAGAATTGATTGTTGTTGTTTGATAATATCGCGATAAACCTTAGATGGTTTATTTGAGTTAAAAATATCAAATTTGTCTTTGATTGTAAATGCAGATATTTTCATCCACATTTCAAACCATTTATTTACCGAAGGTTCATTTTTAATCAATTCTGAAATATCAGTTTTATTAAATGCCCTTAAAGTTTGACTTTTGAAATCATCCCATTTTATATTCAAAGGTAAATCATGAAAATATATTAAACCTTGTGGTATAACTTCTTTTGCTTTCCAAATACCTTTTTCTGAATATTGTGCATATTTCTGTCTGAAACGTTCAAAACCTTCTTGATATTGTTTTTCTGTCCAATCTGGATTTCCTCCTATGTTCAAAGAACCTGATGCTAATTCATGAAATCGCATATTATAAACTGCATGCTCATATAAATCTATATAAGACCTTGAACCTACTGCGAAAAACCTTGCTTTATCAATTTCTTGCCCATATTCTTTAACGCACATAGGCATAATCGTATAACTACTATTTGGTTGATTATATTTTACCCATTCATCATACAGAGGTAAAGTAGTTCCAGTTAAAACATCTTTTTTCTTTGGTTTAGGTGAGTTTGCTGCAATTACAAAACGTGTAACATACAATTTAGTCAATGTACCCATTTTTTCAAGATATTCAGCTGCCATTAACATAGGTATATGCCTTACAGCGAAAGAGAAATCATCGCTCATTCTAGTATAATAATGAGCTGAGTAAATTTCGACATAACGAACCTTACCACCTTGTCTTTTGTATTTCAAGTATGGTTTTTTAGTTTTTGATGCGAACTTTACTTTATTCGTTGGCATTGAAGGTATAATCAAACCAGTTCCCTCTTGTATTTTTGTTTGAAGGTTAGGTTGTTCTTGTAAAAGTTTAGTTAATCCTTTTTGCCTACGAACACAAATGTATTCTGTGCCTGTTTTATCGTCTTTATAAATAAAATTATTTACCCCTTGAATTACTACCTTATTAACATAATAATTAGGTACAACACCACTTGGAACATTATAACTATCAAATAAATTCGGTTGGTCGTTTTTTAATTGCTCACTGTAAAATTCATGTACACGAAATAACTGTTGTGAAGCTAAACTGAAATCAAAAACACCAATTGGTCTATCTGTAAATTCTAATTTACTTTTATCATTTTCGCCACCTAAATTAAAATTCACTGCATTACCTTCAAATAATTTTGAAAGACGTCTATCATAAATATCATTTTTATACCTGAGTACGTATGCATCAAATGAACCATTTCCTTTTTGAGAATCATAATATTCTTTAAATTCCTCTACGGTATCTAAAGCCCACCCATATAATTGCGCGTCTGACCAGTGGTTATATACACCCATCTTTTAGTTAGATTGAGATTGTTTATATTTTGTAATCAATGTTTGTGCTTCTGCAATTTCAGATGCTGTGTTGAAATCATTTGCAACTTTCATACCTGAATGAATGTATGGCATTTTGTTTTTCTCTGCAACTATTTTTTTGAAACCATCATAATCAACCATAGTTATAATTGATTCTTTTTGAGCGGGTTTGAATAGGTTGAAGAATTCATCCATTGTATCAACCAATGTTTTTGGACTTGAAATCAAATTAGCTTTTCCTGTTTGAATTTCATCCATTACATCTCTATATGTGCGATATGTTTCTTTTGAATTAATCATAATACGCATTGAAACGAATGCTTGTGATTGTGCGCGAAGTTCAACGATTGCTTCACGTACTTTAATAAGGAAAATCCAAATGAAAGCATATCCCGACATAATTACATTGTATTCAAACTGATAATCATATCCAATTTTGTATGTTGAACCTACAAAACGGTCTTGTAAAGATAAATCTTGTTTGAAGTTCGCTTCATAATCGGGGTCAATCGTATTTAACGGAACGTTACCTGTTGCAATAACAAAAAGATTTTGTAGGAATAATTGCACACCTTTACCATTTCTGATTGAAGGTCTAATTAACAATCCAGTTGCTGGGTTTTCAGAAAAGTTTTTAACCTTCGCTAATGCATCATTCATGATACCTGCTGTATTCGGGTCAATTTTTGGTAACTCATCAAGTAACAAAACAACACCATCTACTCGTCTTGCACTTCCGTCAGATTCATAAATCACGTTTTCCCACGACATTGATACGCGACCTTCTTGGTATCCTTCAATCGTTTGACCACCTAAAATATCAAGAGGCGATGTATATTGTGAACAGTTCACAGTAATTAACTCCCAACCTAATAATTTAGCAATTTCTTCTGCCATGTATGTTTTACCTGTACCTGCAGCACCATATAAATATGAATTGTTTCTAGCTCTCATATCACTCAACAACATTTGAGTTAATGGCTTTTGCAAAAATGCATCAGTTGTTGATGTTACTTTCGGTTGTGCGTTGAGTTGAGTGATTGTAAGTTCAATCTTACGACTGCTTTGAATTAATGCGCGTAAACTATCAGATAAATCAGTTTCATTGATTTTACGTGCTTTCAACACATCTTCAATTTCTTTACGTACATCTACCCCACTTGTAAATCCTTTTGAAATAGCTTTGTTCAATGCATCAAGAATTGCTTGTGCATCTGGGTCTTGTGTTACACCTGCTGATTGATTGTGAATTGCAACTTTACCTTCTGTTTCAAGCATTCTCAATTGAGATTGCGCACTTGCAACAGCTTGTGGGTTTGCATTTTTATCAATGATTGCTTGTAATCTTTCTATTTGTTTTTCCTTATCCATGTTATATATTTTTGAAATCGCTTACCATTTGTTTTACGAATTGATTTCTTGTTAAATCAGACCCGTTGAATTTATTTTTTAGTTCATTTACATTTACATTATTCAAAGTTAAAAAAGAATCAAATATTCTTTCAGTCCTTAATGAAGATTCAATATCATCAGGAGATAAACCTGTTTCTTCTGATAATTGTTGAATTGCACCTTTATAATCAACATTTTGAACTCCACCTTGTGATTCACTTTGACCACCGCTTAAATCGCCCCCAGTTTCATCTGGGTTTCTTTGAGGTTGTTCACCTGGTTGAGGTTGTTCGCCTGGTTGAGGTTGTTCGCCCGGTTGAGGTTGTTCACCCGGTTGAGGTTGTTCACCCGGTTGAGGTTGTTCGCCCGGTTGAGGTTGTTCACCCGGTTGAGGTTGTTCGCCTGGTTGAGGTTGTTCACCCGGTTGAGGTTGTTCACCAGGTTGAGGTTGTTCACCCGGTTGAGGTTGTTCGCCCGGTTGAGGTTGTTCACCCGGTTGAGGTTGTTCACCCGGTTGAGGTTGTTCACCTTCTTGTTCGGGTCCTTCTGTTCCACCCGGTTGTCCCGGTTGATTAACTGATTCTAATGCAATAATAAACGTTGTACTATCATTTGATGCATCTTCATATTTCACATCATCAACCAATGCTAAATTCCATTTAGTGTTAAATGGTTCAGATAGATTAGGGTCATTTGTGAAATCAAGTTCAGCAAATTTTGGTTTAGTGTTTTGAACATCATAATTATCAATATTCATTTCTAATGCTAATTCTTGTGTGTTATCTTGTTTCAATAAGAAAACAAATGACTTACCATTTTTCTCAACTGTGACCATCAATACTTGAACTTCTGGTTCCTCTCCTCCTTGTTGTGGGTTTTCTTGTTTTTGTGTTTCTTCGAACAAATCTTCAAACTTTTCCCACGCTTGTTTTAAATCATCAGTGTTAAAAATAGTATCTTCTGATTTGGTAATGACATTACCTTCTAAATCTTCAACTACTTTGTCTACAATAAATGAAATACCACTTGCTAATTGAACTGCAAATAAAGAAATGAGTATTTTTTTATCATCAGATGGATATTTGTAAATATACTCTGTTCTAGCACCTACTTTATTAACTGTTAAGTTTGATTTATCTAAAATCATAATTTACCTCCTCTTTTTAAATAAAAACTTCTCATCGCTGAAATAGCTAATTTATGTCTGCTTGGTTCTGCGATTTTTGCTGAATTTGAATTGAAAACAATGTATGCTTTCGTTTTGTATGCGTCAGAGTTTGTATCTACTGATGGATTATCTTCGTAATACACAATTCCATCACAAACGTTCTTATCTTTCAGCACTTGCAACATTTCGGGGCTATTTCGTAAATACATCCATGCTTTGAATTTTCTATTCGGGTCGGTTAACGCTTTATTGATTTTAAGTTCATCAGCATCAAGACCTGTCTGTAAATACATCCAATCAATAAAATCATCTGGTGAAACATCATTAATTTCAAAATATGTTAAATCCAATGGTGTTCTAATATTCAAGAAGAATGGATATACGTAACCTTGTGTTCCTTGTTCTTGACCTTTCATTTCCGCAAACCAATTTGAGTATGCTTCATTTTCTGCAAAGTACATAGCGGGAAATCTATCAAATTTAAAGAATGAGAATTCTGCTCCCGTTCCATGATACACAACTAATGGCTCGTAATTTTTACTTACAACAACCGAACATGGAACATTTTCGTATGATGAATTTCTGTAATTGTATGCTAACGTAAAGTTACCAAACCAATTTTGAAATTCTTCAGTCATTGTCCAATCATAAATATTTTTCGGCAATGCAGTTGGTTGTCCATCAGGTGCAAATCCATCATTGTAAGGTTTTAAATCATACCTTGCTTGTGGTTTAACTGATGATGCACTGAATAACTCGTCTAATAAATTAAATTCGCCTTCATTTTTCTTTTTCAATTCTAAATCAAGTGCATCAAGTTTGTCTTTCAATTCTTTCGCTTGCGTTTTTAACGAAAGCATATTTTCTGAATCTGTTCCTGGTGTATTTTCAATCAAGAAAACAATATCATTATATTCATCATGAATTAATTCTCTTTCTGTTTTTACTTCAGATATTTCTTTGTGTGTTGGTACTTTACCTAAATTTGTTTCAACGTTTTGTTTTAATAAAATAGGGTCAAACTTATACATTTTAGAATTGATAACCCATTCAGTATCATCTTGAGTTTCTCTTGAATAATTAGTCTTAAAACTCATATATCCTTTGACACCATCAAGAACAGTATCATATAAATCTGGTGTTACAATATCTGTAAGTTTTTCGCCAAATAAGTAGTTCATGTAATCTTTTGATGACCAACTTACTTTTTCTTTCCAATTAAAACCATACTCATCAATAAACTCTTGTTCTGTTTTGATACGATAATTTGCAAGTTCGTGAACTGGTTTATTAGGTGTCGTAGGTGTTTCTATTACTTCGAAAATATCCTTGAAGAATATCTCTTTGTTTTTTCTTTGTGAAAAGTGACCTTTATCAGTTGAGTGAAATATACTAAAATCATCATCAAGGAATAAAAATGGCTTGTCGATATATTGTACAATATTTTTGCCATTCCAGTTAAACCCTAATGTTAAAATTAATTCTTGAAAAGCTTTTGATTCGTCTTCTGATAACAAATTAATTTTTGTATCAAATAATTCACTTGCAGTTATTTCACGTTTAAGTTTAAACGTTTGTTTACCCGTTGTTCCTTTCAATTGAAATAAATCATCAAAGAATAATTCTTTACTTGGCCTATTTTCGTAAAAATCTTTAGCAGGAGGAGTATCTTTATCAAAACCAAGTATTTGTTCGCCGGCACCAAATTCATCATCTACATACAAATATTTTCCATTTGTATTTTGGATTGTTTTAATACCACGTCCCCAAGTAATTCCTAATTCAATTGCTATTTTTTGAAAAGCTGCTGATTGCTCAGGAGTATCTACAATTATTTTAGTATTGTATAAATCAGGCGCAAATATAGATTTTTTAAGTTCGTAAATATCTGCTGGTGGTTGAACTGATGTTGCAGGTGTTACAGCCGAACCAAGAGGTGCATTTCCTCTATAATTTTCAATGAATTTATCGCGTGGTGAATCTTTTCTTTTACCACCTTCAGTTAAATCGTTAAAAATAACCCACTTATCTGTAATGTTCGTAATTTGAATATCAATCCTACCTTTTCGCGTTTGCAATTGACCTTTATCACCAATCTTTGCTTCACCTCCGTAAGTAGTTATTAAACCACCACCTGCGTATTCATCTTCATCTAAACGATAGAAGTCAAGTTCATCAGCATCGTAAGTTTTTTCTGTTCCATCAACAAATTTCAAGTGGAATTTACGACCATAATCTTTTACAATTACACCCATTTTGTTTTCAGAAACAACTCTTGCACTATCACCAATTCTTGCTTTTTGCCATTCGACATTACCACCACCTTTAAGTTTTTTAGGTGCATATATTCTAGAATTATCAGTACCACAATTGTGACAAACATATTTATCAAATTCCTCTGACTTATTCGTGTTCCAATTCCAATCACATTTTATGCATGTAATTTCTTGACCTACTTTGCCTCCTTTATTCATCTTCAATTCATTTTTATCAACGATAGCTGCATCACCACCCATTACTGCGCTGTAAACTCTTGCCATTGCCCATTGCTCTTTTGAAGTGACATTAGGTCTTACGCTTTTTGGATTTGTTTTGTATGCGCCAATTCCTTTATCGTAAATCTGTTGCAAACCTTTCATTGAAACGCCTGTATCTTTTGATATTTCTTCTAAACTATGCGATTCACCTTTTTTATACTTGTATTTGGTGTTGTATTTGTCTTTGTATGTAACTACATTACCGCCTTCTTTCATTTTAGTACTTATGGGCCCATCTATATCAGAATCTGACCATACTGTATAATATTTACCTTTTGTTGACGTTAAAAAACTTTGGTTAAAATCACTGATTTTTTTTGTTTGAGGTGTATAACCAACAATTCTTCTATTAAAACCCCCATTATCATTTGCTTTCGTGTCTAATAGTAAAATTTCGTAAATAATGCCATAATGTTTTTTTAATTTTTTAATTCCTACAATCTTGTAACCATCTGCTTTACCACCTTCAAAAATATCTCCTTTTTTCGGATGTCTTTCTAAAATGTATTTTGAAACTTTTATGGTGTTATTATTTACATTCCCACCATCATCCATTTTAGATGCTTGTTTATGTTTCCAACCTTTCTTAGCAATTTTCTCTTCAATTAGTTGTTTCATATAAGGCCATCCTTTTTCAACCTTATCACACCATTTCAACATCGCAACTACACCTTCAATTCTAAAATCATGAATATGTCTTGCAACGTATGAACGCCATTTGATATACATCCATTTTTCTGAATCCAACCAATACCCGCGTTCTGAAACACGTTCTAAATTATTGAATGCTTCATTACCAAAAATGTTACCACCTAACTTCCAAATATCCGGATATGATTTTTTAATCTTTTTTGCGTAACTAACAATCCATTTGTTTGGAATATGATTAGGATTAAATTCTATGATGTTCCCACCATCTGAATATTCATCTGGGTCTTCATCTGCACCTTCAGGTGGTCCTATTGCAACGCCATTACCTGCTGATTGATTAATACGAGATAATTCTTTCCAGTATTTTTTTGATGCTTCGCGATTAATAATAACTTCACCACCTTCTAACTCAACGGGTTTGTTACCTGCGTCTGTTACCACTGCTTTTATACCTCCTAATGGATTTCCTTGTTCATCGTAATGTCTTTTACCTACAAGCCATCCGCCTTTCTTACCATCATTTGTTTCGATTTTCTTTGCCATTTACAAAACACTTTATGTTCACAAATGTAAGTAGAAAAATAATAGGATTTGATTTTTATTCGATATTTATACAAATATACAAGTGCGAGGTGTACAGAATAAATAATTATTTATGCAAGATGTCTTTGATTTGAATGCATAATTTTGTATATGATTAATTATCATTAATTTAGGTTTTTTATGAAAAAAGGAAATAAAGCACTCATCATAATCGGAGCACTTATTGGTGTTGCGGGATTAAGTTATTTAGGTTACTGGCTATACAATCAAAGTAGATTAAAATCAGGAAATCCAGATAAAGACGATAGAAAAATATCAATTTATAGAACTAATTAATTATGGCAACTACAGGTTCATTAGGCATACCTAATTTAAAATTAAAATCTCCCGCGTCTTGGGGAAGTAGAAAAGGAATAAAAGATGTTATTAGTACAGGTTGGGGTAAATATGGTAAATATTTTAAGCAAGCATCTGAAACTTCAAATATTCCTGTTGAGATATTAACAGCTTTTGCTACAGTTGAAAGTAATATTAAACCTGTTCAAAATGGTGCAACTGCTGGAATTATGCAATGGAATAGAAATGAAGGCTATGCCAATAAAGTTTTATCAAATGAATTTAAACTTGGCAGAATGTCTGATAAAGAAAAGGAAATTCTAAAAAGAAAAGGTGTTAAATGGGATGCTAATGGTAATTTTCAACCAATTACCGCAGCTCAACAATTAGATCCAGAGTTAAATATTTTAATTGGTTCAATATACATCGGACAATATGCCGATTCTCTTTTTCAAGGTAAAAAAGAATTTGGTGACTGGGGTATGTCAGGAGGTTTAATACACATGGATAGAATCATTGTTCATTACAATACAGGTGGAGGAGGTAATGATGGTAAATTAGCTCGAAGTGCTAAATACACTCCTGACCAATTAGCTGGATTAATAAATTCAACAACTGCAACATATATTAGAAAATTCTTAGGAGTTGATGGTGCTATGGATATTATTACATCTGATTTAAAAGATGTCGTAAAATAATTCATTGTAACAAATTTTTTATATATTTGTTATGGTTATTCGATTATTGGGGAGTTTATAGCTTTACTTTCTCATTATTCATTCATTGTTTTAAGGGTAGGTTTTTAAC
>Ga0209088_10000152_pt1 | contig 50971 bp, 69 predicted proteins | sample S_140625_EF_Meta_FD_187324 | JGI IMG/M metagenome (GOLD analysis project Ga0209088, IMG submission 187324) | Freshwater microbial communities from Lake Simoncouche, Canada to study carbon cycling - S_140625_EF_MetaG (SPAdes) (version 2) | ecosystem: Environmental > Aquatic > Freshwater > Lake ... | reverse complement strand
TGAGGGCCCGTCAACTTTATATGGAGGAGCAACTCCAAATATGCTCACTCTTTGTATAAGAAGAGTTGATAATGCAACAAAATTGGATATTTGGTTTGCTTTTACTTGTAAGGAATTATCGTAAATATTAATTATTACTTATTGACCTATACAATTTTTACTGAAGTATATTGAGAACTTGTAAAGTAATAAATAACTAATATAGTTCTCAATAAATATGGCGTTTAAAGTAGCACAAAATCTTAGTGCATTATTTGTATCTGCTTCTGGTGGAATTACAACTTCAAATCCAATTGCTTTACAAACTGGAAATTTGAGGATTACTTCTACATCTGCTTCTTATATTGCGATTGGATCAACTCAACCAGGAATTAGTACTGATACTAGCTTATATCTTCCTGCAAATGACCCAACAGTTGTAAAATCTCCAGTAGCCTCTCAGCGAGTTGTTGGAATTACAACTGGAAGTACTACTGTAGTATCCTTTCCAGAAGGAACTGGTTCTCCATTTACTGTAGGTGATTATGTTGAATTGACAGGGATTTCTCCTGCAGGTATTAATACTAACTATGCAAGAGTTTCTTCATCAAATGGTGGCATTAATCCCAATGTAACTATAACGTTTAATACTTCTGCCCAAGGAGCCGTTACAGATCCTGAAGGTAATTTGAGAAAAGTTATTAAAATTGCTGCTCAAGATGCTTATAGTGGTGGAACTAATAAAATTCACATTACAGAAGTCCAAATCACTTCCCAAGCATAAGACATGAAACTCATCACAGAGCAAATCGAAGAGATCAAGGTAATTACAGAGAGTAAGAACGGAAAACAGCATCTCTATATTACTGGCCCATTTCTTCAGGCAGAAATTACAAATCGCAATGGAAGATGCTATTCATATAACATTCTTGAAAGGGAAGTTAATAAGTACAATGATAAGTATATCAAATCTGGTAGAGCCCTTGGTGAGCTTGGTCATCCAGAGGGACCTACAGTAAATCTCCATAGAGTTTCTCACATGATCACAAGCCTAGTTCCAGAAGGCAAAAACTTCATTGGAAAGGCAAAGATTCTTGAAACACCAATGGGAGCAATTGCAAAAAATCTCATAGAGGGTGGAGTAAAACTTGGCGTCTCATCTAGAGGTGTAGGTTCTTTAATTGAACGTGGTGGTGTTAAGTATGTTGGAGACGATTTTATGCTCTCAACTGCTGCTGATATTGTAGCAGATCCTTCCGCTCCTGATGCATTTGTTCAAGGAATTATGGAAGGTAAGGAGTGGGCTTGGAACAATGGTGTTCTTGCCGAAAAAACTTATAGGCAGTTAAATTCATTAACACCTACAGTGGATAGACAAGTGCGTGAGGAGAGAATTATAAATCTCTTCGACAATTTTTTAAGAGATCTATAATTTATAAATAAATAGTAGAATAAAGATTATAATTTTATTCGGAGAGTACAATGTCTGCTGGTAAACTACAAGAAATGGAATCAACTTCACAAACCAAGCAATCGAAGACCGCAGTTAACGCTAATGCTAGACCTGCCGATCCGATGCAATCCTCAAATAGCTTTGTTTCTGCAACTCCTGAGCAATCAATCACTGATTTAGGTGGTCCTACACCATTTAACTATAGATCAACTGATGATTCTTCAAAACTTGCAACACCTAACATTAAAACCGTTAGAGATGTAGTTAACGCTAAGGCTGCAAGAGCTGAAGAATTAGAATACGATCAAGATGAAGATCTTCTAGAAGCTGAGGCTAAAGAAGAAGATGAAGAAGATGAAGAAGAAAATGAAGAAGATGAAAAGCCTAAGAAGAAGAAGAAGATGAAGGAGGAGGTTGAAGAAGATGATGAGGAGTATGAATATGAAGAAGCCAGCGAAGATGGAGATGAAGAAGAACTTGAATTTGATGTAGAAGAAGATATTCAAGCACTATTTGGTGACGAAGATCTTTCCGAAGAATTTAAATCAAGAGCAGCTCTGGTATTCGAATCTGCCTTAAGAACTAAAGTAGCTGAAGCTGCTGAAATTATTCAGAAGCACTACGAATCAGCTCTTGAAGAGAACGTTCTTCAAATTCAATCCGAATTGACCGAAAGAGTCGATTCATATTTAGAGTATGTTGCATCTGAGTGGATTGAAGAGAACGCTCTTCAAGTTGAAAGAGGACTCAAGTCACAATTGGCTGAGTCCTTTATGAATAATCTCAAGACACTTTTTGAAGATCATTATGTATCAATTCCTGAAGAGAAATATAATGTTCTTGAGAACATGGTCGAAAAACTTGATGACATGGAATCAAGACTCAACGAACAAATCCAAAGAAATATTCAGTTAAATCAAAGACTTAGCGAATCCGTATCAGATGGAATTCTCTATGATGTCTCTAGAGGTCTCGCTGAGACCCAAAAGAGCAAGCTCGCTAGTCTCGCTGAAGGTGTTGAGTTTGTAAGTGAAGAAGACTATCGTGAGAAGCTGGAATCCCTAAGGGAGTCATACTTCCCAAGAAATCCAGTTACTCCAGAAAGAGAAAATGAACTTCTTGGCACTGAAAACGAAGTTATTTCAGAATCAATGGATGCCTACTTAAAGGCCATTACAAAATTCTCTAAGTGATAATAAATAAAGTATAAACAAACACTTTCCAAGACAAACGGAGATTCCACAAATGTACAATTCAACCCACTTACAAGAAAAGTGGTCTCCTCTTTTAGATTGTGAAGGCCTTGATCCAATCAAGGATTCACACAGAAGAGGTGTTACTGCAATCCTTTTAGAAAACCAAGAAAGATTCCTCAGAGAAGAAAGAGGTATTCTTTCAGAAACTAGCCCAACAATGTCGGCTGGAACTGGTGGCTTTGGTGGTGGTACTTATGGTACTGCTGCTGCTACTGGCCCTGTTGCAGGTTTCGATCCAGTTCTGATCAGCTTGATCAGACGTTCAATGCCACAACTCATTGCTTATGATATCTGTGGTGTTCAGCCAATGACTGGCCCAACTGGTCTTATCTTTGCGATGAGAACCCGTTATGCTAATCAGTCTGGTACTGAGGCATTCTTCAACGAAGCTGATTCCACCTTCTCCGGTCAGAACAGACAGCAAACCCTCAATGCAGGTTTCGCTGATGCTAATGCTGGTATCGGTACAACCACTCAGCGTGGAACTAATCCCGCAATCTTAAATGATGTCGGTGTAGTTGCTGGTATTGGTTCAACCGACTATAACGTTGGTGGTTCAATGTCAACTGGAGAGTCTGAAGCTCTCGGTGATAGTGGCACAAACAGCTTTGCAGAAATGGCTTTCTCAATCGAGAAAGTTACAGTTGCTGCTAAGTCCAGAGCACTCAAGGCAGAGTATTCGTTAGAACTCGCACAAGACCTCAAGGCTATTCATGGTCTTGATGCTGAAGCTGAGCTTGCTAACATCCTCAGCACTGAAATTCTTGCTGAAATCAACCGTGAAGTAGTTCGTACCGTTTATAAGATCGCTGAAGCTGGCGCTCAAACAAACGTTGCTACTGCTGGTTACTTTGACCTCGATGTTGACTCCAATGGTCGTTGGTCAGTTGAGAAGTTTAAGGGCCTACTCTTCCAGCTTGAGAGAGATGCTAACGCAATCGCTCAAAGAACTCGTAGAGGAAAGGGCAACATGATCATCTGTTCTGCTGACGTAGCTTCGGCTCTCACCATGGCAGGCGTTCTTGATTATACCCCAGCCTTGAATGTTGGTCTTAATGTAGATGACACCGGCAATACTTTTGCTGGCGTAATCAACGGTAAGTATAAGGTCTATATCGATCCTTATGCAGCTAACGTTTCAGCTCAGCAGTACTACGTTATCGGCTATAAGGGTCAGAACCCTTATGATGCTGGTATGTTCTACTGCCCCTATGTACCTCTCCAAATGGTTCGTGCCGTTGGTCAGGACACCTTCCAGCCTAAAATTGGCTTCAAGACCCGTTATGGAATGGTTGCAAACCCATTCGCTGAGGGAACCAATCAAGGTTCAGGTGCTCTTCGTGTTAATGCTAACCGCTACTACAGAAGAGTCCAGGTTACCAACCTCATGTGAGCTAGAATTAAAGGATCACTCACAAGGCCCCCTTCGGGGCCTTTTTTTATGATCTAAATAGGGTTAAAGGATTGATGATATGGCATTCGCAAATCAAATAGGAAATAGAAATTTACTATCGCCTAATGGATTTAAATTTTCTCTAGCAAAGTATCCTAAGGTAGACTTTTATAGTAATAAGGCATCCATACCTGGCATATCTCTTGGAGTTGCAATTCAACCAAATCCATTTAGAGATCTACCAGTTCCTGGAGATAAGATAGAATATAATGATCTCTCATTAAATTTTTTAATAGATGAGGGAATGGAGAATTATCTGGCAATCTATGATTGGTTAATTTCTCTTGGATATCCAGAAAATATAGATCAATTTAATGAGCTAAGAAGAAATCAAAGATATAACGCATCAGAAGACTCTAGGGATATGTACAATCAATATTCTGATGGAAGTTTGGAAATTTTAAATAGTAATTTAAAACCAATATATAGAGTTAAATTTAAAGATCTTTTTCCAGTATCTCTAAACACCCTGGAATTTGATGCAACTCAAAGAGACTATAACTACTTTACCGGAATAGTATCCTTTAAGTACACTATTTTCCAAATGCAAACTCTTGATGGAAGAATTCTATGACCCTGGACGATATTCAAAATTTATGGCAAGAAGATTGTATAATTGATCCAGACAATTTACATCTAGAATCGATAAAAGTCCCATCATTACATTCAAAATACTACAACATTTATAATAACATATTTTTACTCAAAAAGATGGAGGAGGATAAATTTAAACAGGTAAGATTTAATAAGTGGCAATACTATACGGGAAAGGTTCCAGCAGATGACGCTACTGCTGAAAGATGTGACCATAAGGTAATGAAACATGATCTAGACAAATATCTAGATTCAGATGCAGATCTAAGAAAACTTATAGCAAAGATTGACTACTATCAAACAATTCTCAATTATTTGGATAGCATCCTAAAGACAATTAAGGATAGAACATATCAAATCAAAAATGCCATAGAGTTTCAAAAATTTACACACGGGTATAGTTAATGAGTCATTTAATAATCTCTAAGAAGAATGAAGTATATTTAAAAATTCAATCCGAACCTCACGTATTTCAAGAATTATCCGATAGGTTCACCTTTGAAGTTCCTAATGCAAAATTTATGCCCCAGTATAGAAAAAAGTACTGGGATGGGAAAATTAGATTATTTTCAAATGCAACTGGAGAAATTTATGTTGGTCTATTAGATAAAGTTATTACCTTCTGTGATCAACATAACTATACCTATGAATTTGTAGATAGTAAATTTTATGGAGTTCCCTTTGAAGTCAATGAAATGATTTCTAGGGAGAGTGTCTTAGAGTACATGAAGAAGGTTTCAAAATATGAGCCAAGAGACTATCAGGTAGATGGAGTCTATAATGCACTTAGATTTAATCGAAAACTTCTCATATCACCAACAGCTTCTGGAAAGTCTTTAATGATCTACAGCGTAATTCGTTACTATGTCGAAAAGGGTCTATCAACGCTTATTGTAGTTCCAACAACATCTCTTGTTGAACAGATGTTTAAGGACTTTGAAGATTATGGATGGAATGCCTCTCAGTATTGTCATAGAATATATTCTGGAAGAGAGAAGACAAACGAATATCCAGTAACAATTACTACCTGGCAATCAATATACAAGTTAGATAAGAGTTTCTTTAAGGACTTTGATGTAGTAGTGGGAGATGAGGCTCATCTCTTTAAGTCTAAATCTTTGGTTGATATTATGTCAAAGCTTCATGACTGTAAGTATCGATTTGGATTTACTGGAACCTTAGATGGAACTCAAACTCATAAGTGGATTCTAGAGGGACTCTTTGGACCATCATATAGTGTAACAAAGACTAAGGAACTCATAGATAAGGGTCACGTTTCTAAGCTAGACATTAAAATTTTACTTCTAAAGCATAGCTATAAAAAATTTGAAACCTATGAGGATGAAATACAGTACTTAATTAGTCATCAAAAGAGAAATAACTTCATAAAAAATTTATCCTTAGAGTTAAAGGGAAATACTCTTATTCTCTACAGTCGAGTAGAATCTCATGGAAGGGTTCTCTATGATCTAATAAATAGTAGCAAGGAGATTGAACGAAAAGTATTCTTTGTCTATGGTGGAGTTGATGTAGAAGAACGTGAGGAAGTTCGAAGATTAACTGAAGAAGAAAATAATGCCATTATTATTGCATCCTACGGAACCTTTTCCACAGGCATTAATATTAAAAATCTTCATAATGTAATCTTTGCCTCACCAAGTAAATCTCGTATTAGAAATTTACAAAGTATTGGAAGAGTTTTAAGAAAGGGTGCTAATAAGGTAAAGGCAATTCTCTATGATGTATCCGATGATATCTCTTCTAAGAATGTAAAAAATTATACATTAAATCATCTTATGGAAAGAATTAAAATTTATAATGAAGAATCCTTTAACTATGAAATTATACAAGTGGATATGAAAACATGATAGAAGAAGATTTTTTAGCTATTGTTAAACTAGTTTCCGGTGAGGAAGTACTATCTCTAGTTTGTGCATGTCATGAGGATGATCAGATCTTATTAATTCTTGATAATCCAATTGTTATGAAAGAATACGAAACTCCACTTGGAGTAGTTGTTAAAATTCAACCTTGGATTAAGTATAGTGGAGAATCTCTACACTTTATCTACATTGATAAGGTAATTACTATTAGTGAGGTACATGATGAAAAAATGAAGTCTGTCTATGAGAATTATATTTCACAATTAAATATGAGTAGTAAATTAAAACCTAGTAAATCTATGGGATATATATCTAACGTAGAAGACTTTAGAAGAGGTTTAGAGAAGATCTATAAAAATAATTAAGAGTCTCTAATAATCTCTAAGTATTATCTATATACCCCTTATCAACCCTGACAGAGTTATTATAGCAGCATCTGGAGGTCTTGTCAACCCCCCCTAATTGTGCTATAATATGAATACCCGCATTTAACCGATATGGCCAAGAGAACCAAGAACTCAGAGCATTATGTGAATAATAAAGAATTTCTTCATGCTCTGACTGAATTTAAGCAGGAAGTCCAGAAGGCCAAACGGGAAGACACAGCAAGACCTCGTATTCCAAGATACATTGGTGAGTGTTTTCTTAAGATTGCCACTCATCTATCATATAAGCCAAATTTTGTCAACTACATGTTTCGGGAAGACATGATTTCTGATGGCATAGAAAATTGTGTTCAGTATATTGACAATTTTGATACAAACCGAGGAAATCCCTTTGCATATTTTACTCAAATTATATGGTATGCCTTTTTGAGAAGAATTGAGAGAGAAAAGAGACAGTTAGATATCAAAACTAAACTACTCGAACAAACTGGATTTGATGAGGTATTTGTTTCTGATAAAAATATTCTCGATGGAAGCGATTCCGATTACAATGGAATCAAAAATTCTGTACACAGTAAAATGATCTATAACTGATGAAAGTTGCAATTATTACGGATCAACACTTTGGTGTTAAGAAGGGTAGTAAGATATATCATGAATACTTTAAAAAATTTTATGATGAGATCTTTTTTCCAACACTAGAGAGAGAAAATATTACTACAGTGATTGACATGGGTGATACCTTTGACAATCGAAAGGTTATTGATCTTTGGAGTTTGAAGTGGGCTCAGGATAACTTTTATGATCGTCTTGACAGTATGGGTATTACAGTATATACTATAATTGGAAACCATACAGCATACTATAAAAACACTAATGAAGTAAACACAATTGAAGTTACTCTCGGTAAGTATAAAAATTTAATTTCAATTCCAGAAACTATTGAGCATACAATTGGTGGCCTAGACATTCTCTTTATTCCTTGGATAAATGAGGAAAATCAATCCAAGACATTTGATATGATAAGTACTTCAAAATCTAAAGTGGTTATGGGGCATTTGGAGTTGAGTGGTTTTTCAATGTATAAGGGAATGATTCAGGAGAACGGATTAGATCCAAGTATATTTTCAAAATATCGTCGAGTATTTTCTGGCCACTATCACACTCGTAGTAATAATGGTAAGATATTTTATCTAGGAAATCCCTATCAAATGTATTGGAATGACTGTGGAGATTCTAGAGGATTTCATATCTTTGATACTGAAACACTCAAACTAACTTCAATAGATAATCCATTTGAGCTATTCAAAAAAATATACTATGAGGATACAGATTATCTGACATTTGATTTCTCTACCTGTGAAAATAAATACATTAAATTAATTGTTGAGAAAAAAACTAATCAACTAAACTATGATACATTTTTAGATAAACTGGTTTCATCAAATTGTCATGAGGTTAAAATTGTTGAAAATATAAATTTAAACTCTAAAAGTGTAGACATCAATCAAATTGAAGATACAATTTCAATATTAAATAGCTATGTGGAAGATTCTGAAATTTCTCTCAACAAAAAAACTATCAAAAATTATCTAGAAATGATTTATAGGGAAGCGTGTGAGGTTGAGTAATGTACGTTATAGCTTTAAGGAACAATATATCTGAAGGATTCTATGCAGTTGAAAATGAATATGGAGAGAAAATCTTATATATTTTTTCAAATGAAGATGATGCAGAAAGATATGTTGGTCTCTTGGAAGCAGATAACTACCCGAAGTTAAAAGTTATTGAAATTAAAGACGATACTGCAATAGAAACCTGTAAGAGAAATAACTACACATATATGATAATTACTCCTGATGATTTAATGATTCCTCCAGATTACCATGATACTCTTTAAAAAAATTTCTTGGCGTAACTTTTTAAGTACCGGAAATCATCCAACTGAAATTGAATTGAATGATAATGAGACTACTTTAATTATTGGTTCTAATGGTGCTGGTAAAAGTACTGTTCTTGATGCGCTAACATTTGTTCTTTTCAATAAGCCTTTTCGAAAAATTAATAAGCCACAACTCATAAATTCTCAGAATGATCGAGAATGTCTAGTTGAAATTGAATTTGAAATTGGTCCCAATAACTGGAAAGTCATTCGTGGAATGAAGCCAAATATTTTTGAAATTCATAAGAATGGACAAAAACTAGCTCAGAGTGCAGATATTAAGGATGATCAAAAACTTTTAGAACAAACAATCTTAAAGTTAAATTATAAATCCTTTACTCAAATTGTTGTCCTGGGTTCAACAAATTTTGTTCCCTTCATGCAATTAACAGCTTCAAATCGTCGAGAAGTTATTGAAGATCTTTTAGACATTAAAATCTTTTCTTCGATGAATGATATTGTAAAGAATAAGATCCGGGATAATCGAGATGATATTAAGAGATTGGAACTTAAGCTAGAATCTTTTGATGATAAAGTTCAGATGCAACAATCCTTTATTAATCAATTGGAAGAACGTGGAAAACAAGATATTCTTAATCGGGAAAGTAAGATTGAGCAACTATATGAATTAGATGAAAGCTGCCAAACTAATAATATTACTCTCTCTGAAAAAGTTAAAACTTTTACTGATGAACTTGAGTTACTTTCTAATCCAACTGAAAAGCTTAAAAAATTAGGAACACTGAAGGGTAAGTTATCTCAAAAGGTATCTGTGATTACTAAAGAGCATAAATTTTTCAGCGATAATTCAGTTTGTCCTACATGTACTCAGAAGATTGATGAAACCTTCCGATCAAATAAACTTGAGGAAGCCCAATCCAGTGCCAAAGAACTACAAGATGGTTATAAAAATCTTCAAAGAGCAATTCTGGAGGAAGAATCCAGAGAAAAAACTTTTATCAAATTATCTAGACAGGTTACTGACTTAACTAATGAAGTTTCGCAAAATAATACTAAAGTATATGAATATCGAAAACAAGTTAAACAACTCCAATCGGAAATTCAAAAAATTACCGAACAGCTTGAAAATCAAAATATTGAACACGAAAAGTTAGAATCCTATTTAAGTTCTTTAGATGAAGTTAAGTCAAATCTATTAACACTAAAGGATAGTAACGGCTACTATGATTTTATTTACCTTCTGCTTAGGGATGGTGGAGTAAAGACTCAAATTATCAAACACTACCTTCCTCTAATTAATCAGAAGGTAAATGAATATCTTCATATGCTAGATTTTTATATTAATTTTAGTCTTGATGAAGAATTTAATGAACGCATCAGAACTCCAATTCATGAAAGTTTTTCATACACTTCATTTAGTGAGGGGGAGAAGATGCGAATTGATTTAGCTCTACTCTTTACTTGGAGAGAGGTTGCCAGACTTAAAAATTCAGTTAATACAAATCTTCTCATTATGGATGAGGTTTTTGATAGTTCCTTGGATGGATTTGGTACGGATGAGTTTTTGAAAATTATTCGTTATATTATTAAGGATGCTAATATATTTGTGATTTCTCATAAGTCTGAATTGCATGACAAATTTGAAAGTGTCATACGATTTGACAAGGTGAAGGGATTTAGTCGTATAGTCTAAATAGTTTAAAACTGTCTCATGACAACTCCAAATTGGCAGCATCACTCCAAGAAGGAGCAGAAACGCCATCTAAAACCACAAGCACTCCGGCAGGCAAAAAAACGTCTAGCCCAATTTAAAAAGTGTCACAGCCCTCGCCCCAAAGGCGGGGGTTTTTCGTATTGTATGTTCAGTTATCCAAAAGAACATGCCTATCAATCACGAAGTCAAAGGAAATCTGGCCCGCCTATTGGCAACAGAAGATCTCGTAGTGGAGCACCGTAAGGTCTCTACAGCTTGCTTTAATGTCCATACTAGGGTTTTGACCCTCCCGATCTGGGACAGGGCTTCTGGGGGCGTATACGACCTTCTGGTGGGCCATGAGGTTGGACATGCACTTTATACCCCGACAGAAGAATGGGGTGAAGTTGAAAGTGTTCCAAAATCCTTTGTGAATATCACTGAAGATGCTCGTATTGAAAAATTAATGAAGCGTCGATATGCTGGATTGAATAAGACATTTTATTCTGGTTATAAGGAATTATATGATGATGACTTTTTTAGTATTGCTGACATTGATCTTAATAAGTATAATTTAGCGGATCGAATTAATCTTCACTGTAAGATTGGTAATTTTACTGATATTCCATTTGATGATGAAGAACTAGAAATTTTAAATATTGTTAATGATGCAGAAACTTTTGAAGAGTCTGTTTATGCTGCAAAATTAATTTACAAATATTGTAAGGATGAGATGGAGAATCTTGCATCATTGACTGGTCATATTGAAGTATTGGAATCTGGTCAGGGCAGCGGTGATTCCAAGCAAGTTGAAAGTATTCCCTCAGATGGTACTGATGGTGCTGGTGATGGACAACCCAATACTGGGCAGGAAACTGGTGAAAAATCTTCGGATTCTGATAAAGTAAATACTGATGGAAAGGATAATAAGCCAACTGGTAGTCATACTGATGATAAGTTGAAAGAGCCAGAGATTCTTACTTCTCAAAATTTAGAAAATGCTATTAATAATCTCAATGACCCAGAATCTGAAGAAATTGCTTACGTTGAAGTTCCAAAAATTGATTTGAAAAAACTTATTGTGCCTCCAGAAAAAATCCATAGTCTTATTAATGTGCATAATAAGACTATCATTTCTAGTGATTCATACGCAGCCGAACTTTACACAAAAATTGATTCATCCTATGCAAAATTTAAAAAAAATATTCAAAAAGAAGTAAATTATCTAGTAAAGGAATTTGAATGTAAAAAAGCTGCAGATTCCTATGCCAGAGCATCAACTTCTCGAACTGGTGTTTTAGATACTCGGATGATTCATACCTATAAGTATAATGAGGATTTATTTAAAAAGGTAACTACCTTTGCTGATGGTAAAAGTCATGGATTGATCTTTATTCTAGATTGGTCTGGGTCTATGGATAAGGTTATGCTCAATACCGTTAAACAACTGTTTAATATAATTTGGTTCTGTAAGCGAGTTGGAATTCCCTTTGATGTGTACGCATTTACTGAAGAGTATTATGAAATTGACCCTGTAGCTTTCTACCGAATTCCAAAAAAACATTCATATCAAAAAGCAGAAAATGTACTCAATATTGGTCCAGATCTTAATTTACTCAATCTTATTAGCAGTAAGTGTAATTTACAAACCCTAGAAACTCATATGAAAAATGTGTATAGAATGGCATATGAGTTTGCTAATAGCTATAGTAATGGGTACTTTACTCCTCCTCAGCTCACTCTTTCTGGAACTCCCCTGAATGAATGCTTAGCTTGTCTTCATGAATTAATTCCAGAATTCAATAAGCAAAACAGAGTTCAGAAACTTCACTGTATTGTCTTAACCGATGGTGAGGCAAATAATTCAACTTATCATAAAGAATTTGAAAGAACCTCTCTAAGTGGAACCCCGACTAGATATTTTGGAGTAAATTATTTTGGGATAAATACTGCTCTTAGAATTCGCAAAACTGGAAGGACTTATAGTGTTAATAAAAATTCTTTGGGACTTGGATCCTCCGCAGGAGTAACTAAATGCATTATCGATTCTCTTCGAGACAGTTATCCCGAAACTAGTTTTATTGGAATTCGTCTTCTTGGTTCCGGAGATTGTTCTAATTTTTATCGTAACTACTTTGAATATGGAGAACAGCAGGATCTCGCCCGAGAAGAGTGGAAACGTGAAAGGTCTATTACAATTGTTGATAGAGCGGGATATCACAAATATTTTGGATTCCCATCAGATAGTCTTTCAAATAATTCTACAATCTCAATATATGCTACTGAAATTACAAAAACAGCTCTAACCAGTGCATTTAAGAATTCTCTAAATGCTAAAAAGTTGAATAAAAAATTTCTTAATGAACTTGTAGAACTTATTGCATAATATAAATACTTAAAATATCAGTTTAAGTTCATGAATCTTGTAGAATCTTATTTCAATATGTACTCTCATACAAATTTTGATCAGGATTTGTATGAGGTACTTTTAGAAATTTGCATATCCCAACAGCTTTTTGAAACTGTAGAGGAATGTGAATATTTTTCTGAGCAATTAGTTGTTGAGGATTTAACCCTTCAATTTTTACATGATTTTGCTGAATCTCATGAGCTTGACATATCAGATTTTCTTGAAGAAGCAGCAGCAGGAACAGTTGCTAGACTTGGCTTACAAGCAGCTAGGGGTGTTGTTAATGCTCTTAGTAAATCTGGTAGAATGAAGGTTCCTGGCCTTGATGGTGGAGCTTTAGGTAGACAGGCTATGGAGAAGGGTGCTAATGTAGTTAAGGGTGCCGCAGCTTCTAGCTCTGTCCGATCTGCAAGAGCAGCTAGAGGTCCTGGAGTAGAATTTCAAAAGCCTGGCAAGTATCTTGATATGCTTAAGGCAAAGACTCCAACCGCTGGATCCCCAGCAGCTAAGCAACCATCACAGCAGTCTTTAGATGCTAGAAATTGGATGAAGCTTAGTAAGGCAGCAGAACCTTATGTGCCAGCTAAGCCTAAGCCAGCTCCACAACCTAAAGTGGATTTATTCAATATGCCAGCTAAAACTACTGGTGGTGCCTCTGGCCCTCGTTGGCAAGATTGGAAAACTGTTGGTGGTGCCTCTGGTCCCCGTCCTGGCAAAACAATTCGTGCTACTGGTCCAACTGGCAATTTTCCACAACTTGATAGATTTATTAATAGACCAGCTCCTGGCCCATTAACTACATCTACACAGGCTTTGAATATTGGTAGAGGACTTAGAACAGCCGCTACACTTGGACTTGGTGCAGCAGCTATGCAATCCTCTACGTCATCTAAAGATACTCCAAGCACTACATCTACTGATAAGTATAATACGAAGGATACTGACGGTACTGTGCGTAGTCGTTTAGCAGTTGGTCCAAAAAATGTTGGTCCAAAAATTGTTGGTCCTAAGAAGGTTGGAACAGTTGCTCAAGCATTTGATAAAGAATATGCTAAGCAAAAATCTTCTGGAGCTAAAAGTTTTAGTTTTCAGGGTAAGCAGTATACTACAGATTCTTATGATCCCTTTGATATTGTCATGAATCATCTTCTTGATGAGGGATATGCTGATGATGTTGAAGGGGCTGAAGTTATTATGATTAATATGAGTGAAGAGTGGAGAGAAAATATTATTGCAGAGAAGACCCGTTTTGCTAAAGAAACTGGAATAAATTATAGAAAGGGTAAAAAGCAGCCTGAGGGTGGAAGTGCTAAGGGTGATAAAGCATACCAATCAGTTAATCGTATGATGCGTAATACGCAGGGGAGACCTGAAGGCCAACGTCCAAAGACTAGAGGGGAGAAACCCCCTGCTGCTGGAGAACGTGGTTCTGAAAGAAAATCACCTGAACAAATTGTGAAGAATCGTCGTGCAACTAGGGAAAGGGGGCAAGATTTAATGCATTCTAGATATGACTAAGACCAGTTGAAAAACTGTCACACCGGGGGCTCACAGCCCCCTTTTTTTGTTTTATTATTGGCTTGTTGAACAAACACATCACTGATGACTTTCAAAAACATGATGAACGACGATCAAATTTTTCAAGATCTCAAAACTAATTTTGGTCCAGAAATTACCTCTGGTGATATTCGGGGATATTGTGCTTCTAAAAATATTTCGTATCCCACTGTAACTCGTCGCCTTGAGCAGTTTAAAGTTGCACACGGTAAGTGGAATTTGGAGGTAACTTCCGAAGTGGTAGATCAAATCGAACAGGCATACGTTTCTCCTTCAGCTGTGCCAGCTATTGAACAAAATCTTATTCCGAGTAAAGATGCTAATTTCGTCAGCTTTGGTAACTTTTCGGATATTAAAAAAATTATTTCTTCTCGTCTTTTCTACCCTGTCTTCATTACTGGCCTTTCTGGTAACGGAAAAACTTTTGCTGTGGAGCAAGCTTGTGCTCAGCTTAAGCGTGAATTGATTCGGGTAAATATTACAGTTGAAACTGATGAAGATGATCTTATCGGTGGATTTCGATTGGTTGATGGCGATACTGTTTGGCATAATGGTCCAGTCATCGAAGCCCTTCAACGAGGTGCTGTGCTACTCCTTGATGAAATTGATCTTGCTTCAAATAAAATCCTATGCCTTCAGTCTATCTTGGAGGGAAATGGTGTATTTCTGAAGAAGACTGGTCAGTTTGTTAAGCCCGCAAAAGGATTTACCATTCTTGCCACTGCCAATACTAAGGGTAAGGGTTCGGATGATGGCCGTTTTATTGGAACTAATGTACTTAATGAGGCCTTTCTGGAACGATTCTGCGTTACCTTTGAACAAAAATATCCACCTGTAGCAACTGAAATTCGTATTCTCACCAAAATGGCGGTAAGCCTTGGTATTGAGGATCCAAATGAATTCTGTAAAATGTTGGCAGATTGGGCAGATGTAATTCGTAAAACTTTCTATGATGGTGGTATTGAGGAAATTATTTCCACTCGTCGATTGGTTCATATTATTCGGGCATATTCAATATTCAAAAATAAGTCCAAATCAATTCGTTATTGCATTAATCGATTTGATGATGACACTAAAACTTCCTTCTTGGAACTGTATGATAAAGTCGATGCCTCATTTGTTTCTGATGAAAGTGCTGAGCAAACTGAAACCGTAGATAATTCTTCGGACACGGTTGACAGTAGCGTATCTTTTTGATATAATACGGGGAGGCTTGACCTCCCCATTTACTTGGTAATTAACTATGGACAATACAAACAATTTTTGGAAATATGAGGAAGACAAAACTCTCAGAGAAATTGAGAATTATATTGTCGGAACCTACAACGCTCACTACGCATCTGAAAAATCTAAAGTTCAGGTTCTTGATATTATTGATGCGATTGGTGATGGAATTCCCTTTTGCCGCACTAATTTAATTAAGTATTCTGCTAGGTTTGGTAAGAAAAATGGATTTTCAAAACTTGATGCTTTGAAGATCATTCACTACGGCATTCTAATGTATCATTTTGCCGGTTTTCATAATAAAATTGCAGATCCCCATGAAACTTTCTGATAAAACTTTCTCACTCCTTAAAAATTTTGCATCAATCAATCAGTCACTTCTTTTCAAAAGTGGAAATAAGTTAAAAACTATTTCTCTGATGAACAATATTTTTGCTGAAGCAACTATTTCAGAAAATATTCCCTGTGATTTTGGAATTTATGATCTGAACCAATTTTTAAATGGTATTGCACTTCACCAAAATCCTGAAATTGATTTTGAAAATTCGTCGTATCTTACAATTGTTGGTGGTGCTTTGGTAAGTAAGTATTACTTTTCTGATCCAAGTGTAATTGTAAGCCCCCCAGAAAAGGAAGTTGTTCTTCCGACAGAGGATGTATGTTTTGAGCTTTCTTCAGATCAACTTGAAAAGCTAATTAAAGCATCTTCTGTTCATCAGGTTTATGATTTAAGTGCCATTGGTGACGGTGAGACTATTAGTCTCAAGGTTTGGGATAAGGAAAATTCCACATCTAATGAGTTTTCAATTCCTGTAGGCAAGACTGATTCAGTCTTTACTTTTAATTTTAGAGTTGAAAATCTTAAAATTCTTCCTGGAAAGTATGAAGTTGTAATATCTAGACACAATTTTTCCAGATTCCGCCATTGCACTCTGGATCTGCTATACTACATTGCGCTTGAACCAGATTCCTCATTCAATTAATGAACATCTTTGTGACTGACCAGTGCCCGGTGATTTCTGCCGTGGCACTTCCCGATAAACACGTTGTAAAAATGCCCTTGGAGACCTGTCAAATGGTCTCTGTCATCTTCTCCAAGTGGTATTATGGTTGGGGCACCATTCCCAAGAAGGACGGCACCTCCTATAATACAGAGAAGGGTGCCTTCCGTAATCATCCCTGTACCCAATGGGCAGCAAAATCACATGAGAACCTTGCCTGGTTGATTCGGCACGGTTATGCTCTTTGTAATGAGTATCGGCATCGTTATGGCAAAATTCATGCTTGCTTTGATGGTCTTCAAGCAGCAGAAGTTATCTTCCTTGATAACTCTGGCAAAAGTCTTCACATCTACAATAATGTGGTAGAATTCACAAGGGCAATGCCTGATGAGTTCAAGTGCGATACTTCAATTAATACATTCACTGCCTACAAAATGTATATTGCCTCCAAACCCTGGGTCGCTGATAATTATCTTCGCATCCCCGAAAGAAAACCTGATTGGATTTAATTATGAAAGAACGAAGTGATTTCTTATTTGTAGAGAAATACCGTCCAAATAAAATTGCGGATTGTATTCTTCCTGATGACATTAAAAAAACTTTTTTGGAGTTTGTTGAGAAGGGTGAGATTCCAAATCTTCTTCTTGCAGGCCCTCCAGGAATTGGTAAGACAACAGTAGCAAAAGCATTATGTAATGAATTGGGAGTAGATTTTTATGTTATCAACGGATCTGACGAAGGACGATTTTTGGACACGGTACGGAACCAAGCAAAGAACTTTGCTTCGACCGTATCACTTCATGCAACTTCTAAACATAAAGTCATCATCATTGACGAATGTGATAACACGACCAACGATGTACAACTCCTTCTCCGGGCTAATATTGAGACGTTTTATAACAACTGTAGATTCATCTTCACATGTAACTACAAAAACAAAATCATTGAACCACTTCATTCCCGTTGTGCCGTTGTGGAGTTTGGAATTAAGCCCAAAGACAAACCAAAACTTGCAGCAAAGTTCTTTGAACGGCTCAAAACGATCCTGGATCAAGAAAAAATTGAAGCAGATGATAAAGTTCTAGCACATCTGATTCAAAAACACTTTCCAGATTGGAGAAGAGTTCTTAATGAATGTCAACGACATTCTACCTCCGGTAGGATTGACTCTGAGATTCTTTCTACATTTTCTGATGTTAGAGTAAACGAATTAATTAAACATTTACGTGAAAAAAATTTCACAGAAGTTCGTAAGTGGATTGTTTCTAATATGGATAATAATCCCAATACTATTTTGCGTAAGGTATATGATTCCTTATACGAATACCTAGATGGTCCAAGTATTGCAGAAACCGTTTTAATTATTGCAAAGTATCAATATCAATCGGCATTTGTTGCGGATCAGGAAATAAATTTACTTGCAGCGTTGACTGAAATTATGGCAGTGGGGAAATTTAAATGATTAATTTTCAAGCAGAGAGTAAGCTTAGTGGTGATGAATTTGAATCTAAGGTTGAGGCAGATTTAATTGCTAGGGGATTTACTAATATTGAAAAAAATGTATGCATTCAACTTGCTGGATGTGAAATTGATTTTATAGCTGATGGGTATGAATATTGTGAGTGTAAGGGCGGAAATCCTGGACATAAAAAACGACCAGGAGCACTTAGGACTGATAATGTCAAGAAAGCGATTGCATCTGGAGCACTGATTAAATACTATAATCCACATATTAACTATGTGATTTATTTTTCAGCAAAACCCAAGTTAAATTCTTATTCAGATAGATCGCTTAAGACTGCTGTAATTTCTGGAATAGTTGATGAGATTAGGTATCTGGAATGAAAAGACTGAATAGTAATGATAGTCTAATTGAAGTTAGAGTTAAATCTACTCCACAAAATGTGAAAGAATCTAATGAGAATTTGTTTCGATCTACATGGAATTTACCACAAGCTGCAAAGCACTGTGGAATGTCAAATAAGGAAATGAAACTTATTTTCTTTGAATACTTAAAGTACAATTATCCAGATTATGAAGATAGAACTTAAGGAGTGGTTAAACTCAATAAACCAGACAAAGACTAATATTATGGACACGGATCCGGACAGCGTAAGTTCCTATGTGCCATTTGTCATCAATAAGTGTCTTTCTGGCTCTATTGATTCTATAATGTATTCTAATGAGATGAATATATACTCATCTTTAGATAAAAAATTACAATATGACTTTTACATAAATACTTTAAGAAAAAGGGCGAGATTTTCTCCCTGGCTCAGAAAGGAAATTGACAAAGATCTTGAATGTGTCAAATCTTACTATGGTTATAGTAATGAGAAGGCAGAACATGCTTTGAAAATTTTAACTAAAGATCAAATTAAACTTATTAGAGATAAGATTGAAATTGGAGGAATGAAATGAGCGTTGTACAAGAGCCGGAAGTGAATTGGTCGCCAGATAAGATGGTGGAAGTGATTTTAAATGAACCTGACGATTTTTTGAAGGTTCGTGAGACTCTTACTAGAATTGGTGTAGCTAGTAGAAAGGAGAAGACACTATATCAGTCCTGCCATATTTTACATAAGCAGGGAAGATATTATATTGTTCACTTCAAGGAGTTGTTTGCTCTCGATGGTAAACATGCTAATTTGACAGTGAATGATGTACAACGCAGAAATCGTATTACTCAACTTCTTGCCGATTGGGGACTTATTTCTGTTGTTGATGTAGACAAAATTATGGATATTGCCCCACTGAATCAAATTAAGGTCCTTTCCTACAAGGAAAAGGATGAGTGGACTCTTGAAACTAAGTATAATATTGGTAAAAAGAAAAAGTTGCAGGAAACCGAATAATCTTGTGGGGAGTTCAACACTCCCCTTTTTTATGCTCGATACTATATAATATGATGTTGCCTTCGGGGACATTATTAACTTACAGACGCTTAAAGGAGGTCTATCATGTTTGGAACAAGTTCGTTTACACTTTCAGTACCAGAAACTGCAAAGTACCTTTTAGAGATACAAAAAAATAGTATTGGTATGGATGAGTGGTTTAAGAGATTTGATAGTGCGTTTGATACGCACACAAATTATCCACCATACAATTTAGTCAAAGAAAGTAGTGTTGAATTTAAATTAGAAATCGCACTTGCTGGATACAAAAAAGAAGATATTAGGGTATCTACAGAAGAAAATATACTTACCCTTGATGTGGCAGAAGATAAAAAATCTAAAAATGCTATCGAATATCTTCATAATGGAATAGCAAAAAGAAGATTGAAAAGAACTTGGACCTTATCCGACGATGTTGTAGTTGGTGATGTTTCTTTTGAAGATGGGTTGCTTGTAATTAAACTAAATAAAGTTATCCCAGAACATCAGAAACGTAAGGTATATGAAATCATTCAATGATTTTATTTCAGAAGCAACATTTGCTGTAATTGGTAAAACCAGTTCTTATGGTCCTGGGTTGTATGGAAATAAAACTGCAAGTGGCGAAGTTTTAAGTCCATCAACTCCAGGAATTGCTCATAAAACTTTACCTCTTGGTAGTGATGTGCGATTAACAGATCCAAAGACCAGAAGAAGTGTAGTTACAAAGGTGATTGATCGTGGTCCCTATGAGGGAGATAGATCGGCGGATCTTACAACACAGACCACACGAGATTTGGGCTTTAAGGATTATAAAGAATTTGGGGTAAGAGATATTGATGTAACTCCAGTAAAACGCAAATCACGTAAGTATTGATATGAAACTGGAAGAATTTGTTGAACAAAAAATTACCTTCAAGTATCATGAAAATCTTAATCCAAAACTTTGGAATGATACTGTTCTAAAGTCTGAGATTAAAATTAAGTTAATCCGTATTGGGAATGCTTGGGCAGATTTTGCAAATATTCCAAGAACTGCAATTAAGGACATGGTTATAGTTGGAGGAAATGCCAACTATAACTATACAAAATTTTCTGATATTGATCTACATTTAATTGTCAATAAAAAAGATTTGCCAGATTGTCCTGATCTTATTGATGACTACTTAAAGGATAAGAAGCAACTTTGGGCATTGACCCACGATATTAAAATATACGGTCATGATGTTGAACTGTATGCGGAGGAGGAAGGTACAGCTCGTCCTTCCAATCAGGGGGTATACTCTGTTAAATATGGTAAGTGGTTAGTCAAACCAAAGAAGTTAAATCCTAATGTAGATGTTGGGTTGCTTAAAAGGAAAACTCGTGATATAATGGATATGATTGATATTTTCATTTCTGGAAAATCTGATGATATTTCTGAGATGAATAAGTTGAAGGAAAAAATTAGAAATATGAGATCTGTTGCAATTCAAAGGGGGGGTGAGTTTTCTCTTGAAAATTTAGTCTTTAAGGAATTGCGTAATAATGGGCACCTAGCTAAATTTTCCCAATACATCAATTCAAAACAAGTAAAGGAATTGTCTCTTTAATTATATGTCTATAAAAATTGCATTATTGAAGTCTAATGAGGAAGTTATTTGTGATATGAAGGAAGTTCTATCTGAGGATAGATTAGTTTCCTACTGCTTCACTAAGCCCTATGTTGTTACAATTACGGATAAACTTCGTGGAAAGGAAAAATCTTATAAACTATCATTTACTCCCTGGATAATATTGTCTGAGGATACTGAGTTTTATATAAATCCTGACTGGGTAGTATCGATATATAATCCTGTAAAGGAAGTTGAAGAATCTTACTTGGAGAATGTAAATGGACGATCTTGAGTATATTGACATGTACAGCGAACTTGAACCAGAAGTTACAGTTGAATCTGAAGAAATTGAAGATATTGCGGTTAAGTGCATTCTTTTAAAGAATGGTACTTATATTGTATCTAAAATTGAAGAACTTGTTGTGGATTTTGGGATGCCAAATTGTAGGTTAATAAATCCTAAAGAAATTTTAAATGAAATTCCCCGCCTCGTCTCCTGGCCAAGATACACGAGTCAAACTGAGGTAATGACCTCCTCCGAGAATTTCTTGACAATCTGCGATCCCGATGCTAAAATGTTGGAACAGTATATGAAATTATCCGACTAATGCGGTTTTATACAAATGTTCAATTAGTAGGAAATGAATTTTTAGTTCGGGGATATGAAAATGGGAGCAGCTTCCTATCCAGAGAAAAGTATTCACCAACACTCTTTTTAGTAACAGACAAACCGAGTGAATATAAAACTCTTGATGGGAGGTATGTTGAGCCAATTAAGCCAGGATTTGTCCGGGATTGTCGAGAATTTTTTGCAAAATACAAGGACGTAGATAATTTTAACATCTATGGTAATGATAGATTTATCTATCAGTTTATCTCAGATAATTACTCTGAAACTGAGGTAAAGTTTGATATTAAAAATATTAATATTATCACCATTGATATTGAAGTTGCTTCTGAGGGAGGATTTCCAACTGTTCAAGATTGTTGTGAAGAGCTTTTAGCTATTACAATTCAAAATGCATCCACAAAGGAAATCATTACCTGGGGGTGCAAACCCTTTACAACTAAGCAGAAAAATTCCGAATATATTCAATGTGCTGATGAGGCAAATCTTCTTAGTAGATTTCTCTACTATTGGGAAAACAACTTCCCAGATGTAGTTACTGGGTGGAACTGTAGTCTCTATGATATGCCATATATCTCAAAGAGAATAGCTAGAATACTTGGAGAAACTGCAGCTAAAAGACTTTCCCCATGGAAACTTGTTTCTGAAAAGGAAATTCAAATTAATCATAAAGATCATATCATATGTGATATTGCTGGAGTTACTATTCTAGATTATCTAGATCTCTATAAAAAATTCACTTATGTGAATCGGGAATCCTATCGATTAGATTACATTGCTGAAGTTGAACTTGGTCAAAATAAGCTAGATCACTCTGAATTTGAAACCTTTAAAGAATTTTATACTAAGGACTGGCAAAAATTTATAGAATACAATATTATTGACGTAGAACTTGTTGATCGCTTAGAGGATAAGCTTAAGCTAATTGAGCTTGCAATTACCATGGCATTTGACGCTAAGGTAAATTTTGCAGATGTTTTCTATCAGGTGAAGATGTGGGATAGTATTATCTACAACTATCTTAAAAAACAAAATATTGTAATTCCCCCAAAGGAGCATTCTCAAAAAGATGAAAAGTATAAGGGTGCCTATGTAAAGGAACCTGTTCCTGGAAAATATGATTGGGTTGTGAGTTTTGACTTAAATTCACTATATCCCCACTTGATTATGCAGTATAATATTTCTCCAGAAACTTTGGTAGATACTAGACATCCTTCAGCATCTATTGATAAGATTCTTGAGCAGAAGATTTCGTTTAAAGATTACTCAGAATATTCGGTATGTCCAAATGGTGCAATGTACCGAAAGGATATTCATGGATTTCTTCCTCAATTGATGCAGAAGATTTATGATGAACGAGTCATCTATAAGAATAAGATGATTGCAGCTAAGAAGGAGTATGCTAAGAAAAAAACTAAAGACTTAGAAAAGGAAATTGCAAGATACAATAATATCCAAATGGCTCGGAAGATTCAATTGAATTCTGCCTATGGTGCAATTGGCAATCAATATTTTAGGTATTATAAGCTTGAGAATGCTGAGGCAATCACCACATCTGGTCAAGTATCAATCCGATGGATTGAGGCTAAAATGAATAAGTACTTAAACAAAGTTACTAAAACTAGGGGAATCGATTATGTTATTGCCTCAGATACTGATTCCCTGTATCTTAACTTGGGTCCCATGGTTGATGCAGTATTTGCGGGAAGAGAGAAGACTAGTCAAGCAATTGTTTCATTTCTCGATAAAATCTGTAGGGTGGAACTTGAAAAGTATATTGAAAGTTCTTACCAAGAATTAGCAGAATATCTGAATGCTTATCAGCAGAAGATGAGCATGAAACGTGAAAATATTGCGGAACGTGGAATCTGGACTGGTAAGAAGCGTTATGCTTTAAATGTCTGGGATTCTGAGGGAGTGCGGTTTCAAGAACCTGAATTGAAAATTATGGGACTTGAAGCCATTAAGTCTTCAACTCCATCTGCATGTAGGGGAAAGATTAAACAGGCAATCAAACTTATGATGGTTGGAACTGAAAGTGATGTTATATCATTTATTGATGAGTTTAGGAGAGAGTTTCCTAAACTTCCGTTAGACCAGATCTCATTTCCACGTTCTGCAAATGAAATAAGTAAGTATCGATGCCCAGATTTTATCTACAAGAAATCTACTCCGATTGCTGTTCGAGGAGCACTTCTATATAATCATATGCTCAGAGTTAACAATTTAACTAACAAGTATAGTACTATTGGTGATGGAGAAAAGGTAAAATTTTGCTATCTCAAAAAGCCAAATCCAATGGGTGAAAATGTTATTTCATATCTTCAAGAATTGCCAAAGGAATTTGGCCTTCTTAACTACGTAGATTATAACCTTCAATTTACAAAAACATTCTTAGATCCAATCACGTCAATTCTCAATAGTATTGGTTGGTCACATAAAAAAACACACACACTAGAATCTTTATTCACTTGAGGTACTTATGGATTTTTTAAAAGATATTGTAAAAGAGATTGGTGGAGAATACACCCAACTTGCAGCAGATATTGTTGAAAATGAAACTTATGTGGACACGGGTTCATACATCTTTAATGCTCTTGTTAGCGGGAGTATCTTTGGTGGGGTATCTGGTAATAAAATTACTGCAATTGCGGGCGAATCAAGTACTGGGAAAACTTTCTTCAGTCTTGCCGTCGTTAAGAATTTTCTTGATAATAATCCTACTGGATATTGTCTGTATTTTGATACTGAAGCTGCAATCACACGATCCCTACTTGAGAGTAGAAGTATTGACACAACTCGCTTGGTTGTTGTCAATGTTGTCACCGTAGAAGAATTTCGTGGAAAAGCACTCAAGGCAGTTGATCTGTATATGAAGAAGCCTGAGGGGGATCGCAGTCCCTGTATGTTTGTCCTAGACTCTCTGGGAATGCTTTCGACCAGCAAGGAGATTAACGATGCCCTGAACGACAAGGAGGTGAGGGATATGACCAAATCTCAACTCATCAAGGGGGCATTCCGTATGCTCACACTGAAACTAGGTCAAGCAAACATTCCAATGATCGTGACGAATCACACTTATGATGTGATTGGTGCTTATGTTCCCACCAAGGAAATGGGAGGTGGTAGTGGTCTCAAGTATGCCGCATCTACTATTATTCATCTATCCAAGAAAAAGGAAAAGGACGGAACAGAAATCATTGGCAATATTATCAAATGCAAGACTGCCAAATCTCGTTTAAGTAAGGAGAATCAAGATGTTGAAGTCCGTTTGTTCTATGATGAGCGTGGTTTGGATAGGTACTATGGCCTTCTTGAGCTTGGTGAGCTTGGGGGAATGTGGAAGAACGTCGCAGGACGTTACGAAATGGATGGCAAGAAAATCTATGCAAAACAGATTTTAGCAGAACCAGAAAAATATTTTACAGACGAAGTAATGCAAAAACTTGATGTAATTGCCAGAGGGGAATTTTCTTATGGATCGACTTTGTGATTTAATTAAGGTATATCCAAATGCCTTAGATTTGAATATGTGCCAATTTTTAATAGATTTCTATGATTTGAATACCAACCTTCACGAAAGACTTGAAAATGATAGGAAGCCAAATTTTACACAAATTAATCTCACTGAGAATTATAATTTAAGTGAAGAATTGACCCTAGTTCATGAGACACTAGTGAATGAAACAATTAGGTATCGAAATTTGTACTACGAATTTATTGATTCTCGTTGTTTTCCTGAAGAACATGCATTTGAGCAGTATAGGATTAAGAAGTATGAGAATACTGGAAATGATGCATTTGATACACATGTTGATGTAAAATCCTTAGATACTAGCAGAAGATATCTTTCATTTTTGTGGTATTTAAACGATGTTGAAGTTGGAGGAGAGACCATGTTCAAAGACTTGACACTACACCCAAAGCGTGGTACTCTTGTGATGTTCCCACCAATGTGGATGTATCCGCACAACGGACAGCCCCCTGTAAGTGGTTCAAAATACATTATGAGTACTTACTTACACTATATTTAATGGACAGAATTGAGAGAACAATTTTAAGGAATCTGATTTATGATGATGAGTACTGTAGAAAGGTAATTCCCTTCATCAAGAAGGAATATTTCCACGAAAAAAACGAAAAAACAATCTTTGAAGAAATTTATTCCTTCATTGAAAAGTATAATAAGCTTGTTACCAAGGAAATATTATTCATTGAGGTATCTAAAAGAACTGATTTGAATGAAACCGAAGTTAAGGATATCAATTCAATAATTACAGAATTAAAATCTGAAAGTGTTGAGATTGAGTGGCTAGTAAATTCTACTGAAAAGTGGTGTAAGGAGCGAGCAATCTATCTGGCACTTATGGAATCTGTTCATATTGTTGATGATGAAAGCAGCGATAAGAATCGAGATTCCATTCCTCACATATTGAGTGAGGCACTATCAGTATCTTTTGATCATAATATTGGACATGATTATTTAAAAAACTACAAGGAACGGTATGAATTCTATCACAAGACTGAAAAGAAAATACCCTTTGATTTGGAATACTTTAATAAAATTACAAAGGGTGGTATATCTTCTAAGACTCTCAATATCGCTTTGGCTGGTACAGGGGTCGGAAAAAGTTTATTCATGTGCCACTTTGCTAGTTCCTGCTTACTGCAAGGGCGCAATGTTCTCTACATCACACTTGAGATGGCAGAGGAGAAAATTGCTGAGCGAATTGACGCAAACTTATTAGATGTAAATATTCGAGATTTGGCTGAAATACCAAGGCAGAATTTTGAAACCAAAATTACAAATCTTATGAGGAAAACTGTTGGTACTCTCATTATCAAGGAATATCCAACAGCATCAGCTCATTCGGGACACTTCAAAAGTCTTCTAAATGAATTGGCAATGAAGAAGTCTTTTAAGCCTGATATTATCTTCATAGATTATTTAAATATCTGCTCATCGTCTAGATATAAGGGTAATAATACTAATAGTTACACCTTTATAAAATCTATTGCCGAAGAACTTAGAGGTCTTGCAGTCGAATTTGACGTTCCCATTGTTTCTGCTACTCAGACTACTCGTAGTGGTTATAATAGTTCTAATGTCGAACTTACCGATACTTCTGAATCTTTTGGTCTTCCTGCTACTGCGGATTTCATGTTTGGTCTTATCAGTACTGAAGAATTGGAACAGCGTGGGCAGATTATGGTAAAACAGTTAAAGAATAGATACAATGACCCTACAACAAATCGAAAATTTTTGATTGGCGTTGATAGGGCTAAAATGCGTCTCTACGACGTGGATCAAAATGCACAAAAGGAAATACTTGACTCTGGACAAGAAGTCGAGTATACTAAACAGGAATCTACTAAACAATTTGAGGGTTTTAAATTTTAATGGAAAAGAAAATCGACTTTACTAAGTATACTGAATTTGTAGATGCTGTAACATCTGAGGCGTCCAAGGATTTTTCCTCACTATCTAACCGTATGACTGTTCTCGACAGTGAGGGGGCAAATATTGAAAGACTTCTGACTGCTGGAGTTGGAATCAATGCTGAGGGCGGAGAATTTTTAGAAATTATTAAGAAGATGATGTTTCAAGGAAAACCTTGGAATGAAGATAATAAGACTCATCTCAAAATTGAATTGGGAGATATTATGTGGTATGTCGCACAGGCATGTATTGCTCTAGACATCACTATGGATGAGGTAGTTGCCATAAATGTTAATAAGTTGATGAAGCGTTATCCTGGTGGTTATTTTGATCCATACTATAGTGAAAATAGGAAAGTTGGAGATCTCTAATAAATAAATAAAACTAGTGATGATGCCAGATTTTCTTAGCGTTATTTTTAATAAATTTTTAAATAGCTACGCTGAGGATGGTCAGCACATTAAGAAAGATAGAGACGCATTATTGAATTTGTATCTCTATTTTTCATATTTTATGGATAGCCAGATAAAATTGAAACGTAATGATAAGGAAAGGGCCAAGTATAAAACTCTAAAAAAACTTGGTCTATCCTATATTAAATTAAATGGCAAAAAAATACTTAATCACCTAAGGACATCTGTTTAGTATAATGAAAACTTTTTTAGCTTTCATAAATGAAGCCAAGTCTTATCTTAAGGAAGAAGCTCCTTTACCAGAAATACTAACAGTCAGAGAAGAATATCTCTCAGGAAATTTATTCCGGGATGGTGCATTAGTTGAGCAAATTAGTAGTGGTAAGATTGGAACTGTGATGCGAAGAGGTACTAATTATTTAATATGTCTAACTGATGACGGAGAATTATTTAAGCCTTGGATTACAGATTCTAAAGAACTTTAATAAATAAATATATCTAGAACAAAATTTAAATAGAGATATGTCTAATCCTTGGCAGCAAGTATTTGAAAATTATAGAACTCAAATTGAAGAAGGTTATATTACCGAAAAATATGGCCAGCACAAGAGTGATGAGGCCGAAGAAACACAAGCTCTATATGATCTTCGTAATAAGATGAAGAATATGGGCAAGGAATCTGTAGTTGCTTATTTGAAAAGATCTAAGATGGCTCCAGAAAGAAAGTCTAGACTTGCTAAGGCTTTAGGACTTTCTATAGTTGAAGGAGTTCTTGATGAAAAGATTACAGCCAAGACTGATATTGGAACAGCTATTAAGGATTTTCAATCTTCTACGGATTCTAGATTAGCTGGTAGAAGTCAAGAGTCTAGACAAAAGGCAGCAATTGCTGCGGTTTTAACTGCTCGTCGTGGTGGTAAAAAACTTGCTAAAGAGGAAGTAGATTCTATATTGGAAGCTAAGGCTGGTAAGGTTCATGTAAGAATTACTAAAGAGGATGGATCTACCTTTGAGAAGGATATTATGCCAGCTCAAGTTGCGGAGTATAGAAAAAGATATAAGACTGTAGTTATTCTTGGTGCAGATGAGGGTTCTGCTACTGGTGCTACTTCTGCCGGATCATCTTCATCTAAGATGGAGTCTGCTAATTATATTGAGGAGAAGGGTGATGGCAATCTTGCAAATAACTATCCACCATATGATAAGGTAACTCGTGGTGATGTTATTGCAGGTGCCTTAGGAAAGGATGAAGAAGGTGGAAAGCGTTCACCCAAAAAGAAAAAAATTAAAGCTGAACATTATTCGAATTGGAGAACAGATTTTCCGGAAATAGTTGAAACTACTAAAGCTCAAAAGAGCGTATCTGGAAGGGGTCCAGATTCTTCCGAAGGCGAGAGTAAAAAAAAAAAGAAACCTTCTGAGTCCGAATGTGGTTGTTCACATGAAGTAAAGGAATCTGCAGAAACTCTTGCTCATGAACTTGGGGGAGAACTTGTAGATATTCAGGAATTTAAAGGAATGATTGCTCGCAGTGCAATTAAGGCCTTTACTAAAATTCCTACAAAAATTAAACCGTTGAAGGTTTCTCCAATAAAAACTGCACCTTTGCCAACAAAACCAAGACCAAATCCTTTAATACAACCAATAATTAAACCAGCTCCTCCAGGGCCACTTACAAAACCAGAAAAAGCTCCAATAACTAAACCAGGAACTCCGGGACCACTTACTAAGCCTGATAGAAAGAAGTCACCCAAAATTGAACCAGCTCCTCCAGGACCACTTACTAAGCCTGATAGAAAGACGCCACCACTAACATTACCACCAACAAAAACAAAAACTAAAACTGGCATTTTAGTTCGTCTTGATAATAAGACTGGGACCATATCTCAAGTTGAACCAAAAACTAAGACTCAAACCCAAACCCAAACTTCAATTCCTCCTACTGGCGGTGTGGGCACTTCTAACAAGCCTCCTGGACCTGGAGGAAGATATTTACCAGGTTCTCCTTCTGGTGGATTTAATGTTCCTAACATTATTCCAAAACTCAATGTAAGGCTTCCAGATCCTATTCCAAGGGCAACTCAATTTAGAGTATGATTTTATAAATAAAGATGATGAATTTAATGGAAAAATGGTAAACCTTCTAAAGTTAGTAAAACCACTTATTTTACAACTTGCTAATAATCCTCAGGTAAAGTTACTTGTTGTTCAACTTCTTGAAAAATATGTAAAGACCACCGATAATAGCATTGATGATACAATTGTTGCAACAGTTAAGGTTGCACTCTTCACAAATCAGCTTACTGGTGTGGTAGATACTAAGTTTGTAAAATGATAAGTTGTCTGCTTGCAAATTGGGGCCTCACTATTACTTTGGGGTTTCTACTAGCATTTTCAGAATGGCTTGGTAAAAATAAAAAAATTAAAGAAAATTGTATATATGATTTTATTGTGACATTTTTGCGAAAAATATCAAATTAAACTTGGGGAGTATGCACTCCCCATTTTTTATAAATATTCTTAGGATTACAAAAGTTATAGGTAAGAAACATGGCTCTCTGGGGCATCTCAACGACAACTGAAACATCAGCTAATTTCTTCAATAGACCTAAATTTCTATCAGAAGCCGATAGAACTAGAACACCACATAACTGCTTTGCAGATGGTCGTGGTTGGGTTTATAGAAATTACAGCACTAAAACTCACGGCGGTCTTTCATCTTCATTTTATGATGAAATTCTTGTTCCAATTAGTGGATTGACAACTGCTGGAGGTGGAGCAAATACCCGAGGTTTGGCTGCTCCTACTCCAACGGCAGTATTCTTCGCAGATCCTAATAATGCAAGTCCAGTGAGTATTGGAGCTGGTGGAACCAGTGGAATTGGAACTGGTGCTGTTGGTGAAGTTCATGTTGTTTATAATGAACTGGTTTATGTTTCTTCTGGAGCAACTATTGGAATTCTTCAAATTAATGCTGCTGGAGTAAGCACTCAGGTTTCTTCTGGAGACATTGTTGGAATTGCAACTTCAGTTGGAGCCTCTGTTCCTGTAAATGTGATTAATTCGCCAGCAAGTGGTGATCATTCACAGAGAGTTCTATTCAATGGCCAAGTTACAAATCGAGTAGTTTTCAGATTTAACGTTCCCTCAGCTTTAGTTGGTGTTGGCAGCTTCCTATCAATTAGATGCACTAGGGGAATTGTTGGAACTGGAACTGATTTAAATAATGTTGGAATTATAACAACTCTTGATGGCATTATTAAAAATGTGGGTGGAAATGGTTCTTTAGCTTCGGTGGGTATTGGAACAACTACACTGAAGATTAAGGCTTAACATGAGATTTGATGAATTGAATGAAAACAATTACATGATGTTTGCCATTAAACATTATGATAATCCTCAAGCAGTGACTCAAGAAGATTTTCTTGAGGACATGAAGAAGTTTAAATATATAAAAAGACTCCTGAAACAGTATAGAAATACTGGAGAATTGAAAACTCATTTACTGATTAATCACTTTATCATTCTTTATAATATTTTTGGAGAAGCAGCAACTCCACTTTTATTTTTTAAAATTGATAGGGAACTTTGGAGTACAGTGAAGACTGTAATGGTATTTCTCCAAAGATTCCCCGAATATCCTAGATCAATTTTACATGATATTGAGATAGATAATGACTGTTTTAATTACCTTCAAAATCTATGACAAACGTAGATAGAATTATCAATATAATTAGACAGCTTCGTGAAGATAGTCCAACCATGAACGTTGGAACATCTGGATTTACAAATTCATCCAATTCTAAAGGACCGGTGGCAGGATATGATAAACCCATGGATTTTGTCCGAAAGAATAGTCAGGCCCTCGATTTTAGACGAAAGTTACCGAAAAAGTTACCAGTCGAATACCAGAACCTATTTCGGAGGAAGAATAGTGTTTAACAACAACACCTCAATAGACACTAAGGTAGCAGTTCTTGAAGAGAAACTTAGTATCTATGAGCAAATGATGAATAAGATTGAACACGCTATTGATGCAATTAGTGAAACAAATCAAAATATTTCAAAGATGCTTGCGATTCACGATCAAAGGCTTGAGCAGGCAGTAAGATCTGATGAAGTTATTATTAAAATGATCACAGAACTTAAGCAATCTGTGGAATCTGAAGATACTGACTTAAGTGATCGAATTGATGAATTGACTGACAAGACTCATGATCAATTGGATAGTATTAATACTAAAATTGAAGAAATTAGAAAAATTAAATGGATGACCATCGGTGTTGGTGTATTTGCAGCAGTTTTGGCAACATCTGTATCGACTCTAGCCTCGGGATGGCTTACTCCGGGGGAGTTGGGGTATAGAATGGAGCATCGGTACGTACCAGCCCCAGAAAACGTTAAGAAATGACTTCTTGACAGATCCGGTGGGATCTGGTAAGATTGCTAGGTGTCTGTTCTTTTATTATGAGTTATATTGAAGATAAGTATATTGGGCTGATATCTTCAAGATTGGAAAAATTTTCAAAGAAAAAGACAGGCCTCTACAACTTTCGTTGCCCATATTGTGGCGATTCTCAAAAAAATAAATCTAAAACCAGGGGATATCTATATCAGTATAAGAATGACTATAACTTTAAGTGTCATAATTGTAGTGTATCAAAAAGTCTGGGATATTTTATTAAGGATATAGATAGCACTTTATATGGTGAGTATGTACTTGAACGATATAAGAATGGATTAACTGGAAAGGCTACAAATACTCCAAATCCCATATTTGATTTTAAGCCTCCAGAATTTAAAGTTAAACCTAAGATAGATCTTCCAAAAATTTCTGAACTAAATACAACACATCCTGCGAGAAGATATTTAGAAAATCGCCAGATACCCGAATCTTATCTTTCAAAATTATACTTTTGTGAGAAATTTAAGGAGTGGACAAATGCTCAAATTCATACCTTCGATTCTACAGAATTGGATGAATCTCGAATTATAATTCCACTTTTCAATCATGGTAAATTTTTTGGCTATCAGGGGCGAAGTTTAAATAAAAACTCCAAGGTAAAGTACATTACAATTCTTCTAGATAAGCATAATCCTAAAATATATGGACTAGATGATGTAGATTATGGTAAAACTATCTATGTAACTGAAGGTCCATTTGATAGTATGTTTTTAGAAAATTCACTTGCGATGGTTGGGGCGGATTTAGATAAAATGTTTTTTCTTTCTAACTTTGAGACTAACTTTGTTATCATTTATGATAATGAGCGTAGAAATAAGCAAATTGTCGAAAAGATGGAAACTCAGATTAACTTAGGATTTCCTACTGTAATCTGGCCGGAGATAATTGTTGAAAAGGATATAAATGATATGGTCTTAGCTGGTCATGATGTAAAATCCGTGATAGAATCTAATACTTACACTGGTCTACAAGCAAAAGTAAAATTATCTGAATGGAAACGAGTATGAGCAACGGTACAAAAGTTATTAAGAGAAATGGATCCCTTGAGCGATTGAATCTCGATAAGCTTCATGTTATGGTCGATGAAGCCTGTAGAGATCTTGCTGGAGTATCTGCCTCACAAGTTGAAATTCAATCCGGAATTCAATTTTATGATGGCATCTCAACTGGAGAAATTCAGCAAATATTAATTCGGTCTGCGTCAGATTTGATAGATTTAGACAACCCAAACTACCAATACGTTGCTGCAAGGCTACTTCTGTTTTCCTTGAGAAAATCTCTTTATGGAAAAATCCGAGAATTGCCATCACTCAGTAAACACGTATTTTCTTGTGTAGATTTGGGTGTTTATGATAATACGATTATTGATAAGTATAACGCATCAGAATTTTTTGAACTTGATAAGTGTATTAATCATGATAGGGATTTCCTATTCACTTATGCCGGATTGCGTCAAGTTGTAGACAAGTATTTGGTGCAGGATAGGAGTACTGGAAGAGTTTATGAAACTCCTCAGTTCATGTACATGCTTATTTCTATGACAGTATTTGCAGAATATCCCAAAGAAACTAGACTCTCATATGTGAAGAGATACTATGATGCAATCTCGAAGCATAAAATTAGTCTGCCAACTCCAATTATGGCTGGAGTCAGAACACCTCTTCGTCAATTTGCATCTTGCGTTTTGGTTGATGTTGATGATACTCTTGATAGTATCTTTAGTAGTGATATGGCTATTGGAAGATATGTTGCACAAAGGGCTGGTATTGGTATTAATGCCGGTCGTATCCGTGGTATTAATGCTAAAATTCGGGGTGGAGAAGTTCAACATACTGGAGTTGTTCCATTTCTTAAGAAATTTGAATCAACTGTCAGATGCTGCACTCAAAATGGTATCCGGGGTGGTTCTGCAACTGTCCACTTTCCAATTTGGCATCAGGAGATTGAGGATATTTTAGTTCTTAAAAATAATAAAGGAACTGAGGATAATCGTGTTCGTAGATTAGATTATTCGATTCAAATTAGTAAGTTATTCTATGAAAGATTTATTCAAAACAGTGAAATTACACTATTCTCCCCACATGATGTTCCTGGACTTTATGATTCTTTCGGAACAATTGAGTTTGACTCTCTCTACATTGGATACGAAAACAATCCGTCCATTCCGAAGAAAACTGTTAAGGCGCAAGAACTCATTCTCACTCTTCTTAAGGAGAGGGCTGAAACGGGTCGTATCTACATTATGAATATTGACCACTGTAATTCTCATAGTTCTTTTATTGATAAGGTTGAGATGAGTAATCTTTGTCAAGAAATTACTCTCCCAACAAAACCAATAAATCATATTGATGATCCTGATGGTGAAGTTGCGTTGTGTATCTTGTCTGCAATTAATGTTGGTAAAATTAAAAACGATGATGACTTTGAAGATGTCTGTGATCTTGCAGTTAGGGGTCTTGATGAAATTGTCGATTATCAGGAGTATCCTGTCAGAGCTGCTGAGGTCTCTACAAAGGCCCGTAGATCGCTTGGAATCGGCTTTATTGGACTTGCACATTACTTGGCTAAGCTTGGACACAAGTACGCCTCTCAGGAGGCTTGGGATGCTGTTCACGGTCTCTCTGAAAGTTTTCAATATTTTCTTTTGAAGTCTTCAAATCAGATTGCAAAAGAACGTGGACCTTGTGAATATTTTAATCGAACTAAATACTCTGAGGGGGTTCTCCCCATTGACACATATAAGCGTGATGTCGATGAAATTTCTGCCATTCCACTGCAGCATGATTGGGAAGCTCTAAGGAGCAATATTGCCCAATATGGATTGCGAAATTCAACACTATCCGCACAAATGCCGTCAGAGAGCAGTTCGGTAGTATCAAACGCCACAAATGGCATTGAACCCCCTAGAGGATTTTTATCGGTTAAGAAGTCTAAGAAGGGTCCACTTAAGCAAATTGTACCTCAATATCAAACGCTTAAGAATAACTATACTTTGCTTTGGGACATGCCCAATAATATTGGGTATATTAATATTGTTGCTGTAATGCAAAAGTTTTTTGATCAAGCAATATCTGGAAACTGGAGTTATAATCCAGAACACTATCCAGATAATGAAGTTCCTGTGTCTGAAATGGCTAAAGACCTGCTGACTACTTACAAATATGGATGGAAGACTTCTTACTACCAAAATACTTACGATCATAAAACTGACGAAGTAAAGGAAGAACCTAAAACTACAAATGACCTGATTAAATCAATGTTAACTTCTGGAGAAGAGGATTGTGAAAGCTGCAAAATTTAAGGTTAGTAAAACTATCCAACCGCAAAAGACTAAAATGTTACAAGGGATTACCGTATTTAATTCCGAAATAGCAGAAACAAAAAAACAACCAATGTTTTTTGGAAAACCTCTTGGTGTGCAGAGATATGATTCCTATAAGTATCCTATTTTTGAAAAACTAACACAACAGCAGTTGAGTTATTTTTGGAGACCCGAAGAAATTTCTCTTCAAAAGGATCGTGCAGATTATCAAACACTTCGTCCTGAACAGAAACATATATTTACTTCAAATCTGAAGTATCAAATTCTTTTGGATTCTGTTCAGGGTCGTGGACCGGGTATGGCATTCATTCCTTATTGTTCACTTCCTGAACTTGAAGCATGTATGACTGTGTGGGAATTTATGGAAATGATACACTCCAGATCCTATACATACATAATCAAGAATGTTTATGCCGATCCTTCGGAAGTTTTTGATACTATTTTAACTAATGAACATATTTTAGAGAGAGCCTCTTCAGTTACTGAAGCTTATGATGATTTTATAAATTCTGCACATTCTTATGGGACTTCCAATTTGTGGGAGTTTGCAAATGAAGGTGTTGATCTTGGTAGGGGAGAACGAATTGAACTTAAGCGAAAGCTTTATCGTGCTATTGCTAATGTAAATATTTTAGAGGGGATTAGATTTTATGTTTCGTTCGCTTGCAGCTTCGCTTTTGGTGAACTCAAACTCATGGAAGGATCATCTAAGATTATCTCTCTCATCGCAAGAGATGAAAATCAGCATCTTGTCATCACTCAAAATATCCTCAACAAGTGGCGTGAGGGTGATGATCCAGAAATGCAACAAATTCTTAAAGATGAAGAATCGTGGGTAATTAATGCATTTAAAGTGTGTGTTGATCAGGAACGTAGATGGGCAGATTATCTGTTCCAAGATGGTTCAATGATTGGCTTAAACACTAAACTTCTTGGTAATTATGTAGAATGGATTGCAAATCGTAGAATGAAGGCGATTGGCATAAAGCCAATCTATGATATTTCTATGAAAAATAATCCACTTCCCTGGACAGAGCATTGGATTTCATCTAAGGGACTCCAAGTTGCTCCCCAGGAAACTGAAGTCGAATCCTATATGGTCGGCGGAATTAAACAAGACGTTAAAACCGATACCTTTGCTAATTTTAAACTATGAATCAAGATAAACTTAAAATTGTTATTAAAAATTTAGAGCTATTAATAGCTCAATTGAAGTCTGAAGTGTATTCCGATACTGAATCTTACAGACCACATCCATCCAATTTTGGATTAATTTACGAAGACGATGATGGATATACAGACTAAATTTAGAATTGTTTTGGATCCTGAAAAGGAAACTTGGTTACAGAAACTTGAGGGATGGGCGGCTTCACAAAAGCCACCCATCTCATTTTTGCTATCTATATTTGTTGTGTGGTTAAAGGAATTTGTAATCGAGTATAAGGTTCAGCGGGAACTTATAAGTGTAGATGAGCAAGCTAAGAAAATAGTAGAACAGTGGGAGGCTGAAGATCCTCAACCAATTATTACGGTAAAACCTTCTGAGGTTGATGGTCTTGATGATATAAGTATATCAGCACCCTGGAAAAGAGAATGAAACCTAGTTCGGCTAAGGCTAAAGGAAGAAACCTGCAGAAGTGGGTTAGAGACCAGCTTATAGAGCAGTTGGAAATACACCCAGAAGACATTGAATCCCGCTCAATGGGTGCTGGTGGGGAAGATCTAATTATGGCTAGAGCTGCCAGAGAAAAATTTCCATTTTCCCTTGAGTGTAAGAATGTTGAAAAGCTAAATGTGTGGGAAGCCTATGAGCAGGCTAAGGCAAATTGTGGACCCTACGAGCCACTTGTGGTTATGAAAAAAAATTTAAAAAAGCCTCTCGTTGTATTGGACGCAGAGTTCTTCATAAATCTTTTCAAATCTGTGGGTTGACACCTGGATAAATAGGTGCTATACTATGATTTAATCAATTCTTAAGAATTGGTTTGTTCGTTATGTGATCTTGATCGTGACACCTAGAGCCGTGGAAGGTGCCTCCCGAGAGGGTTGGTATACCCCCCTTCTATACGGATGTCGAATTCTACCAAATTTAATGCTTTTTAACAAAACAATCAAAACCCTTTCGGTCGTTGCTCTGAGTCTTGGTGCTCTTGCCCCAACTCCTTCTCAGGCAGCGACCTGTTCTTATGCTTCACACTATGGAGTCGGTGATGGTTACGATGGTCAACGAACCGCCAGTGGCGAACGGTTCAATGCCTATGGTAATTCTGCCGCACATCGTTATCTTCCATTTGGAACTAGGTTACAAGTAACTAATGAATCGAATGGTAAATCTGTCATTATACGAATCAATGATCGTGGTCCATATGTGGCTGGCAGGAATCTTGATCTTTCTTACGGTGCATTCTCAGCTATTGCATCGCCAAGTAGGGGAGAGATTAGGGTGTGTTATTCTCAAATCTAATTGAGATCTCCGTGGGGGGTTGACAGCCCCCCACATCTGTGGTATGATTGTTTCATGTCTCGGTAGCTCAGATGGATAGAGCATCTCACTTCTAATGAGTTGGTCGGGGGTTCGAGTCCCTCCCGAGACGCTTGACAATTTGGAGTTTATCTCTTATAATTGTCTCATGCGAAATTAATTCAGCGGTAGAATGTCTGCCTTCCAAGCAGAACGTCAGGAGTTCGAATCTCCTATTTCGCTCTTGGTGGCACTCGCTAGGTAGATAACCTAGAAAGAGACTACCATTCCCTCTGGTAGTCTATTGGTAAGGACAGGCGGACAACGCACTGGGAAACTGGGTTCGATTCCCAGACAGAGGACCATTCCTCTATAGCTCAATTGGCAGAGCACGAAGCTGTTAACTTTGGGGTTCCTGGTTCGAGTCCAGGTGGGGGAGTTGGGCAATTGGCGCAGCGGTAGCGCAGCTGCTTTACACGCAGACGGTCATTGGTTCGAATCCGATATCGCCCATTTGTGCATATATAATACGTTATGAAAAACAAAGCATTTAACAGACTCATTCAAAAATTCATAAGGTTCTATCACCGGGACATATATGAGGAGTTAGATGATATTAAACGGATGATAAATGATGTTAACAGTCAGATGCAAGAATTGCAACACCGAATTAGAAACACAAACCAAAACCCAAGTATGTGGTTGTCCGAATATGACGACAATAACTGGGTGTAAGATAACTGCTGAAGATCTATCTCAAGTTATTATGGTAAAGCCACAATCTGAACCTCAAAGGACTTCTCTATTTTCTCCGGAAGATTTACAGTTCCAAGAATCTAGAAGAGCTAGAAAAGTACGTAAGTTAGACTTTGAAGTTCGTTGATGTTGGAATTTTTATGGTGAGTTGGCAGAGCGGTTTATTGCAGTAGTCTTGAAAACTACCGTGTCGAGAGGCACCGTTGGTTCAAATCCAACACTCACCGCCTTTTAATCCACATCTTATGAATAACTTCCAACGGGAAAACTGGAAAAAGATTAAAGACTATATGGAGAGGGTTGACAAAACCAACAATCCATACTATCGTAGAGCGGTGAAGGTTGTTGAAACTGGAACCGATCCTGGAGAATTTTTTGAAAATGAGCCACCTATTATCCCGCCTTTCAAATGACGATGTTTTTGTTGCATTTATATACTACCTCTTGACAGTGGCTCCAATCTTGGCTATACTACTGTCATACAAGAAAAGCAACCGGGTGTAAGTCAGTGGTAGACGGCTGCTTTTGGGAAGCAGAAGACGTTGGTTCGAACCCAACCACCCGGACTAAACTTTTTAATGAACTTATAAATAAATTAAATTTTCGAACAATTCCATGACTGAAATTACTATTGGCGAATTCCAAGAATATTTTGATGAGTATTTTGAACGTGTTGAGAACGGAGAATCTCTACTAATCAAAGGTGGTGCATTTGATGTCGTTATGATTCCTGCAGAGGAATACGATGAATTTACTCGAATAGGTTTGAGTGATTGATCTTTTGCGAGTGAGACTTGGTAGTCAGAGGAGTTTTATAGGCTCTTTCCGCCAGATTAGCGGCTTTGACCTGGTTCGAATCCAGGCACTCGTATTCGTTATTTGCGAATATCGAATGCTCCTTTAGCTCTCTGGCGAAAGCACCGAACTCATAATTCGACTAAGGTCGGTTCGATCCCGACAAGGAGCACTAGTCACGGAGAGACTTTAAAAGCACTGGTCGGGACCCCCTCGAAGTCACGGATGGACTATAACAGCACTGGTGGAGTCAAATATGACCCTATTGTTTTATTGCTTTTCTCAAAAGCAATTGGTGCGGATGGGGAATTCTTTCTCCGCCTGGTTTCTTGCCTCCAGTCAAAGGGCAAGTGGCGAGCCTGAATTTTTTAAGGGGGTTGACAACAGCCTCCTTTTTTAGTATACTTATCAAGTAATTATTATGTCATATGATCGGAATTAATTATCTCGGCAAACGGCGAGAACGATTGGCAAATCAAATGTTTCAGTATGCAGCATTGAAGGGAATTGCTAAAAATCGTGGATACGATTACTGCATACCTCCATCAAAATATCAAGGCGTAGTAGATGAGTGGAAAGAGCATCAATTGTTTGTTCCATTTAAACTTGATACGATTAATAATCTAAACGTTCAGTATATTGATTTTGATCGACCAACGATCAATGAGTCTGGATTTAACTTCGATAAAAACTTATTTGATGAGTGTCCTGATTGGGTATCTCTTTTGGGATACTTTCAATCTGAAAAATACTTTAAAAATGTTAAATCTGATTTAAGGAAGGATTTTTCCTTTAACAACGATATTTTGGATCCATGTATAGATGCAATTTGTTCAATTGAAAGTCCAATTTCCCTACACGTTAGGAGAACTGATTATGTAACCAACCCTAATCATACAACATTGGGTTTTGAATATTATGAAGAGGCTCTGAAACAATTTGATTCCAAGCGGAATGTACTAATTTTTTCAGATGATACGGAATGGTGTAAGAATCAAAAAATATTTGAATCTGATAGATTCTATGTGTCCGAAGGTCAGACTAATTATGCAGATCTTTGTCTGATGACATTATGTGAAGATCATATTATTGCCAATAGTTCCTTTAGCTGGTGGGGAGCTTGGTTAGCAGAAGATAACCGGGTAGTCGCACCTTCTGATTGGTTTAGAGGCACGAATCTTGCACACCTAGATACTACAGATTTATTACCTGAAACTTGGGAGATTATTTAATGAAAGTCGCAATTAGTTTTATCGGAACTGGAAAATACTTAAATTTTTTACCTTCGTGGTATGAGCGGGTCAAGGAAAACTTTTTACCGGATTGTGAAAAGACTTTTTTAGTTTTTACTGATGGTGAGGGAGATTTTCCGGAAGACATTAAATCCTACAAGCAAGAACATCTTGAGTGGCCATATATCACTCTTAAGAGATTTGAAATTCTTCAAAAAGCTAAAGACGAAATTGAACAGGCAGATTGGTTTGTATTTTTAGATGCAGATTTAATGCCAGTCTCTAAAGTTTATAGTAAAGATTTTTTCGATAAACAATTTTCATATTTCGGAGTGCATCATCCATGCCACTTCTTAAAGATGCCACCACATGATAATCCCCCAGGAGCATTTGATGTAAATCCACTATCCTTGGCAGGAATTGAAACTGGAGATGATATCTCAGTATACTATCAAGGATGTTTGTGGGGTGGAAAGGTTCCTAAGGTTTTAGAAATGATTACTGAGCTGGAAGATAGAGTTAATAAAGATCTGGAAAATAATGTGATTGCTCAGTGGCATGACGAAAGTCATCTTAATAAATTTTTTGCTCAAAACCGAAGTGATGTAAATACCCTTCATCCCCAGTATGCTTTCCCTGAAGTATTTGGTCAGTATTGTGAATTTGAACCAAAGCTTCTGCATCTGGCTAAAAATAACGGCGAATATCATGTCTAATGTTGCAATTTTATATTCTGGTCAGCCAAGAGACTTTATTAAGTGTTGGCCTAATCATAAAGAATATTTAATGTCGTCATTTTGTGCGGGAACTACAGTAGCAATATTTGCACACTTTTGGAATTATAACTTTGAAATTGAAGAATTTGTAATTGATGTAGTAGATCCAACTATTGTAGATTTTGAAGAGCCAAAGATCTTTTCGCATCCATCAATTATATCAGATCCGAGGTACTATCACCCACTGAATAATATTGTATCTCAAGCATATAGTTTGCACAAGGCTTCATTATTGGTGGATAAATACGTTCAGGATGTGGGAAATGGGAAATTCGATTTTGTCATTAGAACTCGCACAGATAATTGGTTTACAGAACCGTTAGGTAAGCTATCTGAGTATGATCCACGAGGACTTCATATTACAGATATTCAAAGTCATACAGATTATGCTCTAGGAGATACCTTTGCTTTTGGGGATTATGATACTATGATGTCCTACTGTAGAATGTATCCCGATTTTGAAGACATTTGTAATGAGGGTGCAGTCGTAAATCCAGAATGTATTTTAGGTTGGAACGTAAAGAGAAATAATCTTATTGTTCACAAACATCCATTTTATCCTAAACTTTATAGAGATGTAGTATGAGTAAGTTAGTAATTTTTGATCTTGACGGAGTTCTAATAGATAGTAAAGATGTTCACTATGAGGCTTTAAATCGAGCTTTGGTTAAGGTCAATCCCGATTTTGCAATTACCCGTCAGGAGCATGTGAGTGTTTATGATGGACTTCCGACAAGTGATAAGCTTGCAATTCTTACGCAGAGGAAGGGGCTATCCCCAGAATCATATAGTCAGATTTGGAAAGATAAGCAAGATGAGACCCTAGTTATTTTTGGTGAGCAGGTTAATAAGGATTATGAGTTGATGAGTTACTTCTCACAACTCAAGGATATGGGTTATAATATTGCTGTTGCTAGCAATAGTATTCGAAATACCGTTAAACTAATCTTACTTCGGTTGGGAGTATTGGAGTTTGTTGATATTTTTGTGAGTAATGAAGATGTCACCCGCAATAAACCCTATCCAGAAATGTACTGGAAGTGTATGATTGCATTTGGAGCCATTCCGGAAAATACCGTTATAGTAGAAGATAGTCATATTGGTAGGCAAGGTGCTCTTGATAGTAAGAGTCATTTAATTCCAGTAGATAACCGAAAGGATCTAACACAAAGTAAAATTGACAAGATTAAAAATATTCTCAGTAAACCCACTAAAACAAAAATCGCTTGGAGATCTGAAAAAATGAATGTTCTTATTCCTATGGCTGGAGCTGGTAGTCGCTTTGCTAAAGTTGGCTACACCTTCCCAAAACCTCTGATTGAAGTTCGTGGTAAACCCATGATTCAAGTTGTTGTTGGAGGCTTAAATGTTGAAGCTACTTATACCTATGTTGTGCAGAAAGAGCATTATGATAAGTATAATCTTCAATATCTTCTTAATCTATTGACTCCAAATTGTAACATTGTTCAAGTTGAAGGACTTACCGAAGGGGCATGTTGCACAACTCTTCTTGCTAAGGAATTCATCAACACCGAAGATCCACTAATTATTACGAATTCTGATCAGTTAATTCTGTGGGATAGTAATGAAACTCTATATGCATTCAGTAATGATAATGTAGATGGTGGTATTGTTACATTTCCAGCAACTCATCCTAAGTGGTCATTTGCAAAATTGGGCGAAGATGGATATGTTTCAGAAGTGGCTGAGAAAAAGCCTATCAGTAATCATGCAACTGCTGGAATTTACTACTGGAAGCATGGTTCTGATTACGTTAAGTATTCTGAGCAGATGATTCGCAAAAATATTCGCACAAATAATGAATTCTATGTGTGCCCAGTATATAATGAAGCAATTGAGGACGGTAAGAAAATTCGTATTAAGGAAATTGGATCTGATGATATGTGGGGTCTTGGAACTCCAGAAGATCTGAATTACTTCTTGGAGAATTATAAAGGAGAAGTTTGATGAAAGTAGCACTATTATTTTTTGGTCAACCAAGATTTATCGACAACCCTGAGATTGAACGGGTTTATAAGGAATCTATTATCACTCGGTATGATACTGATGTCTTTGGGCATGTTTGGTGGAAGGAATCTAATGAAGAGTATGATTATTCTTCTTGGTCCCGCATTTCTAACTGCCCAATTCCAGAAAATGCTTTGGAGTTAATTTGTACAAAATATAATCCAATTCTGGTTCAACATAATGAGCCGAGAACTTTTGAATTGCCCCCAAATGCAAAGGCATTTGTCGATGCAAACTTCACCGGTAAGCATCCAGAAGGGCATTGGAATGAAAAAAATTATAGCAATATCATGTCACAGCTATACTCAATTAAAGCTGTATCCGAATTATTTGATGCATATAGAAGGGCTCCAGAGACTAATCAGACATATGATTGGGTAATTCTTGCCAGGTATGATACAATACTTACGAATTTTCCAAATCTCGAAATGTGTGATCCTAATAAATTCTATCTTCCTGGGCATCATCCAAGATTCCCAGACACTATACAATTTTTCGGAACTAAGTTTCTTAGTTGGTCTAAAAATGCCTTTGATGATGTTGACTCAGTATATGAAAATATTTGGGAACCTTCTCCTGAGGCATTCAAAATGGGTTCCTTTCTGAGGAGATTTTCTCAGAATGATTTGGCACCATGCCCAATGGATGCTCATGCCGTAAGGGGTTAATATGCTAGAGATTAAACTCTGTATATTTGATGTTGATGGAGTCCTGGTAAACAGTAGGCTACTTCACTATCCAGCAACTGCAAAGGCACTTGCGGATTATGGATATGAATATTCTCAAAAAGAGGATGATGAGTTTGGTACTATCCCAACATTGACTAAGTTGGAACAGCTAGCAAAGAGTGGAAAAATTCACAATGATGATATTGATTCTATTTGGAAATTGAAAGATACCTATTCATGTATACTCTTTGATGAAAATATAATGGCAAATGGACAAATCAAATCACTTTTCAAAAAACTAAAGGATTCTAATATTGGAATTGTCTTAGCATCAAATGCTAGATATAGTTTTGTGGAGAAGGTTGTAAGCTTGTTGGGGGTTTCTGAATATGTTGATCATATTTTAAGTGCTCAATATTTAACCCCAAAACCCGATCCAGAGATCTACTTAACTGCAATGAAATTGATGGGAGTTTCTCCAAGCGATACTATTATCTTTGAGGATAGCGAAGTTGGAAAGGCCGCAGCCTATGCAAGTGGTGCCAGCGTATATGAAGTTGAAAGTTATGATGAATTAAACAGTTCTATTTTTTACACCAATGAAACTTATAGCACATCGAGGTAATTTGGACGGGCCTAATCCCCTACTTGAAAATTCACTTGAATATATTGATCATGCCATTGAATGTGGTTATGACGTTGAGGTTGACGTAAGAGTTGATAAGAAGACTAAAAGTCTATTCCTTGGTCATGATGAACCCCAGTATCAAGTAAGTTGGATTTGGTTTGGGCAGAGAATTAATAATCTTTGGATTCACTGTAAAGATTTGGAAGCTCTCTATGAGTTTTCTAGAACTACTAGTGGATTTAATTATTTTTGGCATCAAAATGATGATTTTACTCTTACTAGTAAGGGGCACATATGGACATATCCTGGCAAAGCATATACCCCAAATTCGGTGTTAGTGATGCCAGAAATGAATCTTAGTTTAGATATTTTATATAGCCTAACCTCGTTTAGTTGCTATGGTATTTGTAGTGATTTTGTGGAGAAGTTTAAATGAAAGTAGCGTGTCTATACTATGGTCAACCTAGATTTACTGCAAATACATATTGCTATGAATCTCATAAAAAATTTATTTTTGATCGATACGATACTGACATCTATGCACATCTTTGGTGGGATGACGAGAATGAGAAGCAGTGGGATAGGTCTCACGTATCTTCAGATTGGGAATACTCCACCTGGCTTCAGATGGAGAAGTGTCCTAAGGACCGTGATGATTTAGACCGATTTGTATCTAAGTGGCAGCCACACTTTATACAAACTGAGAAGCCAAAAGAATTTTCTAACGAAAAACTGTTTTCCGAAATTGAAAAGAGTTTTGATACTGAAAGGTTTCATCAAAAGAATTTTCATAATCAACTTTCCCAATTATACTCTATTGAACAAGTTGGAAAACTTTTAGAGTCTACTGGAAAAACTTATGACTTTATTATCACCATTCGAAGTGATCTAAATATCTGGGACTATCCTAATTTGTCTGAGTTGAATTCTAGTAAGTTTTATCTTTCCTCTCATTCACATCATTTCCCAGATTTGGGATTTATTTTTGGGCAGAGATATATTAAATTTTTAAAAGCATATACTCATACAATGAATGGCCTAGTGAATATCGATGAGTGTTGGGCACCAGTTGCTGAAGCATTTAAGTATTCGTGCTATAATAGATACTATAGTCAAAATGACTTAGTAAGAATACCACTTCCACTTAGATTGGTTCGTGGAGTAGATTGTAAAGGACCCACCTGGTAACTATGAAAATTACACTTATTGGCCCCGGAATTATGCCCATTCCCCCAACTGGTTGGGGTGCAGTTGAGATTCTTATTTGGGATACCAAAACTGCTTTAGAAGCTATTGGACACGAAGTTCAAATCATAAACACAAAAGACGCTAGACAAATCATCAATGAAGTAAATGAGTTTCGTCCAGATTTTGTTCATATTCACTATGATGAATTTATTGAGATTTATCCATATATTCAATACCCAAAGGCAATTACCAGCCATTTTGGGTATTTGGAACGTCCGGATATGTTCAATGGATATGTGGACATCTTCAATACCTTTGGACACGTTCAGCCAAATGTATTCTGCCTATCTGAAGGTATTTCAAACATCTATAAAATTCTATTGAGTATTCCTCCAGAAAAGCTCTTTATAACTCCAAATGGAGTATGCTCGGATGTGTTTAGTTACACTGAGGCTCCAGAATTTGGAGACCGTAGTATCTATCTTGCAAAGATTGACTATAGAAAGCGACAGCATATGTTCCAATCTATTGAAAGTCTTTGGTTTGCTGGAAATATTGCTGACAGTAGATTTAATCCAAATAAAAATTATCTTGGGGAATGGGATAAGCCAACTCTATATAAGAATCTTACTCAGTATGGTAATTTAGTACTTCTATCTGATGGTGAGGCGCATCCACTAGTCTGTATGGAGGCCTTGACAGCAGGGCTAGGTGTGGTAGTATGTGAATGGGGTAAGGCCAATCTAGACACCACTAAGGAGTTTATTACGGTCATTCCCGAAAATAAAGTTAAGGATGTTGAGTATGTAGAACGAAAAATTATTGAAAACCGAGAATACTCTTTACAAAATCGTAAAGCTATACTAGAATACTCAAAGAATTTTGACTGGATTAAAGTCATTACCAAATATTATTTACCGAGTGTAGAAAAAATCATTCATGGACAAAAATAAATCAGCATATAAACTTAACGGAATTGGTCCCATCTACTACCTAAATCTCGATGGCCAACCAGAAAGGCGGCAAAATGTTGAAGAACAATTTGCTCACTGGGAAATTAAAAACTATGAAAGAATCTCTGCTTATGATGGCAGGGATGATGATCTTAGTGATATACTCGTTGGGAGGTATCCGGAAATTTCTTCTGGCGAAGTGGGTTGTGTCACTTCTCATCTCAAGGCAATGAAGCATTGGCTGAACACCTCTGATTCAGATTATGCTATAATTTGTGAGGATGACATTGATCTAGAAACTGTGAAGTATTGGCCCTTCACTTGGAGGGAACTCTACTCATATATTCCCTACGATTGGGATGTCGTACAACTTGCAGTCATTAATCCCAGAAAATTGCTTGGAAATTTGCATCCAAGACTTGTAGATGATTTTTCGACTGCTTGCTATATGATTAATCGTAGATATGCTGAAAAGCTTATGCACTTTCATGTCCGTGAAGATAAGTATAAGCTTGATAATGGGGTTCGTCCTAGAGCTGTAGCTGATGATCTAGTCTACAATGCTGGTAGAACTTACTCATTTCCTGCATTTGTTTATAAGGTTGATCTTGGATCAACAATTCATCCAGAACATGTGGATGCCTTTCATAGAGGAAGCCGAGACGGTTTAATTTCTTGGTGGCAAAATGAATCTGGAAAGATGCGGGTGGAAGACTTCTTCCAATTTGAATATAACAATCTCTAATAGATAGTCATGACAATTACTACTAATGAACATGGACAACAAAACATGTTCGCCAAAGAACCTAAAATGTACATTACCGAGGAAGATCAAATGAATTACGAAAATCAAACACACAACGAACGTGCAGAAATTTTAAATGGAAGACTTGCGATGCTAGGATTTGTAGCAGCAGTAGTATCTTATGCGATTACTGGAAAACTCTTTTTTGGGGTATTTTGAAATCCTAACAAAATAAAATTATACAAATAGACCTCAGTCTATATAAAATTGAATTATATTTTTTTTATGCCTCGTAATCAATTAACCAAAGACGAAATAAAATATTGGGTTCTTAAATGTAAAAATGAATTATATCAAGAACAACTGACACAATATACTACAGATCCAAAACAAATTGCTCATAGATATTTGGATAAAGTTTTGGATAAAATTAACGAATTTGGATACTAGGCATGTTCTATACAGCAACCTTATTATTATTTGCTGTTGGAATTATTGTTATAATTATAAGAGCTGCTTATTTTAATGGAGATACTTTATGAAAATTGATTTACACAATTTTTTTCGCAATTATGATGAACAAAATCCAAAGCATGTTGCTGCGGTAGAAGAACTTGAAAAAAATATTGAGAAGTATGCTGCATCACTTCTTGAGGATAGTGCAAATTGGGTTCGTATTTACAGAACCAAGATAGAGAAACCAAAATCATCTATTCGGTTAGATGTTCCATATTATCCACAGACTGATAACTATACCGATGCATCACGCACTTGTAATAGTTCTAGTTGTGCGATGTGCCTTCAGTACTTTAAACCAGGAACTCTAATTGGATCACAGGGGGATGATGCGTATATTCGCAAAGTCTTTGCAATCGGTGATACAACAGATCACACAGTTCAAACGAAGGTATTATCTGACTACGGTATCCGTTCTCAGTTTAGTTACAATCTGTCTTTCTCAGATCTTGATCGTGAGTTGGCTGCTGGACGGCCTGTGGTTATTGGCATTCTCCATAGAGGTTCTTTGTCTAATCCTACTGGCGGTCACATGGTCGTTGTAGTTGGTAAGACCGAAGGTGGGGATTATGTTGTAAATGATCCTTATGGTTCACTCAATGATGGTTATACTGGGGATGTTTATGGCGGTAAGGGTGCTATCTATAAGAAGTCTGAATTAGATGCTCGTTGGTGTCCAAATGGAAACGATGGATGGGGTAGGATTTTCTCATGACTATTAACTTTTTAGATGCGATTAAGTACAATAAGAATACTCCAGAGCAACTGAAAGCATGGGAGTATCTTCAAATGCATGTAGCACCTGAGATTCTGGAAGAGTTTGCAAAACTTTATAGAACAAAACCACCAGTTTATGGTATGCAACTTGTTTCAAAAGAGGAACTTGCATTCATCTGGGGATGTAGTACTACACTTATTCAAGATACAGAGATTGTTGAACTGAATAAGTGCCTGAAGACTTTTGAAATCACTACTCCTTCTCGTATTCGTCACTTCCTCGCACAGATTTCTCATGAGTCTGGTGGTGGAAGATACAAGGAAGAACTAGCATCTGGTGCTGATTATGAGGGTCGTGATGATCTTGGCAATATCCAGCCCGGTGATGGTAAAAAGTTCAAGGGTGCTGGGTATATTCAACTGACTGGTAGAGCAAACTATCAGGCATTTGCTAACTATATCAAGGATCCAGAAGTTATGACTGGTGTATCATATGTTGCTTCTCGTTATCCCTTTACTAGTGCCGGGTTCTGGTGGCATAATAATTCTATGAATGCCCTCTGTGATACAAATCCAACGGTAGAGCAAGTTACTCTCAGAGTAAATGGTGGTTATAATGGGTTGGATGATCGTAAGATGTATTATAAAAAATGCTGTAATGTGATCTAATCTTCCTGAGAAACTATCCAGGTTTTTAATCTATAAAGATATTCCCGGAGATATTTGGCTTGTTCTTCATGCCAGGTATCTCCGGTTTTTATGTAAAGGTATGTGTGCTTATCAATTGCTTTGAGTATGTAGTGAATTGAGTCATTCCATGGAATCCTAACTGGCGCATTATATTCTCTAGGGCGACTCATTTTGCTACCTTACTGTTTTAGGTGCATACTTATTTTTCAATGCTGGTGGCAGAACTACAGTACTCGGAGTATCCCGAGATGATGTTGGGGTTGGTTCAAGAACTGCTGCAGCAATTCCTAGCGGAGATCCGGTTTTAGCGATATTTGCAACTCTTAATGCGGCCCCACCAACTTTGAGTGCTGTCCCACCAACTCTTAATGCGGTTCTTACTGGACGTTCAAATGCTTGTCTAACTGCTGGTGTCGGTCCTGTCTTGACCATTCCGGGGCTAAATGCCTTATGAGGTCTCCAACCCTCAACACCACTTGCTCCAGCCTTGAATGCTCGATCAGTTCTAGTAAGTTGTTTTCTATCGTCACGCATCAGATCTCTCCAGGATGCTTGATTTTCATTAGGAACTCTTGCATCTCTTCCCTTGTTCCACCAAGCCGCAAGATCAGCCTCCCCTATAAACTCGTTAAAGGTTTTCATATTTGTTTTATTTTTATTTATTCAACCAGCTTGTCCGTATAAATCCGTATAAATAAGATATAAATGAAATTTATAAAATGTCCCTATCCACCAATACCGTTTATAGAGTTTTTGTAGAAAAACTTGGTGGTGCTAATCCATCTACCTTTGTGGGGGATGAAGGTGAAGTATTTTATAATCCAAATGATGGTGTTCTAAAAATATCAGATGGTTCTACTCCAACTGGAATAGTTATGAACCCATTAATGCCAGTTGGTTTTTTTACACCACCAGACAATCACTGGTATGTAAATCCAAATAGAACTGATACATACACTTCAACTGGTTCTGTTGCTGCTCCTTATAAAACTGTTGGTGCAGCATTAAGTGCAATTCAAAATGCTCTACAAACTGGAATTGTATCTTTTACTGATAATGGAGATAGTATTGCAAATCCACAATTTATTATTCTTCAAAGTTCTACAACAGAGAATATAGGACTTACAACAGGACACATTTATATTCAAGGAGATACTACAAGTGGTTCTCAAATGCCCATATGGATTTATGGAACAGTCACCATCAATCCAACAGGAGGAACTTTATATCAAAACCGATTTGGACTTTCTAATCTTGGTATTGTAAATACTGGAAGTAATCCTGGTATTG